>JAAUYD010254355.1_pt1 | contig 43346 bp, 66 predicted proteins | sample 7278101 | NCBI WGS metagenome assembly JAAUYD01 (sample SAMN14350128, study PRJNA611818) | marine sediment metagenome | isolation source: surface marine sediment (0.6m) | place: French Polynesia: Moorea | collected 2018-08
ATCAAGGATCGTTGGGTTAACACCAGCGGCAAGGACAGCGGTAACGATCTGAGTGATGCTCAGCTCGCAAATATTCTGGGACTGGATGCAGTTTACTTCTCCAGACTTCAGACCGATGGTTCGCAGATTTGGAACACGGACAGATTCGGGATTTATCTTGTATCTGATTCGCAGTCCATCAAGTCTGCTCCTCGGGTTGGAAACACTCTGGTATGGAAGACCAACTCTCCTTCCATGTGGAATGTTGACACTTGGGAATGGACGGATCCCGATGGGATCTACACCAGAGTCCAGACTGACTCTGTAGAGAAGTTGCTCACCGCACGCGCGGGGCACGTTCTCACGAATGTAGACTAATCATGGCTGATTAGTTTCGAAGCGTCCGGCCGGCAGGTTGCCACGAGCTTGCTGGTCGGGCGTCTTTTTTTTACGACTGTACTACCCCTATCACTTCGGTGTAGGGCGCGAGACTGTTTCGGTAGTCTCTGCATTTGGCCTTGCCTTGTGAGCCAGTTTTAATCGCAAGGCATTTTTTTGTATTTTTCTGTTGACACTACGTTAGTCCGGTGTTAAGGTTGTCACAGAATGAAAAAGGAATCGTGGCTATCATACAGATTCGTAGACGAAGTTCATCCCGCAGCTTATTGGTGGAGACCGGCCATATATTGTAATGATGAAGTACAGTCACGCGGGCTCTGGTATGATGATCCAGGACCCGATTACGGCTGTTTGCCGGTGATTGCGGTCGAAAGCATTCGCGCCTATCATTTGCTGCGCAAGCGCGAAGAAGTGCGCGATTTCGAGGGTGTCGTTGAGATATGCTATCCGGTTCCTGAGGCAGATCCTCTCAATAAATCGGAATTGTGTTCCGTTGTGGCGTTTGGGTACACGCAACAGGAAATAATGTTGGGCGCCTATGTGGCCGCGCAATTCAACGGCGCATCAATCTATTTGGGCAGTAGTGCGGTTAACATGCTGATGCCCGCCGCCCAAGTAGCGGTATTTCCGGTTATTGCCGAAAGTACAAGCTTGTTCCTGTGCGCCGCCGTTGCGGCCGGATGTAAGATCGTGGCTAGCGATGCCGGGAGCACCGAAGAGTATTTGAGTCGATATGCACAGCCGGGTACATGGCATGTGGTTCATAATCAGAAACAGACTCAATATGTGGCGGCTGTGCGGAGCCTGCTGAATCAGCCTAACGATTTTAACACCAGTATGTATATTGATGAGGCGCCTTATTAACGAACCAACCACAATTTTAATTCTTTCGCACAATCGTAGCTGGTCTCTCTTGCAGGTGGTAAGCAGCATCAGGCAATGGACACGTATACCTTATCATATTGTCATTCAGGATCACAACAGTGATGGTCGTCATTGGCCCGTTATCCAAAGCTTGCATTGCAATGATTGCACGGTACTACGGTGTGATCGTTTTCTAAGTTGCAATGAAGGTCGGCGTCTCGGACTCGATCACGTTACGGGGCAACACGTTGTTTTTCTTGATGATGATATCCGCGTGCAGAAAGAGTGGTTACGGCGTTTGATGTTCCCGATGTTGAAATACAGGAACGTTGGCGCTGTGTGTGGACAGCTAGTGCAGAATTTTGGGCAAGAGCGTATGTGCTGGGGAAGGGAACTAGTAGACGGCCAGGCGCTTAGGCTCAAGTATGGGTATACTGGGTGGTCCCAGTTTTGCGGCGGCGGCGCTACCCTGTACGACGTTACAGCATTGCGAGAGACTCAGTTCCGGGCCGAATATAACGGCACTGGAGAGGACTGGGATCAACTCTTGCAAATGCACTCGGCAGGGTGGCGCTGCTTCTGCACTGATGTGCAGTTCTTTCATTTCCATCAAGATGATTACGAAGAATACGGGGCAGAGCGTTGGAGATTCACGGAGATCATGGATAGTGCTATCGCTCTGTACAAATATTGGGGCATCAAAACCGTGGTCGTCGAACAGGCGGCGGAGATGGTCAAGCGCGGCTTGCCATTTCAGCCGCACCAGAAGAAGGTTATCAAGGAGGTTTGTGGGATATGAAAATAGAATGTAAGTTCGGGATCGGCGACAAGGTGTATTTAATTGCAAGACTGTCTAAGAGCGAAATAATGCCATGTACATTCTGTGATGGCACAAGGTCTCTCACGGGAAAAGACAAGACAAAGTGTAAATGTCCTGTCTGCGAGGGTACAGGCGAGCTTACTAAATACTCAGACCTTGAATACAGCGTTCTGGACTCGGTAACTATCAGCTATATCACGTTGCGTGTAGGCGCTAGGGGGCAAGATGAGGTTTATCTTATGGAAGAGGGCGAGATCTGCAGAAAGCACAGTTTCGGCCCTGCAGAACTATTCGCCACCAAGGAGGAAGCGCAGGCGCAGTGCGACCGGTGGAATGGGAAGAAAATATGACCGAACGAATCTTACTACTATGCAACGGACCGAGCGGCCAATGGACACCCCAGATACGCAACTTCGGCTTGACCGCCACTACGTTCCGTGTCAACCATTGGTATCTCGATGGAGGGTATTGCAATCACTGGTTTGTAGGGGAGCATCGCGAGGCATGGCTTCCGGTCGTAGCGCAAAAGCATGTTCTCGATGCCTTGAAAGATTTTGACTACACGCCTCCGACTGTCTGGCTGCCGGGATTGAATCTTGATACCTGCCGGGAAATACAGCGGATACTGCATCCGTGGCCCTTGCGTGTCCAACGTTTTTATGACGACCTGCCGGCTGCGTGTCGGTGGAATGAAGACCCGCGGCCGCGCAGACCGCTTAATGGAAGCTTTGCTCTGGCTGTTGCGGTAGCGATGAAACCGGATGAACTGATGATAGCCGGGATGGATCTCTACCAGCATCCGTCGGGGCGTGGGTACGCAAGCGGGGTCAATCCGCCCGATCACGCGCCGCATTACGCGCAAATGTACGCGCAAAACTTGCACGGTAACCACAACTTGATTTCCGACCTAAAGTACATTCGGGCGGCCCTTGAGGCGTACGCCGGGAAGGTTATCTGTATCGGTAGTGTAATGAAAAACTATTTCGCGCGGGACTTCCCGCAGTGGGAGTGGCACGATGGATAAGGAACGTTGGGAAAAAGAATGTCAGACTTTCGAGCTGAACTTCCATCAGGGGTATAACTATCGTTGGGAAGCGTCGTTCATTGACGCATGGAGAAAGCACTTCATGGAGTGGTGCGAGCTTGCCGGAACTTGGTTTATTGATGAATGGCTGTTTGATGTCGGATGCGGTTCGCGTCCGGCTCTTGCTGAGGTATTCCCTAGAAATATTGTCATTAATATAGACCCGCTCCTGGATAAGTATCGCAAGATCCCGGAAGTTGCTAAGTATTGGGCGAACATCATGGAACACCGTAACTACTCGGTTGATGCCGAAATGTATATCGAGCATCTCTGGGGTATGGCGGCCTTTATTTCGTGCTGGAACGTACTTGACCACTGCTACGATTGGCGTGCCGTTGTTCACAACCTCGCGCAGTATGCTAAGAGCGGCGCCAAGGTGGCACTGGGTACCGATGTTCATCCACACCGGGGGCATCCAGGTATTGACAATGTAGACGAGCTGTTTGCGATGCTGAATCAGGACTTTAATGTACTCAAGCAAGAGCCCGGCTATTGGGGGCGGGATATTGCGTTGTTGTTGGAGAAGAGATGAGCGAAAAAATTAAATATTGCACGAAATGTAAGCATCACGAAAGATATTTTCCTGAAGATTATTGTGAATTGCCGAAAAACATGGATTGCGCAACAGAGCTGTCGAGCGTGTCTTGCCGATCGGAACGGGGATTTTTTTCAGGTCTTCTTGGCGGCTGTGGCCCCAAGGGTATATTCTGGGAGCCGTACACCAATATTCACCGTGGCGGCTTAGGTCCAGGAAGGTAGGTAAATGAAAATCCAAATCGTAGCTAACACTTGGCTTGCAGGCGCACCGGCAGCACTTGCGCAGGCTATCAATAAGCATACCGAGCACCAGGCTTTCATATCGTGCGAAAAAGATACCGATGCCGATGTTCTGCACTTCAACAACTCGTTCTTCAACACCTACAAGCCGGCGGTGATCCAGTACCACTCGGAGCCGCGATGGAAAGACGTGATGCTTGATTGTCCGTATCGCAAGCTTGTCAACGCTCAGTATCATATGTTCCTGCCGGAGTATCGGAACTGCAAGCCAGTGCGACAGGTTATCAATTTCGACGAACCTGAATGGGATTTGATGCCTGTTGGTCAAAACGTGATCGGTTATAGTCCGACAAGCCGCAGCAAGGTCGGGCAGTGGCATGACAAAGGGTATGAGCGAACCGTTGAAATACTACACAACATGCACGAACGACTGGGCTACGATTTCGATGTGATTGAAAACGTGTCGTACGAAGAATGCATTCAGCGTAAGCGCCGATGTAGCATATTGATTGACGAATGCGTAACCGGCTCTTATCATCGGTCGGCTCTTGAAGCGGTGGCGCTTGGCAAGATTGCGATTTGTAATTTGAGTGAAGAATTGCAAGACTGGTTCCGCCTCCGTTTTGGCAGCAATCCGTTCCGTATTGCCGATATGAATTCCTTGCCAGCTGCGTTGATACGCACACATTATTCCGGCTGCTTTTCTTCGAATCGTTTCTGGATGATTAAGAACTGGCATCCGCGCGATGTTGCGGCGGAGTACATAGAGATATATAAGGAGGTGCTAGGATGAGTACAAGAATAGGCGATCCGATTCCGGTGTTTGGTATACCTGAGTGGTTGATAAAGATGATCAATCGCCCAGAGTGGGAAATCAGCTTCGTTCATCTATTGTTTAGTAACCAGAAGGATATCCCAACTATGGTGGTCTTGTGTAGCGAGGACGGAGTTGCCAAGTACAAGACCACGCGTTTTTGTCCGCGGTTTTTTCGCATTCATTCGGAATTGGGGGAAGTGATAGGGTCTGTATCTAATCTGTTTCAGAGTATTTCTATAGAATATTCTGATAATGATTTCGCACGTGTAAATGCAGAGGTGATGCTGTCTAAAGACCTATGTGACATTTTTGACGTCTCCAAGTGGGAGCCGACTGATGCCAAGTAGCTATCACGGATTCATCAACGAGGTTCTTGATCGCTATGTCGAAGACAACCCGCAGACCGTACTTGACGTCGGTTGCGGACACGGCAAGTGGGGCTTCCTTTTCCGTGAATACGGCGATGTATTTAGGGGCAGGTTCGAGCCCTCCACGTGGCAGGTTGAAATTACGGGCGTAGAAATATTCTTCCCGTACGTCAAGCAGCATCACCACTACATTTACAACCAAATCCTTGTCGGTGATATTTCGGTATTGGCCGACTCATTGCCGGGCTTCGACTTCGGATATGCCGGCGACGTGATCGAGCACCTGCCTAAACCAGTGGCTGTCAGGACGTTGAAAACTCTGCGCAGCAAGTGCCGACGCCTTGCCGTCTGTATTCCGCTGGGCTTAGAATGGGCACAAGGCGCGGTATTCGGTAACGACGCCGAAGAACACCGGTCTGTCTGGACTGCCCGCGATTTTGAAGACTGTACCTACAAGATGTTCAAGCGGAATAATCGCGGAAAGGAAATAGGGTTGTTCATATGGTGAGGGTTGCTAGTCATAGACGCTCAGGCACGCATTTTCTAATGGCGTGCCTATGGCGAAATTTTGAATTTCCAGACCTTGCCCTTGAGGCGCATGCCGACGGCCGCCTGTGGCAGGATGGTCGGCGCACAACCGCCGTTGTACCGTGGGGCAGGCTCTTTCTTACCCACGAGCTATGCACACCGGATGTTGATAAGAGCGAGCTGATTTACATTCTTCGCAATCCGCTTGAGGTCCTGCGCTCTTGTTGGGAGTTCGACGGCATGCCAGGCACGCTTAACGAATACGCGACAGCCGAACGCATTCAGTACTGGAAGGACCACGTCAAAAGTTACAGCGGGGCGTTCATTGTGCGCTACGAGGATTTATTGGCTTTCCCTAAACGTACGCTGCGGGATATACAGTGTTGCTTTGGATTACGGAATCAAAGTGCGCGTTATGAAGTGCCGGACTATACGGTCGGCTGGTTGCCGCCGAAGCGTAAGGCCCCGCGTGATGGGTATAACGGCGAAACATATCAACGCTTTCGCGACATTCTTGGCGATTGCTACGGAGGGTATAGATTATGGTAGAGGTCATTGCAGAGGTCGGAATCAATCATAATGGGGACTTCAATCTTGCCAAGCAGCTTATCCAGGTTGCGCTAGATGCCGATTGTGACTATGTGAAGTTCCAGAAACGCACGCCGGAGTTATGCGTCCCGGAGGCGCAGAAGAGCGTCGAGCGAGATACCCCTTGGGGTCGAATGACCTACCTGGAGTACAAGAAGCGGATTGAATTTAGTTCTCATGTCTTTCAGGCGTTTCACTATTTTTATCCGGGCAGCCGTATTTTCGCTTCCGTCTGGGACGTTCCGAGCGCGCAGTTAATGGCGTCGCTTAAACCGCCGTTTCTCAAGATACCGTCTGCAAAAATAACAGACTTGGAGCTACTCGACGCCTGCAATGCCACTGGAATCCCACTGATTATCAGTACCGGCATGAGTACCGACCGGGAGGTTGAGACTGCTGTGAATCGGTGCTATGATAATATCGCTTGTATTATGCACGCGGTGAGCGCCTATCCGTGCGAGGATATCGATTCAAATCTAGCTATGATTGAGAGTCTTCATTGTTATGGTTTTCCCGTAGGCTTTTCTGACCACACTCGTGGTCTGCATATGGCGGCTGCGGCAGTGGCGTTCGGTGCTACTATGATAGAGAAACATATCACGCTTGACCGTACTATGTGGGGTACCGATCAGAGTGCCAGCATTGAGCCGGATGGGCTCAAGAAATATGTGCGGAACCTACGGGCGGTTGCGGCCGGCATGGGCACGGGCGTCAAGCGGGTACTACCATGCGAGGAATCGGCTAGAAAGAAATTGCGGGGCGAATAATGTCATTGCTCTCAAAATTCATCGAAAAATTCAACGAACCTGATCCAGAATCTAAACAACGCCTTGAAGCGCAATCACTTAACGACATCTTGTACTTGCCAGGTGATTACAACCGAGTAGAGCTATCGCCGCGGGCTGTCTACCATTGGCGGACAGTAACGGCCGAACGCCTGGGCCGCGAATTCTCAGATACCCCCATGCCGGGGGTGATTAACGGGCGTGAGATCTGGGTAAATGATGATCTACAGCCCAATGAAGTCCGGCTTTACGCTGGGGATCAGGCCGATGTTTTCCACATAAAGGCTTGACTTTTAGGGACCACACTCCTAGAATAGAGGCAGAATAGAAATAGTATATCGTGGCTAAAGGGACAGTCGCGGTATGGCCTTCACCGATGCGCAAATAGCAACGGATCTTTCCAACATTTTTAGCTCACTGGCTTCGACTGGTGCCAATGAGTCTGTTACGCTCAAGCCGCAGCCTTCTGGTACTGAATCGTCTTTCAATGTAATTAGGGCCAAGACTCTTTCCGAGCGCGAGTTGCTCAATTGTGGTTGGGCGACTCGATACCAACTATCGGTGTATGCAGCTAATGCCGACGCAGCCGGTGCCGCCGATGGTGATCTTGTCGAGATGGAGACCGAAGGCGAGTTACGGATACTAAACATCAGCCGCGGGCCGGCACTGGGCTATGTGCGCCTGGACCTAGGCGATAAATACTCGGGACGGCTATGATTACCATAAGTGTAGATACATCGGAACTTAATCAGGCCATGCGGGAGATCATCTGGCTGAGCGGTAAGGCCGATGAATTTGTGTTGAAGAAGACTGCCGGCGGGGTACTGATAAATCTGGTTCGCAATACCACGCTATTCCAGCGGGTTAAGTACCGTCGTTTTCGATGGATGCAGAAATGGATTGAAAAGACTGCCAAGGGTAGGGCGCGTCTTGGCTGGTGGCCCGCATGGAAGGCCCTGAATGTCAGTGGGGCGCCCAGAATCGGAAACGGCCCGCTCAGAGATCGCGGAGAAGGCGGTATCGTAGATCAGAGTGCCAATATTTTCCGGCCGTACATCACGATTTTCAATGTAGTTCCGTATATCAAAGCTATTGACAAGGAAAAGAAGACACTTCAGCGGGCGGTTACCGGCCAGCTGCGGTTTATGCTGCGGTATCTTGACAGAGAATATACCAAAATACTAAGGGGGCGTAGTGCCAGGTGATACATATAGTGTAGACGGTAATGTTGAATGGAAGGTTGAAAACACGTTGGTTGGCATCATTCAGAACAACATGGATGTGTCAGCAATATTTGGTGATGCCGTTGGCGATATCAATGTGCGGGTTGCCCATGATTCAACCGACGCGCGAGCCATGCCCGGTATCGCCGTCGAAGCAACGGTTGTCCAGACACTACGCGGGACAACCGAGCACCGATGTTTTGTACGGATGTTCTGCGAGACAGACTCGGGTACCGACACCACGGGCGAGCAAGTCAAGGCACTCATGGGCGCCCTTCGTGATATTATTCAGGGAGATAATAAGGATGATTTTTTTAATGAATTTAATGATACTGAACGCGGCATCAAGCTCAATAGCGTGGGCTCAATAGGCGAAACCACGGCCGAGAACGACACGAATTTTGAACACGATTTATCCATGAGGCGAATGATCCTAGGTCTGGACTTATGGGTATACATAGGAAGTTAGTACTAACAGAAGAGAGGTAAGAATGGCAACACAGCGAATAGGATTAAGTACTCCGGTTTTCGGAACCGTCGATGAGACAGAAGGTATTTTCGAGAACGTTGAGTACACTACTGAGGTAGAGGAAACTGAGCTACTTGACGGTGACGGCGATGTCACGGCCGTAGATCAGCACACCAAGCGTACGCGGATCACCGGCGAGTTCACGTACAAGGCTGACTCCGGCATAACCGAGAGTGATGTCGGTAGCGGCTCTGTAGTGAATATATGTCCGACAGATTCGGATATCAACCTAACTGGTTATCTCCGTGCCTACACGCGGGTAAAGACAAAAGCCGATTACATGAAGATCAGGTTTGAAGCCACCAGCTGGCCAAATCTTGGTAGCTAATGACCAACAGGCTTAACAAAGCTATGGCGGTCCTGGAGCAACCTGGGGCCGCCCTTCCGGCGTTGCCGCTACGTGACGGCGCGTTAATTGACGGACTTGTATGCCGATTGACTATCGGCGTAATGGCGTTGTTGGAAGCCGCTCAATGCAAGATTCTGTCTGGTGACAGCGAGCTTTCGGAGTATGATGTTGCGCTGGCTCTTTGGCTGTCGATGGATTGCAACCGTGATGATGCAGTCCGAATTGCCAATGACACACAAGAGCTAGAAAGACGCATTGAAGATTTTGCTGCCGGTTATTCGCGTAAGAAGTTTAGCGCGGTTCTTGATGAATTTAACGACTGGTTTTGTGCAACATTCGCGCTGCTGCCCAGTCCATCGAAAACCGAAGGAGAGCCGAAGCCGCGCCCTGACTGGTGGAAAGATGCAGTCGATATCATCGCCCACCAGTATGGATGGACAGAGTATTTTATATTGTGGGAACTACCGCTTGTCAGAGTGATTGGCTACCAAGAAACGATTGTTGCGCGTGAAACCGGTCAGCGCGTTGCAGCCGAAATTGATGACCGTGTGATTGAAGCACTGGATTTACTGGAGAAGGGTAAGGAAGATGGCTAAAGCGAGATTAGAGGCAACCATTGGGTTGATTACCGGGCCGCTGCGCAGGGGAATGGCCAGGGTAACCCGGATGTTTCGCTCGTTGCGCAGACGTCTGCATGCACTTGGACGCCGAATGCGGGCGTTCGGGCATCGAATGCGCCAAGCGTTTTTGATTGGTGCGGCTGGTATAGCTGTTGCGGTCAAGCAGGCTGATAGCTTCCGCCGGGCTATGGCGCTGGTTAACACCATGTTGACTGCCGGTGGGAATATCAAGCAGCTCACGGCCGACGTTCGGGCGCTTAGTGCAGAACTTGGTGTCGCTAAGGACGCGCTAGCCAAGGGCCTTTACCAGGTGCTCTCCGCACAGATCCCTCCAGAGAATGCAATATCGTTTTTAAGAGAGGCCACGAAGGCCGCTATCGGCGGCGCAACCGAGACTGAGCAATCGGTAAAGGCCATTGTCAAAGTCATGGAATCCTGGAATTTGACGGCGGATGATGCAGCCGCCATTTCTGACAAGTTGTTTAGAATTACAGAAAAGGGGCTCATCACTTACGATCAGCTTTCGGAAAAGATCGGGGCTGTATCTGGCTTAGCAGCCAAAGCGGGGGTTTCAATCAATGAACTTGGCGGTATTATAGCAACAGCCAAGACTGTTGAGCCTGAGAGGCTGTTTTTTGGTTTACGGGCGGCGCTAACTGCGTTGTTGAAGCCGGGTCCAGAGCTTAGAGAGGAGCTTCGCAAACTGAATATGACGGGCACGGAACTCATCGCGAAGCGCGGGCTACTAGGTGCATTCGAAGCCCTAAATGAAATGGCAGGCGGGAACGCCGACACGTTTGCAAAACTGGTGGGGCACGCTAGGGCGCTGCCTATTGTGCTTGCTGTGACAGGCGAACATGCAGCCAAGGCCGCAGCCAATATAGAGGCCATGCGCGATAGCGCCGGGGCGTCCGAGCGGGCATTTCAAAAGATGGATGCAGCCCGGCATTGGCCCCGTCTATGGCAGTCGATTTTGAATATTGTCGAGCGGTTTGGGGCTGTGCTGAACACCGCGGTTCAGCCGGCCGTAGAGGCATTGAGTAAGGCGTTGCAGAACATTGCCGACAGTCCGAAATTCGCGGCGTTCCTTGAGCGCGTAGGGGCCGCAACCAAGGGGATAATCGGGGCGGTCGGTAGCGTTCTCGCCGGAGGTGATCAGCGCTCGCAAGTACTTTCCGGACTGTCGGATGTCATTATTGGGTCATTCCAGGAGGCGGCCGCAAAAATGGTTGATGTTTTTCTTAAAAAGGCAGAAGCCATTGGCAATAAGATGTGGGAAGGATTTAAGAAGAGACTGCCCAATATACAGAAGGGATTTGCGGCCATCAGCCCTAAGACCGGCGGCATTTTGAAGAGCGCGGAAGGTATAGTTAAGGTGTTTCGTGGCACCCAGAAGGTTGGGGAAAAGGCCGGCAAAGCCAGCGTTCCAGGCGCCGGTCAGGCCAGAATTGACCGCGGTATGGAGAAGCTCAAAGAAGCGGCCGAAATATTCGATAAGGGCGTCAAAGAGTTTGTGGGAAAGGCCAAAAAACCGGAATTTCGGCGCCTACCCGGCACCGCATTAGGTCCTGATATCGGGGAGCTCAAGAAGGCGGTCCCGCCTCCACCCGGCGGCATGGGCGAAGAACGGCGCTTTTCGGCTCTGAGACGCGTAGGCGCAAACATCATAGCCGGCGCCCAGCCACGTGAGCAGCGACTTCAAGAGCGACAGATCAGGATACTTGAGAAAATGCTTGACGAACAAATCCAACAAACTAAGGCAATTATTGCCCAAGACAAGGAAGCGGGGTTATTTTAGATGAGTAGCTTAGTTGAAATAGGGGCAGCCCTTGATACCCTGGGCAACGAAATAGACACCAGTCCAGAAATAGAACGGAGCGATGCCGGGGACACCATTCGCCGTAAATACCATGTTCGGAAGGCCAATCTGAAAGCCGTAACGGACGCTCTCTCCTACGGCACGGCCGATGCAACTTATACTGATGCTGTACTGTCGAGTGTTACGGCGCGCCCGGTAGACCCGTCGGTGATGGAACTCACGCTTGTCTATGCACCGGCGAGTGTTAATGTTGAAATACTGCCACCTGTGGGCACCGTTACGCAGGATGTTGATGCTAATGCGATAGAGATCCCGATCTCCAAAAGCGGAATAAGCGATGGTGATATTGCGGACAATAAGCGCGACGGTGTTGAAGCTTATTTGTCACCGCAGCCTATTTATAGGCGCACGGAAATTCTCGGAAGCTTTACCTTCAATGAGAGTAATATTATTGATGATGTTGGCAAAATCGACGACACTCCAGAGGGGATTGTTACGCCATCTGTCGCTAAGTGGTTAAAAGTAGGACTGACGGTCCGTACTGTTGGCGCCAAGTACGAGAAAGTCGAAACGTGGCAATACGCAGAAAATGAATGGGATACGAACATCTACGATACAGTACCATGAGTTTACTCTTTCCACCAAACCCAAAAAAGGGCTCTCAAATTCTTCAATGGGCCAAAAGCGTCAATGAATATCTACGGAGCATTACTCCTCGTAGTAGTTCGTGGATTCAGGTTGATCGCACTACCGGCGGGACCACGTTCTTTCCTGTCAACCGCGACACGTTCCGTATAGAGCGATTCAAGGTCCGGTGGGAAAGCTCTACTTCGGTGGCCGTTGAGTTGGGACAATGGGTGCGTAATGGTCAGATTGTCAACTTAACGCTCGAAGGTGGCGGCGAAACCTACAAAGTTGTTAGTGGGCTTAGTGCGGCAGATGAGACGTACTATATTATACTGACCCTATCCTCGACCGCCAGTAAAGATCCGGCGCTTATACCAGACACGTTGTCTGTAACGGCCAGTACTTTAGAGCCTTCAGAATCGGCTTCTGAAGGCAATATCAAACTGGTGATTGCAGAGGTAATAACTAATTCTGATAGCGAAATACAGGCCATCGTCCCCCGCCGCGAATGTGATATTGACGATTTCTCATTGGTGCCCGATGGTGAGAGCAATAACGCGGCGACCGATCCGAGTATCAAAACAACCAACTATAATAGTCAAAGCAATATTCACGAAGGCGAATTACAGGTTTACAACGCAGCCGAAACTACTGAGCAATCAGGCGTGCCGAACAGTACGCTCAGGTTTGCGCACCTGGAGAAAGACGCCAACGGCACGGGCTCAATCCAGTGGGCGGCATTCGACTCCGATACTTCAGGCCGTGAATCTGGCATCCAAAAATCAGTACAGATCAAGAGCGACGGTACGCGCGATATTGTCCAGCTCTATGATTTCGATGACGCTGTATCAGCCGGGACACTGAGCGATACCGCCGATTTTGTGCTTGTTCGAGATGCCACTGGACCGACACTGAAGTACCTTGACGGCGCCGATTTTGCTGATACCTATGGCGATGCAATTGGCGACTATCTGGATGATGCAGGGTACATACCTATATCTGAGGATTTTCAGCATGATGCGCTAGACCCTACTACCGGGACTATTGGCGACCTTTTTGGTTCGGTAGGACATGATTACGACTACTGGATACATGGTTCCGACTATCTCAAGTGCTATGGTGATTCGATCGGCTTCGACAGTACTAGGAATTCCTCGCTTGCATCACCGACCAAAGTGATAGATCTGACCAACCAGGAACTTGTTGATTCTTCCGCAAATATAACACTCGACTGGGATGGGCGGGCATTTGACGGTCCCGATTGGACGTTCCGGGCAGGTACTAGGCTAATTTCGCTGGACACCACGGTAGCTGCAGCCGGTGACGGCGCGATTGATTGCCTGGGCGGTATATACGTGGGGCAAGGCATTTATGCCGTTAAGGACAGCGCCAATGCGGCTGGGTTCTTTACCAACGGAACTGATGAGGTAGAATTGGTCGGAATCGGCTCTACGGCTGAATTTAACGACGGTACAAACCAGGTTTGGATCTTCGACGGCACTCACGGCATACGGGCAGAAGGGCATATCAGGGCTGATTCAGGCTTCGCCTTCTATCACGGAACAAACGCCGGACAAAGTATTACTAATTGGTTTGGCGGCGGCATTTTAATTGGCGGTAGCATCATTGAGATACAGGCGTCAAACCTACAAGACACAGACAAAATATTGGTGTACAGATGAAAAGAATAGTAATTTCAGTTTTCTTGCTTTTACTTCCATTTGCGACGCACGCTCGCAACGCCGTATTTGGCGACGGCACAAACTTCTACTGCGCGGCTGAAGGCGACGGCACGAACGCCGTGGTGATGACCAACAGCGCGGTTGCCGGCGGCATGAGCGCCGACACTGTCACCGCGTCTTCGTGGATGCAGACTCCGGCGGCGTTCGCCACGACTGGCTATGTCGAGGCCATTATAGTTACCAATAACTACAAGTGGGAAGACCTTTGCTTCCCGGTTAACGTTGCGGCACCGGTAACGCCGAATGCCCACGTGAGTGTTAATGACGACAATAACTCTATTACGTTCGACACCTTGGCTGGAACAAACATTGTCAGCGATGACCACATATGGGGTGTTGCTCAAATGTCGCATACTTACCTGCCTAATTCAGACGTCGAGCCGCACGTGCATTTCGAGCAGGCGAATGCTGACCAGACAAACTGCTGGTGGTTGTATTATCGAAATCAAAGCTTGGACACCAACATTGTTACAGCCTGGACGGTCACCGGTCCGGCCAGCAACGTTTATGCGTACACCAGTGGCACAATTAATCAGATCGCAACTTTTGGCTTGATTACTATGTCAAATATGTTAGAGTCGTCTAACATGGACTGGAAAATATTTCGCGATGGCAACGAAGGCACCGGCGACATAGAGCTGAAAGAGTTCGACATACACTACCAGATTCAGAAACCTACAGGCGGAGATACTTACTAATGGAAAAATCAGTGGCGTTAACCAAAGAAGAGACAATCCTTGTACTGGAAATTCTTAAGAAATCTCCGGGGGCTATCAGCTCGCCGCATGCTCGGTCGCTGTATGTCAAGCTCGAAAACCTAATCAAAGAATATGGTGAACACAATGCGAAACAGGTTTAAAATACTATTGATTTTACTGGCTGCCGGATGTACGGCGGCAGCACCGGTCCGGGATGTTGACAAGGTTTTCGACATTCAGTCAAGTTCGAACATCAGAATCAACCATAAAGCCAGCACCGGGCTGAAGATTGACGGCACGGTCACCAATAGCCAAGATGACGTATATGTTGATATATCAGGGAGTACCGTCACTGTCGGATTCAAAACCGATCTCACATCGACCGCATTCTTGGCCCAGGCTACAGGAAGTCTGGTCAACGGCGGAACAAACGGCGAATGGACAGCCACACTAGCTGCGGCTCAGTGGGTTACGAATATTACTAGTAAGCTGCGCTACTGGGGTGATGTAAGAATTAGTGGGTTGGGCAACACCTTGCCCAGCATAGAGTTGTGGCTGTATCCGTCGGCAAATACGGGCGATGAGAACACATATGTCAGTCCAACTGATGCCGCGTGGTACACCAATGGTGTAGAGGCCGGGGCCAAAGGCGAAATAACGATAGTCAATTTCGACCGCGGATTTACCTTCACTAACGCCAGTGGTCGCCTCGATATCCTTACGGCCGATGCCGACGAAACGAACGCCGTTGTTGCGGCCGGAACCAATATCGACGTTACAACCAACGGGCATATTTATACGGTGGCTGCCGGGTCTGGGTTGGCTACCGATACGGAGCTGGCTGGACTTGGGGCTGATGTGACTAACAGCTATACGGCGGCTGATACGGCTTTGGGAGCCGATATTACTAACGGCTATACCGCGGCCGATACTACGGTTAGTAATGGGTTGCAGACTCAGATAACGGCAAACGATACGGAGATCGCGGCGTTGACGACCACGCAGGGCAACAACCAGGTGACTATTGATGCGGCGCTTCTTATCGACGGCACTCGGGCCATGACCGGCGATCTGGATTTCGGCGGGCAGGCTGGGACTAATATTTCCGATCTAGTTGTTTCAGCATCGGTTGATATCGGTGGGGCGATCACCAGTGGAACTCACGTTTGCAATGGCACGTTAGATCTCAATGGGAATGATATTGTTGATGTCGATGAAATTCAGGGCAATGGCTGCACGGCCGATAGTCAGAGTATTGCTGTAGGCGCTTCAACAGTGGCGGGCCAATATTCAGCGGCATTCGGCAGAAATTCCGATGCGAACTCACTTGATGCTTTTGCAGCTGGGAGGGGCTGTACGGCCGGAACACAATCATTTACAGCCGGGCGAGATAACACGGCTGATGGCGTAAGCGCTGTGGCGTTATGCCAAAATTCTACGGCCTCGGGCTCTCAAAGCGCATCAATTGGTATGTGGTGTGCGGCCCTTGGTAATCAATCTATGGCGCTGGGCCTCAACGCGACGGCAGGAGTCAATAACGCCTATTGCTGGTCAGATGGCTCTAACCTACTCGCGGCTGCGACGAAAACCTATAATGTGGCGGCCGAAAATGGCATTTATTTGAGAGGACCATTATACGCAGTCGGAACGCTTAATATGGGTGGCTATGGCATCACAAATCTGCTCGATCCAGTAGCGGCTCAAGATGCGGCGACAAAAAATTACGTCGATACACAAGATGGGTCTGTCAGCAATGATATTGTGACGGGCTACACAGCGGCTGATACTACGGTCAGTAACGGACTGCAAGTCCAGATTACGGCAAATGATACAGAGCTTTCTGCGTTGGCTACAACTCAGGCTAATAATCAGGCGACGATTGACGCCGCGTTTTTAGTGGATGGCTCGCGGGCATTGACCGGCAACGCCGATCTCGGCGGCAACATCGCAACCAATAGCGCAGACAGTACTGTTGATGATGCGCTTACGACCTACCGAGTAGTGACTAACGCCATTGGCACACTGGCACCGGCTCAGGATCTCAGCGGCTATCTGGTCAATAGCAGCGGCACCGGAACCGGCATGACGTTCGTGGCCGGTACGACCATCGAAGATACTCTTCAATGGGATGACTATTACACAAATAGCTACTCCGGAACAAACGTGACGATTGATTTCAGCAATGGAAACTTCCAGGTGGTTGTAGCAACAAACAACCCGCACATTTGGGTAACCAACGTTGTTCCGGCATCCGTGATGCTGATGATTCAGCAGGATGCTACGGGCTCGCGGGTTCCGACCTGGGAAACCAACAACATTCTTTTCGGTGATGTCGATGCACCGACTTTGAGCACAACCGCCGGGTATGAAGACCCGGTGAACCTGATTGGACGCGACGCCGATACCGTCTACGCCGGATACGGATCATTAGGATATATTCCATGAGGATATTGATTGCCTATTTGTTAATGTGTTCTGCTGTTTTTGCTCAGTATCCTTTTCTGTGGGGCTGGAATAAGCCAAAAAGTGGCATTGTTACCAACGGATTGGACATACCTTATTTCGATGATTACAATATCGCATGGTTTGAAATGGAGAGCCTAGTCGGTGGTGGCGCAGTCTTCACTAATTGGTCTCCGAATCTCTCTGAAAGCCTTACTAATAATAGTGCCGCTATCGGTGTGGTCCCGTTTACGAATGGTATATCTGCCCACGCCACAAACAATGGGAGCGGATATATTTATGGAAGTTATACGCCAGAATGGACGTTTTACAATGATCCATTTACCATAGCAATGTGGGTTTACCCTGTTGACCCGACTGGTATGTACTTGTGGAGCAAGCGCGATGAGAGCATAGCTGGTAACGATGTAGAGTATTTTCTGACTGCCAATGATGACGGTGCTTTCCAATTTAGTGTTTGTTCTGGCGATGTAGCGGATAAAATTTCACGCCTGACAGGCAATGCTATTTTGGGCGCGCGTGTATGGCAATTGGTAACTTGTACTCACACTGGCGGAACAAGTAGTGCTGGAATGGACATCTACGTCAACACGACGCCAGTAGATAACGCTGACGGCAATTCCGGATCTTACACAGGCATGCCTAATACAACGGCTACCCTTAATTTGTTGTCCTACATTGACGCAGTGGGACAGCGCGATAGAATTTACGAAGGGTCCTGTGACACTCTTATGATGTGGCGTACGAATTTTTCGCAGGGTGATATTTCGAATTTATTCTGGGCGACTGCCTGGGCAAATCCTAGCAATGTCTTTGAGAGTAATGTTGTTAATCTTGCTCATGGTTGGCGTCAATGGGAGTTCGATACCCGGCATACTGACTCAGGCGCCTATAGGTGGGACTCATGTTATATTGTGGCGCACTATGACGCCGAGTTTTTAGCTGGCGGCAATGTGCAGGATAGCGGCCCCGATGAATCGCACGGCACTAACGGCGCCGGGGCTGCGGCGGCAACCTGGACAACCAACCCCACCAATGCCTACGCATCGTTCGATAGTGGCGACAGTATCGTGTGGACTATTACGGGCTCAGATCCCGATAGCGCTACATTTTGGGCATCGACGAATGCCGGAACAAACTGGAGTTTCTATTATCAATCCCTTGATGACAGTACGCAGTATGTTGATGGCCAAGTGCAGGCGTTTACCAATGTGTATTTCAAGTGGGGCGGAACGTCCGTCACACAAGGGACTGGGACCGCGATGCTGCTTGACGCATTTCGGTTGTTTGAGGGTACGTTAACGCAGTCGGAGGTTCAAAACCTCTATAATTATGGACCAAGAGAATGAAAAAACTGAGAACACTGTTAGTTGCCTTGCTTTTGTCGTGCGCGGTGGTCTATGGACAGCAGTTTGACTATTCGAAAAATGCCGTACTCATTATCGAACGTGAATGCCGGTTGACCAATAGCACGGAAACAGCGGAACTCCTGATTAACTTCTGGCCTGTTGGTACGCACGCTTGGCCGATAGGTACCAACGGAGTGGCAAGCACTAATTATTCAGAGTACTTGACGTACATTAATTCAGGATGGCTGACTAGCTATCGAACTGCGACCAATCATTCGGAAGTATGGGACGTCTATAGAATTAGCCAGGAGCAAATCAAGGGCGCTTTCACGCCTTCTGTTTGGGGGCTAGTAAATTCAAAGATTCATCAGGCGCCTTTTAATGGCAAAGCATATGCGATTCGCAATACACCAAATATAGCGGCATGGGTTGCGACCAAGGGGCTTGAGCCAATACCATAACGAAAATAGGAGCAGCGACTATGACTCAAGATAACCAGCAATTAGTAACCATGCAGGCCTGCGAGGAGCGCTCAACAGCTTTGGCAGCCGATGTTGCGGAGCAACTCCGCAAACACACTGAGGAAATCAAACTCACGGTCCTGGAGGCCAGCAAGAGCAGTTTTTATTATAAGGATCAGAAGCGGGAAATCAACGTCAAAAGCACACGAGCGCTAGGCGTGGCCGCGATGTTCATCGCCGGCGGTACATTTTGCGGAATAGCATTCTGGGTATTGAGGTGGGCGCATGCAATCGCCACCAGCTAGATTCTCTGGGGATCCTCATCTTGCGTTTCCGCTCGACGGTAGCAAGCCTTACCTGCTCGATAAATTTTGGTACCTAGACGATATCGGGCGGAAGCACATTATTCCTGCACTATTCCGAACCGACGGGGCTTCCATCCCGCGCTTCTTCTGGCGAGTCGTTGGACATCCGTTCGAACCCCGCCCACTGCCGGGCGCTATTATCCATGACTGGTATTGCGATAAGGCGGCTAGCTTGGCACCCATAGATCTAGGCCAGGCGCAGTCCTTACGACTGGACGCCGACCGACTTTTCTGCGAGATTCTACGGGTACGAGAAATCGGTATAATCAAGCGTAGTATAATGTATAGAGGCGTAAGAATTGGTGCTCTAGGGCTTCGCAAACTTGCGAAACCCGTTTCTTAATTTTGCAAGTTTGTGGCCGATTTTGTGTACGGCTGCCGGACACTGGACCGGAGATCAGGTTAAGCGGTATATGATCTTGTACAATGATTAATACATTTCCGACATAAACACCTGTTTTTCTGCGGTTGGCACGGGCCTTGCATTAAATACCCGCAATAGGAGGATGAAGATGAAGGCAATGGAATTAAAAGAGCACTTACAGGAAATGGCAATCGGCGTGTTGATAACAGCGTGCAGCGTGTGTGATGAGGTTCTCAAGATTCAAGATTATCAGCATCCGATGATTGAGATCTCTCACGGATACTGTCCGAAACATTTTGAAGAGGCGATGAGGGAACTAGAAAAAATGGAGGTGGAATGCAAGAAGAACTAAACGCACTGGCGGACAAGCTACTGGCTGCCAAGAAAACTGAGGCAGCCGCAAAGGCACGCCGAATTGAGATCGAAGAGGAGATCATCGAGCTTACGGGTAAGACGCTGGACAAGCAGAAGACCACGAAAACCGATGAGTACGCGATCACCGTGGGCTGGAAGATGAACTACCGGACTGATTGGGAGTTGTTCGATAATCTTCAGGTGGCTGACAGTATCGCGCCGGTCAAGCTCAAGCGCGAATTGGATGTTAAGAAATATAACGAGTTGCTTGATAACCAGCCGGAGATCTTCCGGGCGGTTTCCAAGTGCGTGATTGCCACGCCGGGTAAACCCAGTGTCAGCATCAAACGGAGGAACGGATAATATGGCTTATGATCTAAGTAGTATCACGAGTAGCAAAAAGGATACTCCACCCCGAATCATTCTTCTCGGCGTCCAGAAGGTTGGCAAGAGCACTTTTGCCTCAAAGGCGCCCGGAGCTATATTCTTACCAATCAAACACGAGGAAGGTATTGACGAACTTGACGTACAGGCAACACCTGTGATAGAGACATACCAAGACTGTCTTGGGTGGTTGGATTCATTGGTGGTGGGAAATCACGAACATCAAACGGTCGTGATTGACAGCTCTTCAACTCTTGAGCCCCTAATATGGGATGAGGTTGTAGCCAGTGATCCGAAGGCGTCTACTATTGAGCGTGTTCAGGGCGGATTTGCCAAGGGGTATATTGAGGCGCTAAAATACTGGCGTGAGGTTATGAGCCGACTTGATGCGCTCAGGGCGCGCGGTATGGCCTCGATAGTCATCGGCCATGTTATTGTCAAGCAATTCAATGACCCAATGGAAGATCCCTACGATAAGTATCATTGGGATATTCATTACAAGGCGGCGGCACTGTGGGAAAGGTGGGCGGACTGTATTTTATTTACCAAAAAAGAGGCGTATGTCACAACCAAGGAGGAGAGTGGGAAAAAGATTAGAAAAGCAGTTGGTGAGGATAAGTCGAAGCTTTACACTCAAGCACGGCCGGCACATCCCGGCGGCGGACGCGGAGTGTACGGGCATTTGCCGTACGAACTACCATTAGATTGGGATACATTCATGCAAGCACAGAAAGAAGCGAAAGGAAAAACATGCCAGAATTAGATCAGCCATTTAACACGACAGACGTTGAAGAGGCACCTGCTTACGAGCCTATACCGATTAATGCCGAAGTGAAGGCTGTGATCGTCAAGACTGATGTGCTCCGAAATGAACAAGGATGGAAGGGCGTCAAGATTTGGTATCAGGTTCTTGAGGGCCAGCATAAAGGGAAGCGGCTGGATGCACTTTATACGGTTGATAATCCAGCTAGTCCAAATTCGGCCGCTATCGGACAGAGACAACTGAAGGAAGTATGTGAGGCGGTCGGTATCCAGTCATTCCGGCAGACCGAAGTGCTACATGACAAAATCGTTGTCTGTAAAGCCGACCAAGAAAAAGGTCAAGATGGACGTATTTATAATCGGGCAAAGCGCGTGCTGAAGGCGGTCGGGAATCCTCCTGTACCTCAAGCACCTACACCCGCGCCTTCGGCGGCGCCGCCTGAACAGCCTGCGGGGCAAGCCAAAAAGCCAGCACCCTGGGGTGAATGACCGGGAACGCCTCGCCGGGGTGATCCTCCGGCGGGGCATAGGGAGATAGGAGACACTATGGTAGATTACGCACAACTTATTTACAATGTGTATGAGCGCCGGGAAGAACGGCAACCGCAGCGTAAGCATGCGCTGGGTGCCAGTGTCATAGGCCAGGAATGCGAGCGCGCTATATGGTACGGGTTTCGGCTATGCGCCAAAAAGAAGTTTAATGGCCGGGTGCTCAGGCTATTCAGGCGCGGCGAAGACGCGGAGCCTCAGTTTATCGAAGAACTCCAGGAGGCTGGGTTCGAGGTTTTACAATTCGATAAGGTTTTAAACTTCGATAAAGATGGTCAACAATTTCGGCGAACTTCGTGTGATGGACATTTCTCGGTCAATATCGACGGGCAAATACGGCTAACCGGCAAATGGAGTGTCCTAGAGTTCAAGACTCACAATGACAAATCGTACAAAGAACTAGTTAAGATCGGGGTACGCGAGGCAAAGCCAGAACACTTTGCGCAGTGCATAGTCGGCGCCGGGCTAATGAATCTTGAAGGGACGTTGTATCTAGCTGAGAATAAGAATACTTCGGAAATTTACGCCGAATACATCCCGTTCGACCAGGATTGTATGAGGCATTATTGGGAGAAGGCGCGCAGAATCATTGCGGCGCATGACGCGCCGGATCGGCTCAATAATCGACCAGACTTTTTTCGGTGTCGCTGGTGCGATTATGCAGACCTTTGCCATCATGATCAACCTGCGCTTGTCAACTGTTATACGTGTTGTCATAGTACGCCGGTTGCTGACGGCCAGTGGTCTTGCGCGTTGGCAGAGCGGGTCATTCCGAGCAAGGTTGCGATGAGGGGTTGTCCTGAACATATCTACCTGCCGTCACTCTTGCCGTGGAGGGCTGTCGATGCTGATGAAGGATACGTACTGTACGAAAATGGAGTGTGCAATGTCGGGTCTAAGGGTTTTCCGCCGGTGCACGATGGGGATCCGCCGGTACTATTTAGCAGTAAAGAATTGTGCGCCATAGAAAATCTTGGTAATATAAATGCCGTCTGTAAAACAAAGGAGGTATTCGGCGGTCAGGTACTAACGGGCGACGGGGAAACAACAAAGGAATAACATGCAGAAAGCGATAGAAAAAAGAATCATCCAAATCATCAAACAACGTCCAGACTTAAACAATAGCCGAGTGCGCGATCGCTTGCCGCCCAAGGGTAGACCGAGCGCTGCAACAATCGGGGCCTTTCGTAAGAAGCACAAGCTTGACCAGCTTCAGGATACGCCAAAGCGCATCAAGAAGAGCAAGCCGATTAATCTCAGAGGCTTCAGCGATGAAGAACTGCTAGAAGCCTTTGACCCGGCCACTCAGGCGCGGCAGGAGCTACAGGCGGTTGTAGACGCTGGTTTTGACGGTCGCAAAGTATTGGAGAAGGAGCTGAAAAATTCGCTACCATTCGGTAGGAGCGCGTCTAGGTGGAAAGCAGTTGTCAGGGACGGCAGCTTTGATAAATATGTTTTCATTTTAAATAACACACTGATAGTATGGACTGACCCAGAAGAGCAGAAAAGGTTCATCAAGGAACATGCGAATGCACGACCGTTTTCGTACGCAGAGCATTACAAAGGAGAATAAACATGACAAAAAAAATGGGACTAACAGACGAAGAACTCATACGCAAGGCGGGATCAGATCCAGAGTTCGAGAAACTCAAGGACCAAAACAAGCGACTTATCAAGGAAAACAAGACGCTTCAGAAAGCGGTTGCCGACGAAGATGCGCTGTTCAACCGGCTGTCTCCGTGCGTACAGCAACTACCGCTGCCTGATAAGATTAAGGGCTACAAGCCTCCAGAAAGCCACACCAATGAGGTTGGTGAGGTAGCGGTGATCATGTGTGACGAGCATCAAGACGAAATCGTCGAAAGCTCGGAAATGGAAGGGCTTGCCTCATACAATTGGCAAACAGTGTTATCGCGCGCGTGGTTTCTGACTCAGAAAGTGATAGAGTTAGTTAACTTGGAACGTCTGCATGCCAAGGTCGAAAAACTTCACGTATGGAAATTAGGCGACCAGGTAACAACCAGCCTGCACGAGCAAGACGCTGTGGGTCTGATGGGCGATCTGCCCAAGGTTGTCCCTTGCGCGTCGTATTTGTTTGCACAACAAATCATGCACTGGTCGCAACATTTCGACGAAATCAGCGTGGTCGGTGTGCCTGGTAACCATCCACGAACGACCAAGAAGGTGGCGTACAAGAAAGCAGCAGAACGCAATTGGGATCGTGGTATATATCTGCTCGCTCGCATGATGTCCGAGAACGCCAAGAACGTTCAATGGGATATCCCACAGAGCATGTCTACTGTTGCCGACGTTCTCGGATGGAAGTGTTATCTCACTCACGGTGCCGAAATCCGAATGAACAACCGTACACCGTACTATCCTATTGAGGCAACTATGCAACGCGAGCAAGGCATGCGACGTCAGGCTCTCAAGTGGTTTGAAACCGCGGCCGAAGCCGGGTCTATTGATGTGATGCCGGACGTACAGTTCGACCTATCGTTTATGGGACACTTCCACCACAAAGCGGTGTTGTCGGATAGCATCTACATATGTCCGTCATCAATGGGGATGAACCAGTACTCAAAAAGCAACATCCATAGTATGAGTCTGCCGCGTCAGCAAGTTGTATTCTTCCACCGGAAACACGGGATTGTCGTTGACCGGGTTATTAATCTGATGTTTGCGGAGGGCAAAGAATGCGGGTTTATAGATCCCCTCGGGTTGGTATGAGTATGATATCTGGAACTCTATACAGGCCTAATACCGGCTTGGTAGGCAAACGGCTTGAAGAGGGAGACGTCGTGTGGCACCTAGCAGCCGGGCGTGTGACCGTTCTCCAGGTGAGTGCTGCAGATGATCGGTTCTTTGTCGGCAGCGGCGCGAGGACTGTTAAGTGCGATGACGGTGGAACGAAGAGCATTGTTGATAGACCGTTAACGCTAGCAAAATCAAGATGTGAGTATCTGACATGAATACCAAACCGTACTCAGAATTATCTAATGAAGACGAGGTTTTGATCAAACGCGAACTAGACCCTGATGGTAAAGACCCACACGAGCCGGGTTCTAAGCTTGACGCCGGGAAGGCGCCGGTGCGCCGGGGACTGCTTGAGCAGTTCCCGCGCGCATGCATGGCTGTTGCTGAAGTATCGGCGTTCGGGGCCGGTAAATATACTTGGGGCGGCTGGCAAACTGTCCCGGACGGGATTGCCCGCTATGGTGATGCCGGGGCGCGGCATATCTGCAAGGCCGCCATTGAGGGGGCGAAAGATGCGGACAGCGGGTTACTGCACGCCGCGCACGAGGCGTGGAACGCCCTAGCCAGGCTTGAGCTGATGTTGAGGGAGGACGAATGCTAAAGACCCACACATTTCACTATGGCAAATATCGGATACATGGTTGTAATGGTCTCAACGGTTGTTGTGATGTCCCGGATTCTAAGGACGGCCAGGACCAAACGCTAGAAATGTTTATCCTCAACGGAAGAACGCGACGCGCCTTCCGAAATGCACTGCACGAAGCGCTGCACGCTCAGGGTGTTCCCGATCAATATCTACACGATAAAGACGGCTTTCCATCGACGCACCAGGTAGCCGATTTTTGTTGGCGCTGGCTGGAAGACCGGGGGATCAGATGAGGTCCTTGGAAGATACCATCCAAATACACTTAGTCCAGTGGTGTCGGATGCACAAGAGCGGCATTCTGCGCAACGTCTTCCATTGTCCCAACGGCGGAAACAGGAACCAGGTGACGGCCAGGCGGCTCAAGGGGATGGGGGTCATGCCCGGAGTGCCAGACCTGCTCTTGCCGCTACCCGGCGGCGGTATCTATTGGCTGGAGTTAAAAACTAAGAAGGGGAGGTTAAGTGCCAACCAAAAGGCGTTCCACGCGCGGCTCAAAGAACTGGGGCACCGCGTAGAAACGGCATACGGCTTTGAAGACGCACAGATAAAACTCGAAATCGTGGCCAAGGAGTATGTCTAGCGTAATACTACATGACTATCAGGAAGCGGCTGTTGACTCGATTAATGCGTTTTTTCGAGCACGGCTGGGGAATCCGGTTGTAGTGGCGCCGACCGGGTCAGGCAAATCTATTATCATTGCCGAGTACGTCCGGCGGGCTATAGCCGACTGGCCCGGTACCCGCATCATGGTGGTAGCTCACGTCAAAGAGTTGCTTGAACAAAACTTCGGCGCACTATGCCGAGTGGGGGTCCAGGGAGTAGGTCTGTACTCCGCTGGGCTGCGACGCCGCGACCGCTATAACGATGTGATTGTGGCCGGCATACAATCGGTGTACGACAAAGCAGAGGAATTCGGGCACGTCGATTTGCTTATCAACGATGAATGCCATCTTCTAAATCCCAAGCAGACTGGCATGTACAGGGATTTTATAGCCGGGCTGAAGGTCCGCAATCCGGCGCTCAAGATTATTGGCACAACCGCCACGCCTTATAGGCTGGGGCACGGCTACATATTTAAAGGAGAGGACGCAATCTTTACCGGAGTATCGTATGAAATACAAATTGAACAACTCATTAACGATGGCTACCTTGTACGACCGATGGCAAAGAGCGGCAAAGTCCATGTCGATCTATCCGGCGTACACACGCGGGCGGGCGAGTTTATTGAGCGCGAGGCGGCAGAAGCATTCGAGACCATTACTTTTCCGGCGGTGCAGGACGTCTTGGCTCGTACGAAAGATAGGCAGTGCGGACTCGTCTTCTGTACCGGCATCGGTCATGCGCAGAGCGTTCGAGAAGCTTTTATTCGATGCGGAGAAACGTCTATTGACATTGTTACTGGCAAAACCGGCGCCGCCGACCGAGCGTTATTAGTGCAACAGGTGAAGGCCGGACATCTTCGATGGTTGCTCAATGTTGCTGTGTTCACCACCGGATTCGATGCACCGAACATAGATACCATAGTATTTCTACGGGCTACCCAGAGCACTGGGCTATACGTCCAAATGATCGGTCGCGGGCTACGACTGGGCAACCCGCATATCCGTGAGATTCCAGGCCGGACCGAACGACTGGCCGCCATTGCTCTGAGCGACAAGCCCGATTGTCTGGTGCTTGACTACGGCGAGAACGTTAAACGGCATGGGCCGTTGAATGCATTACAAGTCCGACAGCCCGGACAACGGCGCGACCGCGAGCGACAGCTTGCTAAGGATTGCCCGGCGTGCGAAGAGCTAATCCCGGTTCGCGCTCGGGAGTGTCCGCTGTGCGGCCACGAGTTTCCTGCCGACCCGCGTCAGCCTAATCACGGGACAACTGCCGCCGAAATAGAGCTGTTGGAAGACAGGCGACCGCGTTGGGTTGATGTGCAAGAGATGAATGTATCGCGACATGCACCGTTCGGCAAGGTACCGAGCATGCGGGTTGATTATGACGTTGATGGTGTTCTTCCGGTTAGTGAATGGATATGTTTCGATCATGATGGGTTTGCGGCGGTGAGGGCCGCCGGGTGGGCGAGCAGAAGGGGGGTCAACGAAGCGCTAACAGTGGACGGGGCATTGGCTATAAACTGGCCGGTGCCAAAACAGATCAAAATCGTTAAAGAAGATTCTGGATTTTGGAGAATCAAAGACTATAGGTGGGGGGAAGAATGAGGCGCTTTGAGGATAATCTAATAACAGCCGTGATTTTACTTGCATCTTTCTGGGTGATATACTATGTTTTTCTGACAGTAGTGTTCTTCCGGCTTGAGACCCTAACTGAAAGGTGGCAATGATGAATAGACTAGTAGATGCTTTTCCTACCTTGGTAATGTTTGTAATATGCGGGGTATTGGCTACTATGGCAATAATCCAAAACGTGAAGCTAGCGGAGCCAGAGCCTATCGAACAACCGACCGTCAAGGAGACGGTCCGAGTCGAGCGCCAGATTATCATTGTAGTCAAACAAGCTTCGACACCTGCGCCGGCAGTGTCGGCGGTGCGTGAAGTTGAGCCGCACGATCATGTATGGGTGAGCCGGACAAATAATCAGGGCGTGCCGCTGTGTGATCAATGCGTATTATGCGAGAAAGTAAGGAGTTATTAAAGGCTATATGGATAATGAAGAGATTGAATTGATAGCACGGAAACTCCGGGCGGTCGGCATGGAGTATCCAGAGAGTTTGCAGCAAGCTATAGTTATAGGTTGCGCTGAAGGCGTTGACGCGGTAGCCGGGGCGCGGTATATCTATGCACCGACCACCAGTATCACCACGCTTGCGAATGTGCCTTATAAGGCTGCGATATTGTTTGAGCAAACGCTATGAGCATGGATTACATACGTAAACACTACAGGGTTCCGGCCAAAAGAGGGGCACGCATCTCATGGCGGACCCATGCAGAAGGGAAGGCTATTGTGGGTGTTATTATGGGCGCTCGCGGCGCGTATTTGCGAGTTCGCGCTGATGGCCGAGAAGAAGCAATTACATTACATCCAACATGGGGTATTGATTGGGGTGATGTTGCCCCAAGTAACTAGGAGCATCATGCAACAGTATTACTATACATGGACAAGCGACGCCAAGCGTATGTCGCTGAAATTTGACGACGACGGCAAGCGGCGTACATGCACGATCGACGCGCGGCTGCGCAACGGAATGGTGTTGGTGCGGTTTGTTGATAATGGACAAACCGAGGTTATAGACCCTCTGGCGTTAGTGAAGGCAACATGAAGAAGATAAAATTTAGCCACGTTTATCAAAAGTTTGCAGGTATCGAATCTAATCAAGCGACGTTACTCGCGGTGTTCAAGACCACAAAGGCCGAAATGCACCCGGCCTTTGTGCGTTACGACACCACGTATTTTGATGACCTTTACGAAGATAAGTGCCGCAAGCTGCCAATAGGGGAGCTGCTAGTGTTACTTTTCCTCACTCGTGACGGCAGGCTGTTCACAACCATTCGGGCGAACACGCAGTGCCTGTGTGACAGAGAGCAGTACTATCGCAGTGCTGTCGGCGAGGTTTTCCAGGTGGAGATAACACGTTGAGCCCTGCACTAAACTTCAACGCCGTCACCGGGGAGATAGACTCACCGACAGTCGAAGACTACCGGTTCAGTATGTTCCGCTCGCTGGCCGACTTCGCGCCGCAGACCATTACGCTAGCAGCACTACATGATATGATTCTGAGTTGCCGATATCAAGAGCGCGTCGATAAGGTCAGGACGGCCACCAGCAAGGACGGGCGCGACGGCGCCAAGAAGATGTTGCCAGCCGTAACGGTCTCCGGTGTGTTTTCTGGCGGTCGCCAACGAGAACAGCTGGTCAAACACTCCGGGCTGGTGTGCTTGGACTTCGACTTGAAGGACAACCCGTTCTTCGGTACCCGCCTTGCAGAGATCCAGGCAATGATTTCGGGTGATCAATTTAGCTTGCTGGTCTTTCGCAGTGTCGGCGGCGCTGGGCTGGCTGTCATAGCTAGGGTGGAACCTGAGCGGCATATCGACGCATTCCTTGGCCTGCGTGAGTACTACCGGCAAGAGCATGGCATAACAGCCGAAGAGGCGCTTAAAGACGTTAACCGCCTACGCTTCATCTCGGCGGATCCGCACGCGGCGATGAACAACAACGCGCGAATTTTCAAACGATATTCTCTGGCTTCGGAGAGCGGCCATACACCTGCTCAACAAAACTCCGACAACATACCCTCTCCGGGGCCACTAACACCTACCCGGCAGGCTGAGATTGAATCGGCACTGGCCGCCGTAAGTCCAGATGATTATCATCGTTGGATCATGATCGGCCAGGCGCTACATTCCGAGTCAGATGCGGCGCTAGATATCTGGGACCGGTGGTCGGCGCGTTCCGAGAAATATCAAGCCGGTGACTGCGCGCGCAAGTGGGGGTCGTTTGGCGCCCGTGGCGGAGTCAATATAGAATCGCTATTCAAGCTGGCATATGATGGAGGATGGACCGGGCCGGCGCCGGTAGAGAATCCATTTCAGCCGGAGGCGCCCAAGCATACGGGCTATATACTGCCCACCATAGCGGGTAATACTTGGGTGTTGACAGCCGAGCCAGAACGACAGCCAGTTATTGAAAACGTGATTGACGCCGGCGATATGCTGGGATTAATCGGCCAGGCGAAAATGCGGAAGTCCTTTTTCGCGCTACAACTGGCTTTATCTTGCGCGGCGGGCGGGCCGTTTTTGCGTTGGAATATCCCGGTTGCTCAGAAAGTGCTGTATCTCAATTTTGAGATTAGCCCAGACTGGATGCAGCGGCGAGTCAAGGGCGCGGCCCGTTCGATGGGTCTGCCTGCCCGGACGCTCAAAAACGTTGAGTTTGCGAACCTACGAGGACTTAATCTCCCACAGAATGTCTCCACTATGGACGCTATAACGGAGACCGTACGGGCTATCGAGCCTACGGTAATGGTTGTGGACCCGCTGTATATGCTGCACGATTGCGACGAAAATAACGCACAGGAGATGAAACCGCTGGTGCGGCGACTAATGGCCTTGATGGCAGAGTTCCGGGCGTCCGTGATATATGTCCACCATGACGCCAAAGGGAAGGCCGGTGACCGGAATATCCGAGACCGTGGGGCTGGATCGAACTTGCTTGACCGGGCGTGCGATGCAAAGATCGTGCTGACGCAGCACGCGAAGGAACTTAGCTACACCTGTGTTGATATGATGACCCGCAACTTTCCGCCGGTAGAGGGCTTTGTCTGCGATTTTGACGGGGCGTTTCGAATGGTCGATGCCGACTACCTGCCGGAGACTACCGTGCAGTCCAAGCGCAAAACCCTATCCATAACGGAACTGGCAGACCAAGCGCAGGGCTATATTCAAGAGGGGCCAGAAGACTTGATGTCGCTCGCGTACTTCCGGGATGTCGTGTGCATGGATAAACTGGGCTTGAGCCGCCGGAAGGCCGGTGAGGTTATCAAGCACTTGGTTGCTCGCGGTGATATAGCTAAGAGTCGGCAGCACGCCGGCGGGTATAAGATCGGATATGCGGTGGATATAGAACGGTTTAACAGGTGGGTGGGACATGACAGCAACTGATATACAAAGGGCGCTACGCCTGAAATACGGGGGTTCTTGCGACCTGATGGCCCATAATATTTGGGTTTTCAAATGGGAGTCTGATACGGTTGTACTGCAAAAGAGCGGATACCTCGCGGAGTTCGAGATCAAGATCAGTCGTAGTGACTTTCGGGCAGATTTCAAAAAACGTATCCGCACTCATTATGTCCGATGGGGCAACGGCTCACACATGACGCCTAAGCATGAGTTACTGACCACAGATAACCCTGTATACCAAGGGGTAAATGATACTGTGCAACTTAGGCGTCCGAACCGATTTTACTTTGCCGTCCCCAAGGGGATGTTGACCGAGCTGGATATCCCGGCCCATGCCGGGTGGGTGGAGATTGATCACCGGCGGGTTACGGTTCGTCGGAAAGCGCCACTCCTCCACCGGGGAAAGCACGGCCAAGAGTATGCCGACAAAATATTAGCGTCTATTTACCATAGATATTGGTGTTTATGGCGGGAAGTGCACGAACGAAAGACGGCGAATAAGAAAGAGGCGCAGGCGGAGTGCGACCGTCTGAATGGAAAGGAAGCTTGACAAGCCCGTAAGGGAGAAAGGAAAAGGACTATGCTGATCGCGTTTACACTAACAATGCCAGGGGTAGCTTCCTGGAACGGCAGATGGACAGGGGAAGGTAGGCTGTATTGTATCGTGAAGAACTTCCGAGGCAAAAAGCAGGAGGAACGAGCTAAAGAGCTGCTCAAAAAAGCTTATTGGAGTCATAGTTGGGACGACGGCTGGCGTGCCAGTATCGAAGCTAAGCAGGTCGATGCCAAAGAAGCTGCGCGGCTCAGACGTAAGTCTAATGGCTTCTGTGGGTATGATTGGATGGTAAATCGGATAATTGATCATGGGTCCACAGAGGAAAAGTTATTGACAAGCCCGTAAAGGTAGCGTTTCGGTTACGGCAAAAAGATAAAGACGTCCAGCTTTCTCTTCGCGAAATTGAGAAAGCTGGATTTATCCAACAAATACAGGGCAGTTACAGGATCGTTACAGAATCGTTACGGAATGATCACGCAGCCGTAACCTCAGAGACAGAGACAGAACGCGCGCGACATGGCGATGAAGTCGATTGGCAGGCAATCATAATGTGCAGACATGGGCAATGGGGGTGGTCTGTGGGATAGTCAAGGGGGACTGACCTCGGATATCCCCTGACTGCTGAATTTTCTCAAGCTTAAGAACGCCGGTTATCATCCGTGTAAATCTGCGCTCGGATTTCGCCTAGAGCTGTATACCAAACGGTCGCTAAAGGGGGTAAAGTTGCCCGAAATGGGGTAAAATATTTCTTTTTTACCTCTTTTTTGCTGCATTTCGGGATATTTTCTGCTCTTTTAACCGGTTGGCACGACTTTAGCTTATTACATATCGCATGCAGGATGTTAATTAACACAAAAGGAGGAGCTAGAGATGATAACAGAACTGACAAAAGAACAACGAGCTAAACTGCCGGAATATGCTCAACGCGGCATAGAGCTAGGGCTGAAAACTGGGCCGTACACTGCGGAGGAGCAAAAGATTGCGAAACAAGCAGTCGAGCATCTGTACGCTGATTATGGACGCGAGAAACCTATCGTACTGATAGCGCCCGGACCTCGTAGCGCGATAATAATGCGTGATTATGCAACAAAAGTACTCAAAATCATGCAGGCGGGTTACGACGACAATGAGATCGAGCGCGAGATCGACGGGATCAGCAGAGAGATCAGCGGCAAAATCTACCGCAAGATCGCCTGGGAAATCAGCGAGGAGATCAGCAGAGAGATCGACAATGAGATCGACGGGATCCGCAGAGAGATCCGCAATGAGATCGACAATGAGATCGCCTGGGAAATCATCAGCGAGATCAGTGGGGTCAGCGACGAGCTTCGCAGGGAGATCAGCCGCGAGATCGACAACGAGATCAGCGAGGAGATCAGCGAGATCGACCGCGAGCTTCGCAGGGAGATCGGCTGCGAGATTGACGGGGAGATCAGTCGCGAGCTTCGCTGGGAGATCGGCCGCGAGCTTCGCAGCGAGATCAGTCGCGAGGTTCGCTTGGAGATCGACCGCGAGCTTCGCTGGGAGATCGACCGCGAGGTTCGCGATATTCGCTTGGAGATCGACCGCGAAATTTTCGGCGATATCGGCGTCAAACGCAAGACTCACCCATTATATGCACAATATTGGGTGTATTGGGTGTATTATCAAAAGTATTTTATTGATCAAAACTTAATCAATCTTGATGCGAATCTGAAAAAGCGTTTTGAGAGGTTGGTAACGCTTGTTGAAACGTGTGGGTGTATTGATCTAATGGGCTGTTTGGCTATTGTATGGGAACGCCCGGAATATATTCGCCGGAACGCGAACGGGCTGCTACATTGTGACAGTGGGCCCGCGCTGAAGTTTCGCGACGGCTTTGCGTTATATCGTCTCAATGGCGTAAAGGTCCCGAAAGATATTGCATGTTTGCACCATAGCAAGATTCCTGTGTCCCGCTGGGTGGAAGAAACAAATGTAGAGGTTAAGCGCGAAATCATCCGTAAAATAGGGATCGAGCGAATATACAACGAGCTTGGTGCGACGGTGCTAGATGCGGAACCGGAGAATGGTTACGAGTTGATTGAGATGCAGTTGACACCAGAAACGAAAGGCCGCTACCTGAAGATGGTTAATCCGTCAATCAAAACGATCCATATCGAAGGCGTTGGAAATGAGTGCCGAACAGTGCAAGATGCAATAGATTACAGGAAGCCAGTGAAATTAAGGAATATACCTGTGTCCGATACCGGTGCGGACTGGCATCAACAAGGCGATGTATGTATCTGGCCGCGCAATGCGAAGACTGTTAAACCAAGACCAGCTGTGTTAACATAGAAAACGAAAACAGAAGGAGAAGAAGATGAAGAAGATCAACGGTGCAGTACTAGCAGATGGAAAAGTAACAGGGCACGCGCATAGATTGGCAGATCAGGCGATTGAAGTCTGGGAAACTGAAGAGGCAACAAGAATATTCAGCCTGACAGAAGACACTGCCTTGAATCATGAGGAACACAATACGATCACTCTCCCAGCTCAAGATTATGAGTGCGGGATTGTCCGGGAATATGACCCGCTTGAAGATGGGATCAGGGAAGTTCAGGATTGAGTCTCCCAGAAAGTGTTGAGGATGGGAAAGAGGCTGGAGGATTGTTAATATGATAGACTATGATCGAGGGCATAGGGGACCCTACGGAAGCACGGAGGACCAAATCAAAACTCTTCAAGAAAAGCTAGGCCTCGCGCTATTGGCGTTAGGCATGCACGAATGGACGCTTGTTTGCCCGCTATGCCGTGGACTCATTCATGAGGGTAATCACCGGGCAACCTGCCCCTTGGCAGAAATAGAGGAAGAGGCTGGAGAGTTTTATGCGGAGCAGCGCGATGTTCTGGAAAACCCCTAGGAAATAATGAAGAACCTATGTGTACAGTTTTCGGACACAGACCGGATTGCCACTCGGAAAACCACTGGTAATCCGGTGCGGTTAACCGGTCGCGCCCTTACCTATCCCGCCCGGATTACTTACCGCTATTGACCACGCCCCTTGTGGGTGGGGGTGGCAAAGCGGTAATCCGGTCCGGAGGAAGGGATACTGGTGATCCGGGCGAGGGGCCGGAATTGGTTAACCGGTAGGGGATTTTGAGAGTCAGAAAATGAGAACGGCGAAAAGAAGGAGGCAGAAGGAAATGAAGAAAAGGGAACCACATAGATGAAAACTTGTAAAGACTGCAAGCGCTATCTAACCGTGCCGTATAACGGCCAGTCACAGCATATGTGTCTGAATTGTGTAACGTTTGTAGGTGGGAATGATAGCCCAATGACTGTATACGGGGTGCGGTTGACCAAATTCCACCCGTGCCCGAATTTCAGGGAGAAGCGATGACATACTGTATCAAATGTGGGGCCGATATCGGCCAAGGGGAGTACTTGGGCGACCGTACGCCGGTATGCGGTGAATGTTATTGGGCGGGCCGTGAAGCAGAAAAGCCCTGTTGGTTAATCGACCACAAGGGAAAATATCCGACCATTCTGGTGGGCGAGCTACTTGGGTGCATATCACTTTCAACGGAGGCTGAAAATGCGTAAAAAAATGATTGACCTGGCCTTCCGGATAGGCTATAACGTTGGCAGATTAGGAACAAGACCATGGATACCGCGAATATGGACGAGTACCATAACAACCGCATATTATGCGGGGTACGTGAAAGGAAAGGCAAGTAATGTCTAGTCTAAAACGACGGGCCTTAGCACACTACGATCGGATGATTGCCTGGGCAGAACAACAGGATCCAGATGATTTCAAGCTGATCACCACCATGGTTAACGCCATAGGAGAAGTCTGGGGTCAAGGCGATTGCAGCTATTGCAGCCGGTATTACGACCGCGAACGTGCTTCATGCGGTGATTGTCCGCTGCTTTCGCACTCTGGGTGTTGCGGCGAGCGTTGGTCAGCCATGCATGGCGCCCGTACTTGGGGGGCGTGGGTAACGGCGGCTCGTGCAGTACGGGCCTATATTGAGGAGCACGGATAGAATGGACATATTTGAATTACATAGAAACACGGTAGATCATGGCTGGGAGTCATGCGATAGCGAGGCCGATGTGGATGTGGTGACCAGGCTTTGTGCCCATTGGTATAAGCACGGGCCTGCGCTGCTGAAAGCAGCACGAGACGTGCATTATTATTTGACGAGAAAGGGTGGAGACGGCCAGGTTGATGTCATGACATTGACCATATTGGGGGATGCCATATTGGAGGCCAGCGAGATCGAGGAACAAACATGAATTACTGTCAATATTGTGAACATTATCGCCGGGAAAGCATATTTGCCGACGTAGAGCACACTTGTATTGCGCCGGAGCTTACTGTGCGTGATGTTGTGACGGGTGAGCAGATAGCTCGTAATTGTTATAATATTCGGTTAAGAGGGCGGCGTTCTCAAGAGTGTCGGCACTTCGTACGGATCAAACATTGTGCATGGTGTGCCAAGCGCGAGGAATGCAAGGACCGTGGTCTTTCATTGATTCACTGGTGTGTTGATTATAAGGAACAAACATGAAACAACATTATTGTGTAGATTGCGCCAACTACCTGATTTCCGATCGCAGGATTGATAATCACTTCTGCGAATCTGGCCACAATGGGGACCGGCGGGACCTGGTTACCGGACTGTACCCGGCTAGGCCATGCCGGGAAGTGCGGGGCGAGAGCGACCAGTGCCCTGGGTATCTTAAACCGAATGGGTGTCACGAGCCGCGGGTTGTTAGGGGGTTGTGATATGGATAAGCTAGATAAGATTAGAAGGTTGGCATGGATATGTATAGGAGCTATGTTTGTAGGCATGGCGTTGGACTGGCCAGTGGTGTACCTTTCGGCGGCGTCTGCCGGTGTTGCGCTATGTTGGTACGGCATATTCAAGGTATAGCTGTATAGATAAGTGGACAATATGGTATACAACCAAAAAGGGAAACTGTGTAATTGTGTGACCATCATAATATGCTAACAGTTTGCACGAGCAGTCATAACCCATTGATAATCAGTATGTTACGCCCTCTATGGGTCCTTTCTAGGGCCTACGGCACCGGGGTAAAGAACGGCGTGCCTGCGGTAGTATACATAGTTTGACTAGGTAACCGTGCGTTTTTTTTGGTTTTAATGTTTGACAATTGCAAAGAACTATGATAGACCATAAGGGACGATGAAAAAGGGATCATATCTTGAATAGATCACAGCGCAACCAACAGCAATCGGCAGCCAATATGGCCCAGAAGCGGGCGAGCGTCCGGGAGATCCTTTCGCTCGGAGAGATCCCGCCCTGCGAGAATCCGGAACGCCGGGAAGCCTGTAAGAAAAGCCTGCGCCTTTTTCTTACAACCTACAAGTCGTCGGCTTTCTATCTGGACCTTAGTCCGGGCCATGAAGAGGCGATCAGGCGGACAGAAGAAGCGATCTTCCGCGGCGGGCTGTTTGCACTGGCTATGCCACGTGGCTCCGGCAAGACCACGATCGCCAAATACGCCGCCGAATGGGCGATTCTGTATGGACATTGTCGTTTTGTTGTGGTTGTAGCCGGTACGCAGACTAAGGCTGAAGAGATTGTCGATGCGGTTATGCAGTCTTTCGGATCCATGGCTCCGCCGGAACTCCGGGCAGATTTCCCGCTGCTTGCCAGGTGTGTACAGCACATTGACGGAATTGCTCAGCGGGCAGCTGGCCAGATGTATCAAGGAGTGAGAACTCACATCCAATGGAAGCGTGGTATGCTGGTTTTCCCTACACTGGCAGATTCGCCCTATCCTTATGGTGGATCAGTGATCTTCCCGGCCGGTCTTGATGGGGCAATCAGGGGTGCGCATTACAATACACCGACGGGCGAGACCATCCGGCCGGACTTCGTGATCCTGGATGACCCACAGACGGAGGATAGCGCGCGGAGCCCCAGCCAGTGCACGGTGCGCGAAGAGCGCATCAAGGGCGCGGTCTTGGGCTTGGCCGGCCCGGACGTGGATTTGGCGGCCGTAATGCCGTGTACGATTATTCAAAAAGGTGACCTTGCCGACAGATTCCTCAGCCACGAAGACCACCCCGAATGGCGGGGCATTGTGACTAAGATGGTGAATAAGTGGCCGGATGCACAAGATACGTTGTGGGCAGAGTACGGGGAGCTCCGGCAGCTCGGCCTTCTGGAAGGCGACGGCGGGGCGCGCGCCAATGAGTTCTACCGCGAACACCGGGAAGAAATGGACAAGGGCGCTGAGGTATCTTGGCCCCAGCAATTTACCAAGAATGAGATTTCGGCTTTGCAGCACGCTCAAAACCTCCGGTTGCGGCTCAAGGACCCGGCGTTCATGGCCGAATATCAGAATTCTCCACAAGAGGCGCACCCTAGCCTGTATGATCTACGGCCGGAAAACGTGCAGGCCAGTATCAACGGGCTGCCGCGCTTTGTGGCTGATGATCGGACGCTGATCACCTGCGGGTTTATCGATGTCAACCCGGCGTACGGGCTACACTACACTTTAATGTGGTTTACCCCGGACATGACCGGCGGGGTCCTGGACTACGGCAAATGGCCGGCACACGAAAACGAACCACTGGTGTCTAAGGACCAGAAAGCCGATGAGAAACTACTGATATTCAAAGGCTTGGACGATCTATGCGGGCAAATCAATGCAAAGCAGATTACGTGTGCCGGCAAGCCAGTCAGCCTGGATCTGTTGTTGATTGACTGTGGCTATCAAATGACCACGGTCTTCAAGTACGTGGGCGCCCGGCAGCGGCGGTTCAACAACATTAAATACCTTGCGTGTTCCCGCGGTTGGGGCTCAAAGAAGTACCGGCAAACCAAAGCCATAGTGGCCGGTGATAACCTGCATTTGACGGAATTCGTCGGAAAAGGGAAGGTGATTGTTCATAACGGCGATTATTGGCGCGTGCATCTTCAGAAGGCGTTCCTCATTCCGGTCGGAGCACCGGGGGCCATTGGCCTGTATGGTGACCGGCCGGACGCGCACGAGAAGATTGGTCGGCATATTGCGAGCGAACAACTTGTGGAGTTCATCAAGGGCGACCTAGCCGATTACTATAATTGGCACATTAAGGTTGGTGAGCATAATGATTTACTCGACTGCGTGGTCGGGTGTTGCGTGGGAGCCTCTTTCCGGGGCTGTCATGCTAACATAGGTAATGTTGGGCCGCAACAGGCGGCGAAACGCGGGCCGACGGTCCGGCACCATGAACTATAGGAGGTGAGTATGGGTGAGGGAAGTAAGATAATTGTGGCACAGGCAAAGGCTGAACTTGAGGAAGACCAGCGGAAAAAGAGGATTATCAGGGCGAAGCATCTATTGGGACAAATCAAGGTCACAAAGGAGATCATAAAAGACCTGGAGACCCAACTTGAACAAGTATGAAGGGTCTGGCGTAGGGCTAGGTTGTTGTCAGTTCGGCTCTATGGGCGCTCAGGTGTTTGATGTAACTCATTGCGAGATGATTGCGAGTCACGAAGAGTGTGAAATCATAGATGCAGACGGCTCTGTCTATAAGTTTACACCTTGGTCGAGACCTATGACAAAGGTTCGACTCGAAGGTCTTGTAATCTCACACGAAGGTCAAGCCCCAGATCTACTTCAAAACTACACCACAATGGAGTTGCTGGCAGAAATCAAGCGCCGGACCTCATTGGGGCTCAATAAGGAGGGATAATGTTTGACTTCGGAAAGGAAATCAACGACCTTCTGGGCGTCAATCCAGCAAAATCGACAGCTCAAGAGGTGTTATCAACCATCAACAAGTTACGAGAACAACTAACAAAGGAGAAACAATGCAACCATTGCGACCATTCAGAGGACAGGTCTACCACTGCCAAAAGTGCGGAGTGATGTACAACAATAAGAAGGGTTGCCCAGTGTGCGCGCTGGCACCCAAGGCAAAGAAAACCGCGAAAAAAGCTGAAAAAAAAGAATTGCCAACGGCCAAGAAGGATGATAATATAGCCACAGAATAGAAAAGGTGGTCCCTTGGCCGGGGCGTAAGTAGTCTTATCTAGCCACAGTTTGCAACGCACGAATAAGAGCGTGCTCCGAAAGGGGCACGCTTTTATTCGTGCCAAAAAGGGGAACGGATGGCATTGGCGTCAACGCTCACTCAGATTGAAGAAGTCCAGGCGGCAATCACCGCCGTACTACAGAACCAGAGTTACAGGATAGGCGATATTACGTACGAACGGGCCGATCTTGACAAGCTAACTGCCCGTGAAGAGTCGCTGCTTGCCCGGTATAACAGGGAAACCCGCGGCTCCTCTATTGCCCGTGTGAATTTCAAGGATGGTCTATAATGTCCAGGCCCAAAACCACTAAAACACTTAAGCCGGTAGATCGCCGGGGAGTGAACGCTCTTATGAAAGAGGGCAAGACCGCGCAGGCGCTTACATATCTCGATAACGCGATCAAGGTCCGTACGGCTATGGCGCAGATCGATTGCATCCAACACACCAGCAAGCGCCGTGGCCCGGTTCACAATGTTTGTACGCTAGATAGCGAATTTTCGTCTCATTACAATCGTGATGAGATGATATCCACCGCGCGAGACCTTGAAGTTAACTTCTCTCTTGCGCGTGGACTCATTCAGACCCACGTCAACAACGTGGTCGGGCGCGGCCCGCGTATCCAGTATAAGACGGCTGACACCGAGTGGAATGCCAGGGCGGAGAAGTGGTTTAACCGTTGGGGTCGTGAGTGTGATATCCGGGGGATTCTGAATTGGGGCCGGTTTATCAGGCTGATTGAGCGCCGGACAATAACCGATGGTGATGTTGGTTGCATACTTGCTCCGGGCCGCAAGCTACAGGGTATTGAGTCTGATCGGATAGCAAATCCGCCGGATGTGCATTCCAGTGATCCTGATTGGGTATTCGGCGTCAAGGTTGATGAACTCCTGACCCCCAAGGCGTTTGGCATCTATAGCCGTGGGAATCCGAATCATTGCGCAGGGCGCCGGAGCCAAGATTTTCAGCGGGTTGTATCGGCCAGGAATTTTGTGTATAGCTATGATCCAGACCGGTTTGACCAGGTTCGGGGCCTTAGCGCGCTGGTATCGGCTATCAATGACCTGCAAGACGCACGTGAGGGTCTTGAGGCCGTCAAGGGCGCGATCAAGCTGGAAAACATCCTGGGTATTGTGTTAAAGACCAAGCCGACTAGCTCAAGCACTTTCAATCCGTTGGGCGAGCTGACCGATTACGATATCACGGCTGCCGATGGCAGCTCAGAGACCCGCAAGGAAGTTAAGATCGAGCAGGGCGTTAACACCATTAATATTGAGCCAGATGAAGACGTCCATGCCTTCGAGCGCAAGACCCCGAACGATACTTTCGAGCCGTGGATGCTGTTTGAAATCAGGCTGGCCGCAATGGCCCTTGATATGCCTCTTGAGATCGCATTTCACTACTACACACGCGGTTCCTTCTCGTCACTCAAGGGCGCTATCGGACAGTATCACACGGCTATCAATGTCAGGCGCGAACGCCTGGAGGACCAGGTATGTACTCGCATAGCCAGGTGGGCGATTTTAAGCGGTATCCGTCAATGGCGCCGAGAAGTAGCCAAGGGTACGCCGGAGGCGGCGCGTCGCGGGCTTGAGCCGCCGGCAGAGCCAGAGCTGGCAATTGCCTTTGGTTGGACTTGGGATCAGCTTCCATTCTTGGAGCCGGATGAACAGATTCAGGCTGATACTGATGAGTATAAGCTGATGGCCTCGACGTTGCAGAAGATCACGGGCAAGCGCGGCGATGACTGGGAAGATGTGTTGACGCAGCGGGCGCGAGAATATAAGAAGGCGGAAGAGATAGCACAGGAGGTCGATATGCCGGTGCAACTACTTTTGCCACAAATAAACTTGCCGGGCGAGAAGCCGGTTGGCGAAGAGAAAGAGGATGGCGATGAGTAATTGGTATGCGCTTAACAAGACGAATCAGGATGGTTCGCTCGATGTTTACATTCTGGACGAAATTGGGGGTTATGGTATCACTGCCGCACAATTCATAGAGGAAGTTCATGCGGGATTAGTCGAGGGCGCCGAACTTCGTGTCCATATCAATTCTCCGGGCGGAGCAGTTCGCGAGGGGCTTGCCATTTATTACTTCCTCAAGAGGTTGCCCAAGGTCACTACAATCGTGGAGGGCGTTGCCGCTAGCATGGCATCCACCGTCTTTATGGCTGGATCAAATAGAATTATGCCGGAGAGCACTATGTTGATGGTGCATGATGCATGGATGCAGACTCAAGGCGATGCGAAAGAGCTGCGCAAGCAAGCCGATGATTTAGAAAAGCTAAACGAATCTTTGGTCCTTATCTATTCGGAAGCTACCGGTAGAAGCGCTGAGGAAATCAAAGTTCTCTTCGATGAGGATACATGGCTAAGCGCAAAAGAGTGTGAAGAACTAGGATTCGCCACAATGGTAACGGATGAGGTCAAGATAGCCGCATCTTTTGACATTGCCAAGCTAAGTACGGTTCCGGAGTCGTTGGCGACGGCCCCGCAAGCAAAGGAAGATAACATGGATGAGGTCACGAAATTGCAAGAATCTCTTGCACTGGCAGAGTCCGAAATCTCAGCTCTCAAAGAAGAGGTCGAAGCCGAGCGCAAAGACGTTTTCGAAGAGGGAGTCAGCAACGGCGAAGAGCAAACGCTTGGACGTATCAAAGGTAGAATGGATAAATACCAGGATGCCGAATTCGTACTTGCGACTATTGACCTGTCTGACAGCGAGGTAAAGGACCGGTACATCGAGCGCCTGGAGTCCGAGAATAAGGCTAAGGCCGAAAAGCTCGCAGCTCTGAGCGTAGTAGATGAAGATGAGGGCGAGGAGCCGGTTAGCTCTGTAGCTACTGGAAACGAGCCGAATGAAGAGGCACCGCTGAAGGGCGAGGCGCTTGAGGGCGCGCGCGCCGCACGCGTTGCGGAACTGAAAGCAGAAGGCAAGACGGTTGAGCAGGCTTGGAAGCAGGTTCATGCTGAGATGCCTGACGTTAAGTAAGAAAGGTATATCATGCCACAGAAAAATGCAGGACAAAAAGGGTTTGCTACTTCCGAGGCTATTTCACGCGCCGTGCGTGTGAAGCTAGCGGCTGCCAAGACGGTTAGCGCGGCTGGTGCTGGAGAAGAGGGAATCGGAACTTCGATTGATGCGGTCGCTTCTGGTGGACAGTGCAGCGTCGAACTAGATCATAAGAGCGTGGAAGCCACGGCTTCGGGCGCTATCACTTGCGGGAATCCTTGCTATCCGGCCGCTAGCGGTGCGGTATCGGCAACGGTGAACGGCAGACGTGTCGGAATCGCACTGGAATCAGTGACCGACGGGAACAAATTCGAGATGATGATCGCCCCACCGGCGAGCTAATCGAGGAGGTATATTATGGGACAGGCAGGATCAGCCCAAAGAAGAAATGACATAGGCGATATCCTTCATGAGAACATGCTGGGAGCAGGACAGTTCATCGCAAAAGAAGTGTTTCCTCCGCTGATGGTCGATGAACAGGATGGTCGTTTTGATAAGCTCGCGTTCGGCGAGATTGACACTGTTGAGATCGATGATCTTGGCGGCGATCACGCTGAATCAAACGAGATCACTCACGAGTACACGACTGACAACTACCAGAGCACCGAGCGGAAGCTCAAGACTTTCACTTCGAAACGCTCGAATGGTAAGATGCCGTCGTTTGACATGGTTCTTGACGATGCCAAGATCGTTATGTATCAGCTAATGCGCAAATGGGAAAAGCGCGTTGCCGACATAGTGTTCGACGTATCTGATGAGTTCAGCTCTTACACCACGGCTGTCGGGACCGCATGGTCAACCAGTGCGACTGCTACTCCGGTTAAGGATGTGCAGACGGCTATACAGTCGCTTGTCGATCAGATGAACGGTCTGGTTGATGGCGTCCGCCTAGTTGGTATCGGTAATGGCCAGGCTCGCATTGACCTGCGCGCTTGCACTGATATCAAGGATCGTTGGGTTAACACCAGCGGCAAGGACAGCGGTAACGATCTGAGTGATGCTCAGCTCGCAAATATTCTGGGACTGGATGCAGTTTACTTCTCCAGACTTCAG
>JAAUYD010277510.1_pt1 | contig 43340 bp, 42 predicted proteins | sample 7278101 | NCBI WGS metagenome assembly JAAUYD01 (sample SAMN14350128, study PRJNA611818) | marine sediment metagenome | isolation source: surface marine sediment (0.6m) | place: French Polynesia: Moorea | collected 2018-08
CCCGGCCGCGATCGAGCAGCTGCAGACGCTGGCTACCGACGTGCAGGCCGAGTTCTTCCCGTCGAGCGTCGACCAGAAACCAATGGCGATCGCGCGCGCGGCGCTGGCGGCGGCGCGCAAGGCCTTCTGCGACGTGCTGATCGTCGACACCGCGGGCCGCCTGCATGTCGACACCGACATGATGGACGAGATCCAGGCGCTGCATGCCGAACTCGACCCGGTCGAGACCCTGTTCGTCGTCGACGCGATGACCGGCCAGGATGCCGCGAACACGGCCAAGGCGTTCGACGACGCGCTGCCGCTGACCGGCGTGATCCTGACCAAGACCGACGGTGACGCGCGCGGCGGCGCGGCGCTGTCGATCCGCCAGATCACCGGCAAGCCGATCAAGTTCCTCGGTGTCGGCGAGAAGACCACGGCACTCGAGCCGTTCCATCCCGATCGCGTCGCGTCACGCATCCTCGGCATGGGCGACGTGCTGTCGCTGGTCGAGGAGGTCACGGCCAAGGTCGACCAGAAGAAGGCCGCCAAGCTGGCCAAGAAGATCCACAAGGGCGAGGGCTTCACGCTCGCCGATTTCAAGGAGCAGATGGAGCAGATGGCCAACATGGGCGGCATGGCCGGCCTGCTCGACAAACTGCCGGGCATGACTCAGGTGCCGGACGCAGTCAAGGCCCAGGTCGGCGACAAGGAGGTCAGGAAGCTGATCGCGATCGTCAACTCGATGACCCCTCAGGAACGCGCGTTCCCGGCCGTTATCAAGGGATCCCGCAAAAAGCGGATCGCAGCCGGTTCCGGCACCCAGGTGCAGGACGTCAACAAGCTGCTGAAGCAGTTCACGCAGATGCAGAAGATGATGAAAAAGATGAAGGGCGGCGGCATGGCCAAGATGATGCGCGGCATGAAGGGCAAGATGCCGGGCGGGTTCCCCGGCGGTGGTATGCCGCCCGGCGGCGGGATGCCGTTCTGAGCGATGCGTCGGGGCCGGCAGTTTCCGTCCGCGATCCCGTTACTGCTCGCGCTGTTGGCCCTGTCGCCGGCGCTCGCCGAGCAGCCCTGTGAGGCGCTGATCAAGCAGAGCAACGCGCAGCTCGACGCGATGCGCCGGCACGCGGCGTCGATCGAGGACAGCCTGCAGACGCTCAGCGACGCGCTGCAGCGCGCCGAGGCGCGCAACGCCGAGCAGACCCGCGAGATCGAACGGCTCGAGGCGGAACTGCGCGCGCAGCGCGCGGTCAATCCGCAGGAACACGAACGCCAGCGGCGCGAGTTCTACCGCGAGCTGCGTCGCCGCCTGCCGGTCTCGGCACTGTACGAGGTGCTGCCGGACCGGCTGATCGTCGCCAGCGACCCGGTGTTCATCTTCGGCAAGGGCGAACTCGGTGCCGAGGGCCAGGACCGCCTGACGCCGCTGGCCGACACGCTGCGTGGCCTGGTCGCGCAGATGCCGGCGGAGTTTCCGTGGCGGCTGCGCATCGAGGGACACAGCGACAGTCGGCCGCTGCGCGCCAACCCGCGCTTCGACAGCAACTGGGAGCTGTCATCGGCGCGCGCCGTCAGCCTGTTGCAGTTCCTGGTCGCCCAGGGTCTGCCGGAAGACCGCCTGTCCGCGGTCGGTCTCGCCGACACCGAGCTGCGCGATCCCGGCGGCAGCAGCGCCGCGCACCGGCGCAATCGCCGCATCGAGATCCACCTGGTCTACGGCCTGCTGCCGCCGGCCTGAGAGTCGCCGGTCGCGGCGAGCAGCCGCGCGACCAGCTGGCGGCTGTCGTCGTCCGCCGCAGCGACCGCGTCGGCCGCTGTCCAGCTCATGTCGGCCTCGAGCCGGTACGAGCCGACGAACGGCCGCGGCGGACGCCCGCCCCAGTCGTCCGGCGACAGCATCGAGAATGCCAGGCCGCCGTCGGCCTCCTCGTACAGATGGTAGGTCTTGCCCGGTATCCGCCGGAACGCACAGCGCGCGTGGTGCAGCCGCTGGTCGGCGCGGGCCCGCTCGAGGATCGCGCGGGCCTGGGCCTGCAGTGCCTTGACCTGGTCGGCGATCACCTGCAGCTGGGCGCCGACGCGGCCCGAGACCATGCGGTCGGCGTGCTCGATCTCGCGTGCCAGGTCGGCCAGGCCGAAGGCCGGCGCCAGGCGGCTGACCGGGTACGGGGAGCTGTGCTCGGCGCCGCTGTGCAGCTGCGGCGGTAGGCGGGTGTCGTCGTTACTCATCGTGGCGCCAAAACCCTGATTCTGCAGCCAAAGCGGGTCTTCACAAAACCTGGTTTTTGCGTAGAATACGCTGTTTACCTCGGCCCGGTAGGCGCCGGGCGGACAGGGTTGACTGAAGGCTAACAGAAATATGGTTTCGATTCGTCTTGCACGATCGGGTGCGAAAAAGCGTCCTTTCTACCATCTCGTCGCTGCCGATTCGCGCCGCGCGCGCGGCGGCCGTTACATCGAGCGCCTGGGTTACTACAACCCGATCGCGGTCGACGGTGAAGAGGGCCTGCGCATCGATCTGGGTCGCGTGGACCACTGGGTATCGGTCGGGGCGCAGATGAGCGATCGCGCGCGCAAGCTGGTCGACAGCTACCGCCAGTCCGCGCAGGCCTGATGCGGCGTCGCCCGATGCGACGCCGAATGACGCGCTGACTCCGCCGCGCATTGCGTCTGTGCGCTGGCGTCGGGGTGCAGGCCCATGAGCGACGACGGCAGCGGACAGGCGAGTCCCGCAGGGACGATTGCAGCCGAGGGTGACGAACGTTTCGTCACCCTCGGTCGCGTTTCCGGGGCCCACGGCATCCAGGGCTGGATCAAGGTGCATTCCGAGACCAGCCCGCGCGACAACATCGTGCGCTACTCGCCGTGGTACCTGTCGCGCGGTGGCCGCCGCGAGCGCTGGCAAGTCGACGGCGGGCGCCTGCAGGGCAAGGCGGTGATCGCCAAGCTCGGCGGCTGCGACGACCGCGACCGGGCCGAGGCGCTGGCCGGGGCCGAGATCAGCGTTCCGCGCTCGGCGCTGCCGGCGACGCGCGAAGAGGGCGAGTATTACTGGGCCGACCTGGTCGGCCTGACGGTGACGACCGTCGACGGTGTCGAGCTCGGGCGGATCGACCGCCTGTTCGAGACCGGGTCGAACGACGTGATCGTCGTGCACGGGGACCGCGAGCGTCTGGTCCCGTACATCTGGCGACAGGTGGTGCGCGATGTCGACCTGGAGAACGGTGTCATGATCGTCGACTGGGACGCGGATTTTTAGCCGGCAGGCGGCGATGCGCTTCGACGTGATCAGCCTGTTTCCGGCGATGTTCGACGCGCTGCGCAGCGGTGTCTGCGGGCGCGCGATCGAACGCGGTCTGGTCGAGCTGGTGACGTGGAACCCGCGCGACTACGCCGACGACGTGCATCGCACGGTCGATGACCGGCCCTACGGCGGCGGTCCGGGCATGGTCATGATGGTCGAGCCGCTGCAGCGCGCGATCGACGACGCGCAGGCGGCGGCGCCGGACAGCCCGGTGCTGTATCTGAGCCCGCAGGGCCGGCCGCTCGACCAGAAGGCGGTGCGCGAACTGGGCGCCGCGCCGGGGCTGATCCTGCTCGCGGGCCGCTACGAGGGCGTCGACGAGCGGCTGATCGAGGCCCGCGTCGACCAGGAGTGGTCGATTGGCGACTACGTGCTGTCGGGCGGCGAACTGCCGGCGATGGTGTTGATGGATGCGCTGATCCGCATGCTGCCCGGGGCGCTGGGGCATGCCGACTCGGCCGACCAGGATTCGTTTGCGGACGGTCTGTTGGACTGCCCGCACTACACGCGACCCGAGATGATCGAGGGGCGCGCGGTGCCGGAGGCATTGCTGTCCGGCGACCATGAAAGGATCCGCCGCTGGCGCCTGCAGCAGGCCCTGGGGCGGACATGGCTGCGCCGGCCGGAGCTGTTAGACGCACGCGAGCTGAGCAGTGAAGAACAGGTTTTACTCGACGAATTCATCCGTGCCCGGGCGGGCACCTGAGGTATAGGAGCAGCGGCGATGAGCAACATCATCCAGGAACTCGAACAAGAGCAGATGGGCAAGAAATTGCCGGACTTCGGTCCCGGCGATACCGTGGTCGTGCAGGTCAAGGTCAAGGAAGGGCAGCGCGAGCGCCTGCAGGCCTTCGAGGGTGTCTGTATCGCCAAGCGCAACCGCGGCCTGAACTCGTCGTTCACGGTGCGCAAGATCTCGCACGGCGAGGGTGTCGAGCGCGTGTTCCAGGCCTACAGCCCGAGCGTCGCCGAGGTGCAGGTCAAGCGCCGCGGCGACGTGCGTCGCGCCAAGCTGTACTACCTGCGCGGCCGCACCGGCAAGGCCGCGCGGATCAAGGAGAAGATCAAGTCGAACGGCTGACGCCGTCGCCAGGCGTCGCCGCGCACCCGGCGTCGCTGCCCGCCACGAGGCCGTTGCAATTGCAGCGGCCTCGTCGTTTCCCGCCCGCGAACCGCGCGTCACAGAGCGGTGTCGGCGGCGTTGGCCTGACACCGCATGACCCCAAAACGGAGTCTGTACCCGTATCGCGGATTCCTTCCGAGTAGGGTTGCCGACCAGATTGGTCGAGGCGTGTACTGACCCGTCGTTCTCGCGCGCTTCGCAAAACGCCTTCGTGCCGTCGCCGGCTGCGCACCGCGGCTGCCTGTCCGGCGTGCAGCCGGCTATTGCCACGCGGCGACGACGACGTTGCAGCCCGGATCGCCGCCACACAGCACGGACTCGGCCAGGGTCGAGAGGGGGCTGTCGGCAAACGGCGCGCCGTGCAGCGGTATCAGTTTCGTTGTCGGCGCGGCGGCGGTGTCCTGCAGCACGGGATCGTCGTCAAGGATCGCCCCCAGGTCATCGCAACGCATGAACCAGTCGTTGTCCCGGACTTCGGTCTGGCAGATCCAGTCTGTACCGGGCTGCAGCGCGCGTGGCGCCGCGAACTCCCACGACGGCAGCGTCGCGGCGTGACCCGCAGCGCACAGCAGGACGGCAAGCGCCGGCAGCAGGCGTCTCCGTGGGTGCAGTCTCGAAGCGACCGAGCGTACTTTGCCGCGCTGAGCCGGATAGGCGCCCGGGTGCCTGCCTTGCGGCCGACGCAACGGCCGCGCTTGGCGACCAACGGCGCGCAAGCAGTCTCTGAGAGCAGTCATCATCGATGCGGTGTCCCCTCGGCCGCCCACGAACGGCTCGTCTGGAAGCAGGTGAATTGGCTTGGACATGCGGTCCGCAATTGGTGGACAGCCAGTAATCTAGGACGCTGAGCGCCAAAATTGACCGACTGCTGTAGAGGTATTGACCGGATCGTCGCCGACACCGCTGAGAACGCGCGCGGATTGGCGGAATGCGTCGAAGCGATGACGCAAGGCAGCGGGCAGCGTCGGTGCAGGATCGGCGGCCGGTCTATGCGCCGCCGCCAGATGAGCGCCGTCTCCACGGCCGGCTCGTTGGTCTCAGGTCTGGCGCGACCGCACTTGCGATGCGCTGCCGGCGAGGCCCGGCGTCGTCCGACCGCGCGACTCCCGCGCTTCGCGATGGCGCAGGCGCGGCGCCCAACTGGCCGACGCATCCAAGCGGGTACTGCCGGCCGCGGCCGCGGGTCTCCGAACGGCCTTGCGTTACCCGCTCGCAGCGCGCGTCGGCGTGGCCGCGGTCGCTCAGGCAGACTAGGCTTGGCTGCAGATCGTTCGCCGGCCGGCGTCGGTGTCTTCCGGCTCCACTTGCGCGCTGCGGCCTGCACTCGACCTGCAGCGGACGCTGCGTGTTGGAGACGACCAATGCCTACCCGAATCTATCTGGTGCGCCATGGAGCGACGGCGCTTACCGAGGAAGACCGTTTCGCCGGCGCGAGCGAGGTTCCGTTGTCCGACAACGGGCGGCACCAGGTCGCAGCACTCGCCGAGCGGCTGCGCTGTGACGCGCTGGATGCGGTCTACGCGAGTCCGCTGGGCCGCACGATCGAGACCGCGGAGATCATCGGCGCACCCCATGGCCTGGAGATCCGGCGGGAACCCGATCTGCGCGAGATCGACTACGGGCGCTGGGAGGGACGCACGCGTGACGAGATCGAGCGCGACTTCAGCGCCGAGTACGACGCCTGGCAAGAGGACCCGCTGACGGTCGCGCCGCAGGGCGGCGAATCCGGCGTCCAGGTACTGGCGCGTGCGTTACCGGTGATGCGGCGCATCGTGCAGCAGCACCGACATCGCTCGGTGCTGGTCGTCTCGCACAAGGGGACGAACCGGCTGTTGGTCAGCAGCCTGTTGGGCTTCGACGCCCGCGGCTATCGGGATCGGCTCGACCAGAGCCCGGCAGGCCTGACCATACTCGACTTTGCGACCGAGGTGCGCGCCCGCCTGCGGCTGTTCAACGACGTGTCGCATTACGAGGGCATGCCGACCCGGGCGTTTCAGCGCCGCCTTTCGCGCTGGTGGATCAAGCCCTGACGCAAGAAGGGATCGGCAGCCTCGTGCCAGTTTTCGCTTGAGAAAGGGTACCGGCCGCTCTTACCCTGTTCGGAAAGCGGTAGGTCTCGGGGTGTCCATGGGAATCAAGTCGGTCGCCGTTCTCTGCGTCGTATTGGCCTGCAGCGCCGCGGCGTCGCGTGAGTTGCACAGCTATGCGTCGGTTCAAGACGACGGCACGTTGCTGATAAAAGGCAAGCGGATACATCTGTACGGCGTCTATCTGCCGGATACGGGTCGACGTTGTCGCACCAACATCCGTCCTACTCGGTGCGGCTCGCGTGCGATGTTGGCGCTCGACTTCAGAATACAGGGTTTCGTGCATTGCTATCCGCGCACGAGGAATGCCGATGGCAGCCTCAACGCCACCTGCTTTGTGGACCGCAGTCGATTCGACGAAGGGGAGGACCTAGCGGCCCACCTGCTGGAGCGAGGGTTGGCGCTGGCACTGCCTAATGCGCCATTTCAGTACCATGCCCTGGAGCGCATCGCACGGCACCGCCACAGGGGTGTCTGGGGCGAATTCGTCGACGGCATCACGCTACCTTGAGACCGGCGAATGCCGGTTGTGGATCGAGCCACGAAAAGGGTACTGACCCCTCCCGTCCGGGCAAATCTCCGATAGACTGCAACCAACGTGAGGCGACGTTCTCAACCATCAGATGAGCCTTCGGAATTTCTACCTCTCGATCCTGACCGTCTTGGTTTCCATCGCCGCGCTCAGTCTGGCATGGGAGTTCTGGCTCGAAGACATCGTGCTGCCGGTGGTCGGTGTCGGCGACGAGCCCGAAGACGATGCGGAGCGCTGGGAGTACGTCATGACCACCGTTGCCTTTTCAGCGCTGGCGCTGATCGGGCCGCTAGTGGTGGGAACCCGAATCATCCGTCGCGACCAGGCCCTGCAAGAAGTCGTAACCCGCCTGTCGCAAGAAGACTACCTGACCGGCCTGGCCAACCGCAGGCGGATCACGCAACTGCTCGAGCATGAAGTCCGTCGCGCGCGGCGTTATCACACGTCGTTTACCGTCATTCTGATGGACGTCGATCATTTCAAGGAGATCAACGACCGGTTCGGTCACCAGGCCGGCGACACGGCGCTGAGAAAGATCGCCGGCGTGATCAAGACGGCGCTGCGGGCGCCGGATTCTGTCGGGCGCTGGGGCGGAGAGGAGTTCCTGATCATCTCGACCGAGACCGATATCGATGGCGGCCTGTCGTTGGCCGAAAAGCTGCGATCCCGGATCGAATCCGCCGACCTGGGTGAGACCGGCCACAGGACCGCGAGCTTCGGGGTGACGGCGTTCGGAGAGGGTGACGATATCGGCACAATCATCGGCCGTGCGGACGCTGGTCTGTATGCCGCGAAACATGGTGGAAGGAACCGGGTCGAGAAAGTGGTCGCCGGTGCAAAGGCCGCAGGCGACCCGTCGCGACGCGACCAGACGACCACGGTGAGACAACGACGGCCCTAGGCGCGATCGATCTCTCGTCGACGCCTCCCGATCAGGTCGCTGTCGCGTCGTTCGATCGAATGCCGCCGCCGCTGAACCCTACGCGTGGTTACGGTGACGGGCCTTTCGGCACGGGAGGAAGTTCGTCTGCGATCCCGTGCCCGCGGTCGATGCCGATACGGGTGTATTCCCCGATCGTTAACCGAACCCGGCAGTAGAGCCTGTGCCGCATTCGCCAGCCTCTGGTTTGGGGGCAGTCCGCCAAGGGCCATGGCTGGCCTTGCATGGTCGTGGCGCCACAGCCATTCCGTGGCGGTCTGCCGGGCATGCTCGAAATTCCCGATGCCGTCGTCGAGCGGGTTGGCGCGACCAACCCGCGACCCGCTGCGCGCTGTCCCTTCGGCGGTGCGCAGGTCGGGGCTTGCACCTTCGGCGGCGTCGTCGCAGCGTGTTGCGAACGGCGAGTCTACCCGGCGCACCCAACCCGCGGTGCATCGCGATCACCGGCGTGCGGCAGCGTCGGTCGTTGCCGCTCTCACCCGGCGTATACCTCCGCTCACGGCACCCAGAACACCTTTGTCCTGAGGCTCCGCTGGCGGATCTGGCAGCCGTCGGTCGTTATCGCCGTGACCTTGCTGTCGACGGTCTCCAGCGCCTCGGCACGGGTCGGGTCGATATCGACGATGTAACGGACGGTACGCGGCGCAGCCGGCGCAGGATCGATGATCTGCATCGGCGGGACCAGATTGCCCAAGGCCCCGGGCTTCGCGACCGGTGCTATGCCATTGACGATCCAACCCGCGGTAGCCGGCACCGAGAAGATATTGACGCGCCATGCCGTCACCGGCACGGGACCGGGCGCCGGGTATTGCTTGGCGTCGATCTGAACCGTCGGCGGCCGCGGCGCCGGGACGACGTCGATGTTGGGGTCATTCGTCGGATTGGGCGTCGCCGTCATGTTCAAGCGGCCCTGCGACGACGGCACGAAGAAGAAGTGCTCTGTGTCGTTGTCGCTCTCGTCTGACTCCACGATCGTGGCCCCGGCATCCGTCACCAGTGTCTCCTTGTACAGCCCGCAGTCGAGCAATAACGGGTTGGCAGGCGGCGGCGGACCGACGCAGTCGGGGCCGGGGAACGTGAAAGAGACATCGGCCTGTTGCCCGGGCGCCAGCGCCGGTCCGGTCGCGGTACACGTGAAATACGTGAATTGGGGGTCCGCGACCTCGACCCACTCCCAGACAGTCGGGTTGATCGCCTGAAACTTCAATCGCTGAACGGTTTCGGTGACCGTGTAGCCGGCCGGTACGTTCAGGCTGCCAACGTTGGTCAGCGTCCTGGTGATCGTGATCGGCAATTGCCCCGACGCCAAGATGTCGACCGGCGCATCGATGCCGTATCCGTCGACATCGATCTGGCTGGCGGGCGGCGGCGCATAGACCTTTGGATCGGGCGTCCACGCAAGGTTGCTACAACCCGACAGCAGCGCGATCGTGATCAGCGGGATGAGTCTGAGCATCCGCAGTCCTCCGCGTTCCGGCGCAGCCCGCAATGCTTCTGCAAAGGCCAAGAGTGTAGTAGTGAGCGTAGACCAATCGGCTAGAAGGGTCGACGTCGCGCCGGTCGGGCCGCTGCATGCGCAGACGCTGCCTCGATACGGCGAAGCACATCGCTTCGCCGGATCGCCACCGCATTGTCAGAACGTGCCGACGTCATTGGAGGGCTCTCCGATGGCATCCGTGACCACCGGGTGGCGATCAGCATGTCGCATGACACCAGGTTGCACGCGGTCGGACAGGGAAGCGAGGCATCTTGAAGGTCTCACGCGGCATTCCCGGGAAGCGGACGTTGAACAGTGCAGCTCGTCCGGCAAGCGGTGTTGCCCGGTGCTGCCTACCTGCGCTTTTTGCCGGGTCACAGCAGCGTGGTTTGGCGTTACCGACGATTTCGGTAGCAGCAGCAAAGTCGCCAGATCGTGGTCATTGCCCGAACATCGAATATTCGCCACTCCATATACGCTGCATGAGCCAGTGCTCGAGCCACGAGCATCATTACCTGATCTGCGCGATCTTCCGGAACCCGATCAGCGGCAACACCCGTTGGTGTGAAATCGAATCCCTGCTGCACCTTCTGGGAGCCAGCGTGCAAGCCATTCAGCGGCACCGTTTCGCGTATCGCCAGACGGCACCGAAGGCATCCTGAATCATCCATACCACCACAACGTCTTCGCCCGGCGGGATATCAACAAACCGCGCCGGCTCTGGCGTCGGCTGGCGTCACCCCCTCGCCGTATGAAGAAAGCCAAGAAGGCACGTCGGTGCCTGCGGGGCCGGACGAGAGGGCGTCGTGAGACCGGTTCGCGATGGCGGCGACCTGCGCGCGCGCACAACAGCCAAGCGGGCGCAGGGCAGTCGGTCGGGCGCCGCACCGACGACCCCATTCGCCTCCCAGACGTTGACCTCAATGTGTCCGGCGCCCGTTGAGGTCTCGCGCTTGACCCGTTCGGGTCGGTGACGCCTCCAACCAACAGCGTACACAGACGCGGAGTGCTACGAGACGGTGACATGTCCCGAATCTGTCGACCGCCAGCGATTTTAGTCTACGGGGCTGAGCCTCCCGGATAAGCAGATTTCTACGTCGCCCAAGTAGCCTCTTATGCCAACTCCTCCCACGACGTCGGTACCGGGATCTGCATAGATCTTCAGTACGCGTCCGTCTCTGCCGAATGTGAACTCAGAGCCAGAGACCTTGCCTACGAAAAACACCCCTTCCACACCCCCGGCTGTCGTTGTGATCTGTACTTGGACAAACTCTCCTTCGTCCAGCGTGTCGACAGGGTCGATCGCGCCGTATTCGATCGCCAGTGCCATATCGGGGGGAACGCTATAGATCAGTTGTTCGGCGCCCGAGAATGGACCCAGTATTGCGCAGGCATTGACCGGAGCCGACGCATCGATAGCAGCGACGGGGACGGGTTCACCGTCTGTATTGACGACGGTGACCGGTGTGCTTCTCGTTGCTGCGTAAGAACCGATGCTGAAGGCGAGCAGTGCCAAAAACCCAAACGATGTCATTCGTGCCTTGTCCATCTTGACCTCCAGTCAAAGTTGAATCACACGTGTTCGTCGATCCTCGGCGACAGTCCCCGGACCAAGAGCACCAGCATGGCACCCAGTCCAAGCGTCAAGTGGCCAGGTGGCTCGGCAACACTGACGAATGCGATGTCGTCGATGTTGAAGGAATGCACTAGGTTGAAATCGTCACCGCCCGACAGCTCGGCCGAGAGAAAGGGTGTGGCCGATGTCAGGGTCACCACGTACACCTCGCCACCGTCGAGCAGGATCGCATCCGGTGTGGCCAGACTGGACACCGAGCCGAATAGGGTCGTGATGCTGAACGTGCCGGCCGGTGCGGCAGGAGTGGAGATGAAACTGACGCTCAGGCCTGTGATTGCGGTGGCGAAGTCGAGCGTGATGACATCGCCAAAGGATGGCAGGAAGACCTCCGATCCACCGTCGTCGACACCCAGGTAGTTGTCGCCGGACGCCGCATCGAACACGTTGGACACGACGAGATCCAGTCCGGTATTCGAGCTGAAGGCCACCCCGGCGATGGACGTGACAGCGGTGCCCGGCGGCGTACTGTCGAAATCAATCACTGCGGCTTGAGCGTTTGCCCCTGCCAGCGCGACAATCGCTGCAAGCGCGGCGATCAGCGACCGAATGTCTATCATGCTTACCCCCATTGGCTTGCCAGCACGGATCGCACGTCCCGGCGACGCCGACACATCCCAATAGGAACGAAGCAATACCCATACCGTATGTCAGGTTATTCGGGGAATCAGGCTGTTGAGTAACCCAGCGCGGCAGTCAGGCAACGCCTTTGTAAAAGCCGCTGACATGAAATCGGCGATCGGGCCCGATTGCCCGATCACTCGTCGCCACCGCAATCTCGACAGAGTGGGCACTGTCTGAAGCACCGTCATTCTGTCGCCAGGCCTCTCGACGACAACGCGACTGCGGCCTGCGGCGCGCTGCGATTGACCGCGGCAGTCGACGATAGCGGGCGAGCGCCGGCCGCGAACCGCTTCAGTCGGCCACTCGCCGGCAACGGGCGTGGGCGATACAACCAGGCTTCGTGGCCGGAGGCGCCCATGGCCATCGCGACGACAGTCGGCTCACCAGGGGCGTTGCTGTTTTGCACGGGGTGTCGTCGCGCTGGCGCTGCCTGGCATCGATGTTCGGCGAGCTACGGCACTGCGAAATAGCGCTCGATGAGTCTTGGATCATCGAAGTGCCGCCGGCCGACGAAGGCCGTCGCGTGTCGCCCCCATTGCCGCATGGCGCCCGGGTCGGGCACGCCCATCGGCCAGAAGAAGAAACGCTCGCCGCGCTGCGTGCCGGCGACGATGCCATCGCGGCCGAAAAGGCTGTATCGGGATCCGTCGTCACGTCGCAGGCTCCTGAGCCGATCGTCCGACGCCAAGGCATAGGTCCGTGGCACGGCGTCGTCAGGACCCCGTTGATAGCGGACGTTCTGGATGTAGTGCGTTCGGGCGGCGATGCGCAACACGATACGGTCGCCCGGACGCCATGCGGCGAGTGTCGGTGCGACCAGGATCGGTTCTTCGAGTGGCCTCAGATCCTCGCGCGCGTGCAGCTTCCCGGTAGTAACGAACAGGTGGTAGCAACCGCAGTTGTGGATGCTGTCAAAAAGCAGCGGTTCGCCGTTGCCGTCCAGCGTCACTCGCCAGGTGATGCCATCCAGTCGGCCGGCCAGCAGGTCGATCGGGTGCATCGATGGCCGTGCCGGAAACCAGAAGCTGTAGACCAGCTGCAGGTAGGTGTCGTCGCCAAACCGCGTGTGTGCGGCGCGCACGAAGACCACGGTTTGCGATACATCGACGTCCGGTCTGCCCGCGTTGTCCAACAGGGGCATGCCGATCCGGTCGTTGCGGTCGACGTGGTCGATCTCGAGGGTCGGCGCGAAGGTCACGAACAGGCGTGTCAGATCCGATGCGGACGGCAGCGGTATCCGCAGGGGATTGCGCCGGGCGCGAGCCAGGATCTCGACCGGGTCTTGCTTGTCTGCCACCGGCCCCGGCGCCGGGCCATAGCGCAGCAGGCCTCCCGCCAGCGGCAGGTCCTCGAGCGGCGTCGCGAGCACCGCCTTCGTGTCGGAGTGGTAGGCGGATACGCCCTGCAGGAACGGCAGCGCGGTCAGGGGATAGAGGCCGAGCAGCCGCTGCCAGACGTGGTATTCGTCGGGCACCGCGATGACGTCCCGCAGCCCGGCGACCGATTCGTCGTCGGACAGATCCCTGCGAACGAGTTCCTCGCCGCAGCGCGTCAGTTCCACCGAGAGATCCTCGGTGCCCGACCGGCCCAAGTCGAGTTCCGCCCGATCCTGCGCCGGCAGGTTGGCAAATTCCAGCATGCGTGCCTCGGTGTCGAGACCACGCAGGAGATCGATCCACAATGCCTCCGCCGGCCGACCCATCGGGTCGTATCGGTAGCTGGCCAGGAAGCGGTTCGCGCGAAGGTACGGGAACCCGTCGATCCTGGCGCTACCGCCATCGCGCACGCCGGCACGATCGACGGCGGCATCGAGGGCCGATAACAGCTGCTCGCACCGGGCCGCCTGGTCGTCGGCGGGTATCCGGGGATCTTCTGCAACCGTTGAGCATCCGGCTGCTGCAACAATCGACAGGAATACCAGAGCATTACGACTTGATCGCATCGTCACGGCTCGCATCGTTGCGGTGAGACCCGGAGATGCTAGCAGTGAAGAAGGGGTGAGTACCCTTCGATTTCGACAAGGGTACTGACCCCATTTTTCTTTCTGTTTCACGCTACGGCGCAACAGCGGGAACCGTTGCCCATCGTGGCGCTTCCTTTGGTCGGTTTTAGGGTGCAAACGGTCGGGAACGAACGGAGCGGCAGGCCCTACCTGAGTGTTTCTCTTTCTGAGCAGAACGCATACACTTCGTGCCACTATCTTGCCGGTCGCCGGAGCAAGTCGCACTTGAATTCAGACGCAAGCCAGCGTGCATCGCACGAAATCGTAATCCACAAAGACCAATTCACTCCGATCCAGTTTGTCTCCGGCCTGATCAGTCGAATGACCGGAGTGCCTTTCTACCAGGCACAAGAAATTGCGCAGAGAATCCACGTCGCGGGTAAGTACGTTTTCGGTCCTTACGCGCATCCGGTGGCTGAAGCCATTCATAGTGCCGCCAGGGAAGAAGTCGACAGGGCGGGACACTCCCTACTGATAGAGTTGGTCGACGTCGCCAGGCCGGACGAGAGTGGCGTCAAGGTCTGTTCATTTTGCGGCAAGGCGAGCTCTGCTGTGCCAAAGATGTTTGCCGGTCAGCGCGCCGATATCTGCTCTGAATGTGTGGCTAGGAGTGCCGGTGAATTGGCGAGCCTGTTGCCGACGGCTCGCGTTCATTTCATTTGGGAACTGCTGGACTGGCATTTCGGTGATCGTTCCATCGACGAATTCGTAAAGACAGTCCGGACTTACCCCGGGCGGGTCCGCGCCGACCTCCAGGTTGCGGTGGAGGCCATTTTTGACTCTTCCGCAGTCAGAATCGTTGGCTTCGCGCAGTCGTATGGCTATGAGAGGTGTGATCTCTCATCACTTTGGCGAAGTGGGCGCAATGCGATTGGTGTTGCGCCGATCTCTTTCGAAGAACTGGATATTGGAGAGGGTGAGCCAAAGCAATGCCAGATCAACGGGCTGTGGATGCTGGTTGACGGCGAAGATCGCTATGCGGCCGTAATGTCCCGAGAGCAGGATTACCAGGGCGGATACTCGATCTATCTGGAGATCTCCGGACCCCAAGGGGTGGCCACTGCCGACATCACCCGTAGGGTTTTCGACGAGATTGAAGACCACATCCGAAAGGCCCAGTCGTATCGGGGAAAAGTGCTGTCCCTCGAGCAGTCGCCGCACTACGGCGGCAGTTCGACGGGTATCACTGTGCACAAGATGGAACCAGTCTCCCGTGCGGATATCATCTTGCCCGACAAGACTCTCGAGGAATTGGAACGGACAGTCGTTCGTTTTTGCAGGCAACGCAAGCAACTGAGGGAGCTGGGACTGCAAACCAAGCGCGGGGTGATGTTCTGGGGCCCGCCTGGGACAGGCAAAACCCACACCATCCGCTACCTTGCGAGCCAGCTTCACGAGCACACCACTTTCTTGGTCACGGCGGAACAGATCGGATTGTTGCCGGAGTATTTTTCGTTAGCGCGGTTGCTGCAGCCCGTAATCTTCGTGATCGAAGATGCAGACCTCTTGGCCAAGTCGCGGGGCATGCTGCACGGGGCAAGCGAGGAGATGTTGCTGAATCATCTGCTCAACGAGATGGATGGCTTGAAGGAAGATGCCGACATCTTGTTCGTGCTTTCCACCAACAAACCCGAAGTCCTCGAGGAAGCCTTGGTTGCGCGTCCGGGAAGAGTCGATCAACTCATTGAGTTTCCACGTCCTGATCAGAACTGCCGGCGCGCGCTGATGGAACTCTATGGTGGGAAGCTATCTGTATCAGCATCGATCCTGGACAGTGTTGTCGCGCGAACGGACGGAGTGAGCGCCTCTTTCGTCAAGGAGCTAATGCGGCGATTTGCCCAATACTCTATCGAGCGGGGCCGAGGTGGTGAAGTCGGTGCTGAAGATGTGGACCTGGCATTGAACGAGATGCTGTTCGACAACAGCCATCTGAACAGGTCTGTGCTTGGTGCTCAAGCATCGGAAGATCAATCGATTACTTAGATCAAGCCGCATTGCCGAAGACGACTGCACTGCGTATTTCGACCGGCCGCGAGAAGGCAGCGGACGAAAAGGCTGCGCTTTGCATGCCCACGTGCTGATGACCGATTGCGTCCTTCTGTTGATGACAATGACAGATCACGCGGCGATCAGCCGGACCGTGCAGTTCATCGGTCGCCATCATGTGACCTACGTCAACCGCGCCTGTGGGCACACCGGCCCACTCTGGGACGTGCGCCACAAGGGGTCATCGACCGATTCGTCGGCCTGCGTGCTATCCGGTTCGCGTTGCATCTAGATGGACCCGGTGCAGGCGCGCGTGGTCGACTATCCGGATGGCTATCGATGGTGGACTTTCGGCCGCAATGCATATTACCGGGGCGGTGGCTGGCGGACGTCGAGCCGGGAGTAAGAAGCGTCGGCGTCGACGCCGGCACAACGCCAGTTTCGTCACCGGGAGCTGTTTCATGCGGTTTTGGACGCGCAGTAGGTGCAGGCGATCAGGCGCTGCGTGAACGCCGGTAGTCAGTGCGGCGACGCGCGTTTCACGGCACGGAAGATCATGGCAATGCCCGGACGGTTTGTCGGGCGGGCGCATCGCAGGCCGCCGCGACGGGATGTCAGCCAGTTGGGCGGGGAAGGGCGTGTTGGCCCCTCTTGCGTCGGCCTGATCCAGGTGTACCGGTAGGCAGGCCATGCGCAGAACGAGCCGCTGTGCGGCTCGTTCCGATTGGGTGGTGAGATGCGACGACGTCGTGTGTTCAGGCACCGCGGCCCTGGCGAAGCCACGTTCCGGTCAACAACATGCCTGCCGCGATCAGCAGCAGCGGCGCCGGCGTCGGGATCGGTGCACCGATGGCCAACGGCTGGACGTCTTGATCTGGGCCGGCCTGTGGCGCGCTATTGTTCGCCGAGGCCGAGTCGAATTGAACGGTGAAGCGTTCGCCGCTGCCGTCGTTCTGACCCGAGACACCCATCGTCAGGCCCGAGCCCATGTCCCACAGGTTGTACATGCTGAGATTGGTCGGCGCGTGCAGAGCCCACAGCGGGTTGAGTGCCGAATCGAAGAATCCGTAGTAGAAGTTCACCGAGTTGTCGACCGTGATCAGGTCACCCAGGATCAGTTCGAAGATGTCCGCGCCGTCGGGCACGAAACCGTCGATGAAGGCGATGACGACGTTTCCGGCATTCAGGTCGACGTTGCCGTTGACGATCAGCTGATCGTATTGCAGCCCGGCCTCGGTACCGAGGATCTCGAACAGCAGCGTGCCGCCGTCGAGCGTGTAATCGCCGTCGATGACCGCGGTGCCGGGTGAATTACCGGGCGAGAACCAGTCATCCCCCGGGTCGTTGGATGCGACGACCGGACCGCTCGGCACATCCGGCAGGTCGGCGGGCGGCGGAGCCGTGGATGGTGCATTCGGCGTGGACGCGATCGGGGCATCCGGGCCGTTCGTCGCCGGCACGGTCGGGGAGCCCGGTCCCGCCGACGCCGGACCCGAGCCGTCAGGCCGCGTAAGCGGAAGACCGGGTCGGCCCGGATTCGGTCCGCCGCGCCCGGGGCTGCCGGCGGTCGCAGGCGGCGCGCTGGCGATTGCCGGCGGTCGCGGTGCGATGCCCGGCCGGGCCGGGGCAGAGGTGTCAACGTTCGCCGGCGTTGCCCAGGCCGCCGGGATGCTCGCCGGCGACAGGTCGGCGATCGGCACTGTGGTCGTCGCGAATCGCGGCGCCTCGGTCAACGCGCTTGCGAAGGTGATGGTGTCGTCGGCCGCGCCCGGTTCGACGGATGCGGTCGCCGGCTCATCGGCCTCGGCGACGCGGTGTGTCCAGTCAGGCGCGACCTGCTGCAGCTGCGCCGGGCGTGGCCTTTGCGTGCCGGTGTCGGTCGGCGCGGGCGCGAGGCCCAGAATCAAGCCAGCGGTTATCGCTACGGCCAGTCCAGCGCCTGCGAGCTTGGGTACCAGCGTCGGCGGCTGTTGCTCGGGGGCATGGGTTAGTGAGTTCGTCATCGCTTCACCTGCTGCGACGACAGAGCACGTTATCGGGTCTCTGCTTCGTCGCTCGGCCCTTTGCACCAAATCGCTGCAAGTAGTGATCCACACAATACAAACAATAGAGAAAACAATGAGTAACGCTTTAGGCCCTCGAGAAGTAAGGTCTTTTTGTAACAAATGCTGACGGTTTTCGGGATTCGGAATCCTCGCGCCGCGGATCCGCGCGATGGCGGGTCGGGCGGCTCGCGATGCCGCACGGGGATCGGTGGTGATCGGGCCGCCAGCGAACCCGCCGACCGAGGCTGCCGCGCAAAGGCGCTGACGGCCGCGCGGCATCGAGTGGCGGCGTCGATGCCGCTCAGTGGCTATGCTGCCCGAGGCCGGAAGCGGCCGGCACGGCGTCGCCGACCGGACAGCGCCGGCGAGCGACGGGGGACGCAGGGCATGGATCGTGTGCGGTGGGCGCGCCTGGCAATCGGGATCGTCGTCGTCGCGGCGGCAGTCCAGGCGGCGGCAGCGGCCAATGTCGCCGAGCGTGTGCGCATCCCGGCGGCGCACGCCGCCGGTTGGCTGGCCGGGACACTGGCCCGACCCGCGGGCGCCGGCCCGTTTCCGCTGATCGTGCTCAGTCATGGCGCGCCGGACTCGGCGCGCGTGCGTGCCAGCTGGGGCTATTGGGATCAGTCGGCGCTGGTGACGGCGTTCGTGCGCCGCGGCTTCGCCGTCATCGTGCCGGTACGGCGCGGCTTCGGCGCGACCGGCGGCGACTACGCCGAGGACTACGGCGGTTGTGCCGACCCGGATTTCTACCGCAGCGGGCTGGCGGCCGCGCGCGACATCCTGGCCGCGCTGCGCTTCGCGGCCGAGCGGCCGTTCGTCGACGGCTCGCGCGTCGTCCTGGTCGGCCAGTCGGCCGGCGGTTTCGCGTCGCTGGCGGCCGCGAGCCTGCGACCGCCCGGGCTGGTCGGGGTCGCCAATTTCGCCGGCGGTCGCGCCGGCGATCCGGCACGGCGCCCGGGCCATCCCTGCCACGCCGACCGCATGGCGGCGACGATCGAGGGGTTCGCCGGTACCACCGAGGTCCCGGTGCTGTGGCACTACGTCGACAACGACGCCTACTTCGCGCCGGCCGTCGCCCGACGCTGGTTCGCGGCATTTCGCCGCGGCGGCGGCATCGGTGAACTGGTGATCGCGCCGCCCACGCCGGCGGGGCATTCGCTGCTGTTGGATCCGGAGGCGGAGCGCCTGTGGGGGCCGGTGTTCGACCGCTTCGTCGTGCGCCTCGGGATCGGTCGACGCATGGCGCCACGCGCGCCGTGGCGTGCGCGTCGTTAGTGTGCTGTCCCACGAACAGCGTATAGCTGGGAACACCCCCCGTGCGCTCTGCTAGGCGCGTTCGCGTGCGAACAGTCGACCGATTCGGAGCGGACGCAACACCGCGGCGGCGCACGGGTGGCGTCCCCTTCGGCTACTGCCTCAATGACTCACGGCGGCGTTGCGCTAACTCGCGTTGGCGTCGGCCAGCTCCCGATCGCGTGCGTTGCCGAGCCTCATTCGAGACTCATTGGGGCAACGCTGAGTGATCGGCGAGTTGTGGACCAGGGCACCGGCCTGCGTGTCGCGTGAGCCGAACAGCGCCGAGGCTACAGGTACTTGATCGGCAGGTGGGTTCCATCAGTCCCTGCGAAGACCCGGAAACGGCGCTGCGTGCCCGGCGCTGCGCTGTTCGGATTGCTGCGGCTTCTCGTTCGCCGTGGCTGGGCCTTCACGCAAGCCATGGCGACGACGGCCATGATGTTCGCTGCAGGCCGGTGCCACCGCCGCTGCGGAGGCCGCACGCCCTCCGAATGTTCAGGCCGCCTGCAGGCTGGGCGCGTCAGGCGGACAGCCGGAACGCGCGGATCGCCGCGTTGAGCTGCTCGGCCATCTGTGCCAGACCGCCGCTGGCGCCCTGCAGTTCGGTCATCGCCGCGGCATTCTGGTGCGCGGCATCGCTGATGGTCGTCAGGTTGCGGTTGATCTCCTCGGAGACCACGGCCTGCTCCTCGGCGGCACTGGCGATCTGCGTGTTCATGTCGTTGACGGCGCCGATGTCCTCGGCGATCGCACCGAGCGCGTCGCCGGCGCGCTTGGCCTTGTCGACGCTGTCGCGGGCCTGGGTCATGCCGCCGTTCATGCTGTCGACGGCGCTGCGGGCGCTCGATTGCAGGCGATCGATCATCGATTCGATCTCCTGGGTCGATTCCTGGGTGCGCTGCGCCAAGGTGCGGACCTCGTCGGCGACGACCGCGAAGCCGCGACCCTGCTCGCCGGCACGCGCCGCCTCGATCGCGGCGTTCAGCGCCAGCAGATTGGTCTGTTCGGCGATGCCCTTGATCACGTCGATGACGGTGCCGATCGCCTCGCTGTCGCTGCCGAGCTGATGGATGACACCGCTGGCGCTCTCGACCGACGCGGCCAGTGTCTCGATCGTCGCGACCGCGTCGCCGATGACCCGCCGGCCCTCGCTCGACGCGTCGCTGACCGATTCGGTCTTCTTCGCCGTGTCGGCGGCGCTGCGTGCGACGTCCTGGACCGCGGCACTCATCTCGTGGAACGCCGTGGCCGCCTGCTGCAGTTCGTTCTGCTGGGTCTCGGCGCCGGCGTTGACCTGGTCGCTCGACGTCGTCATCTGCTCGGCGGCGACGGCCAGCGTCTGCGACGAGCCCTGCATCTCGCCGATCATCTTGGTCAGGCTCTGGCGCATCGACTCGAGCGCGCCGAGCAGCTGGCCGAGCTCGTCATCGTGCCCGGTCTCGACGGCCGCATACAGCTGGCCGTCGGCGACCTGGTGGGCGATGCCGACGGCATAGCCGAGCCGCCGGGCGATGCTGCGGATCAGCAGCCAGGCGAGCACGCCGCTGACGACGACGGCGAGCGCGAGCGCCGTGCTCAGCACGGCGAAGGCCTGTTGCTCGTGGTGCTCGGCGGTCAGTGCCGCCTGCGCCGTGAATTCCTCGACCCTCGACAGCAGGCCCTCGAGCGCGTGATCGAGGTGTTCCTCCTCGGCCTCGATCGCCTCGGCGTCGCGCAGCGCCCGGTCGAGATCGCCGGCGGTCAGCGTCGCGAAGATCGCACTGGCATGGCGGTCGAAGTCCGCGTGTTCGCTGGCGATCGCCTGCAGCTCGCTCTTGACCTGCGTGAACTCCTCGGCCTGCGCGGCATCGCTGTTCGCGGCGAGCACCGTGTCGATGAGCTTGCCGGCGTCAACGAGCGCGTCGCCGACGCGCGTGGAGAACGCCGCGAACTCGCCGATCTCGTCGTCGAAGTGCGCACGCTCCGCCGGTTTGTCGTGCATCGCGATGCCGTGGCGCACCGCGCGTTCGAAATGGATCGCCTGCTCCATCTGGAAGATCGTGACGTGGGCGAGCTTCTTGGTCAGCGGGATGTCCTGCTCGGCGATGCCGACCAGTTCGCCGTTGATCTGCGCCATCGTGCGCAGGGCGTAGCCGCCGGTCGCGATCAGGCAGAACAACAACACGCCGACCAGCAGGCTCAGCCGGGTCGACAGCAAGCGGGTTTTCTGGCCGAGGGTGGCAATCATCACAGGGCTCCGATCGATACTGGGTGTGTGGCGGCGGCCGTGTCTGCGCCGATCAGTAACGCCTAATATCGGCGCACGGCGACTTTCCTTTATATGCGCGTGGACGACCGCCGCGCGTGGCGCTGGGCGGGGATCAGGCGGTTGAGCGGCCCAGCGCCGCGAGGCCGTGGTCGACGGACCCGACGTCGATCGCGTGCGCGTCGATCAGTTCGATACGGCAGTGGCCGTCGGGTGGTGCCGCGGTCGCCTGCCAGGCGTCCTGGTTGAAGGCCTGCCAGCCGGCGTCGGTCAGGACGATGCCTTTCTTGCGTTCGACGTCCAGACCGGCGACCCAGGCCCGCAAGGCCGCGTGCGGCCACGCCGCGCGCGGCCGGATCAGCCAGCCGGCGCGCTGGTAGCCGTCGCCGTGTCCCTCGATCAGCAGCCAGTCGGAGCGCTGTGCGTCGTCGTCGCCGGTGGGGGCCGAGTCGACGAGGAAGGCGTGGGCCTCGGGGAACGCCGCGCGGCGTCCTCGGTCACGCCCGACGTCGAGCCAGGCCGGGTCGAGCCGGCCGTGCTCGACCAGGCCCAGGCGCTGTTTCGGCGGATCCAGTGCCGCCGCGAACGCCTCGAACGCGCGCCGCTCGGTGTCGCTGTACAGGTCGGCCTTGTTCGCGACCAGCACGTCGGCGAGATGGATCTGGTCCTGGAAATTCGGATGCTCGCGGTGGCGCGGCGACGCGAGATGGCGGGCGTCGAGCAGGCACAAGGTGGCGCGCACGTCGAGCACGCCGGCGTACAGCGGCCCGGTCAGCGTCTGCAGTACCTGCGCCGGATGGCCGAGGCCGCTCGGTTCGATCAGGATGCGGTCGGGACGGTGGGCGCGGACCAGGCGGTTGAGGCCGGTCGTGAACGCCGGCGCCGACACGCAGCACAGGCAGCCGCCGGCGACCTCGTGGACGGCGATGCCGTCCTGTTCGAGCAGCGTGCCGTCGACGCCGACCTCGCCGAACTCGTTGACCAGCACGGCCCAGCGCTGCCCGGCCGGATGCCGGGCGAGCAGGTGACGCACGGCCGTGGTCTTGCCGACGCCGAGGAAACCGGTGACGAGATTGACCGCGATCGGCGCGCGCATCGCTCAGCGCCCGGCGTCGCTGTTCGCGTCACCCGCGGCCTCGGCCTTGAAGTAGTAGTCGTAGTTGCTGTGCAGGTGGCTGGTGAACTCCCAGGCCTCGTTGTACGACAGGCCGCTGTTCTCGGGGAAGATCACCTTGACGTACAGGCCGTCCTCGTGCTCTTTGGACAACCGCGTCAGCACCCTGTCGAGACGGCCGCGCGTAATCGCCTGGTAGCCGCCACTGCCGCCCTCGCGCCACGAGATGCGGTAGTCGCCTTCCTGCTTCCAGTAGCGCACCTCGACCAGGTGCCGACCGGCCGAGCTGCGCGCCGGGCGCACCAGTTTGTCGTACTTGACCTTGAGCTCGTCGTAGTCGCCGGCCAGCACCAGGAAGCGGCGCTCGACGTCCTGGTTCTGCTGCTGGGACTGCTGCAGGCTCTGGCGTTGGTCGCTGATCGTCTGCTGCATGCGCGCGACATTCTGTTCGCTCTCGGCGATCCGCGTGCGCGCCTCGTCGAGGCTCTGTTCGAGTGATGCCACGGCACGCTGCGCGGTGCTCAGCTGCAGCTGCTTGTTGTCGATGTCGCGCAGCGCCGCGTCGAGCTGCGACTGCCGCCGCTCGACGTCGGCCTCGAGGCGTTCGCGCAGCAGCATCAGCTGTGCGGCCTGCTGGGCGAGGTCGTCGCGTTCGTTGGTCAGGCCGGAGATCGCGCGCAGCTGCTCGGCGATCAGGGTCTCGTTGCGCAGCCCCTTGTCCTGCAGGCGCATTACCTCGAGTTGCAGGCGCTGAATGCGCTCCTCGGCGCGGTGCAGCTCGCTGGAGATCGTGTCCTTCTCCTCGCCGGTCGCGCGTGCGAGTTCGGCAGCGATGCGCTCGGCCTCCATTGTCGCGCGCAATTGGCTGACCAGCTCGATGTTGCGCACCAGCAGCACGACCATAGAGATCAGGAAGATCATGACGATCACGGTCATGATGTCGGTGAACGACGGCCAAAAACCCTCGTTGACGTCGTTGTGGTCGCCGTTCAGGCGCAGGTCGGTGAAGCCGCCCTGGCTCATTCGTCGTCCCGCAGGCGGAAGCCGCTGCGCAGGTGGCGCTGGATGTTGTCGAGATGCGAATCCAGGCCGTCGACCCGGCTGCGGTACATGTCGAGCGTGTCGGCCAGCTGGTCCTGGGTGTTCTCGAAGCCGAGCTGGGATTTCTGCAGCTGGTCGACGAGGCCCTGCAGCGAGCGGATCAGACCGGTGAATTCGTAGAGCACGCTGTCGGTCTGGATCTGGAACTTGGGCATCAGGTAGGCCGTCGTGACCTGCTCGATACCGCTGATCAGGTTGGTCTGGGCATCGGTCAGGCGCTGGTAGACGTAGCCGAAGAACACGTAGCAGACGATCGCCGTGATGGTCGTCGACAGCGCCGTCGACATCCCGTGGATGACCATGCCCATGCCGGTCGCGCTGATCGCGTTCTCGAGCACGTCGGACGCGCCGATCAGCGCCATCGACAGCGACACGATGGTGCCGAACACGCCGGTCAGGATCAGGATGTTGTTGATGTAGCGTGGCAGGCCGTTGCGCGTGCTCTCGGTCGCGACCAGCGTCGCGGCGAGCGCGTTCTGGTTGATCGGCGTACGCGAGTCGTGCAGATGGCGCATCGTCGCGTAGCGCTTGGCGATCAGCGTACCGATGCCGACGCCCTTGAGCGGATCGAGGTCCGGGCGCTTCTCGACGTTGCGCACGAAGCGCGCCAGCGCGCCTTCCTCGCGCATGTAGCCCATCAGGATGCTGATCGCGCGCAGCACGCCGACGAAGAACAGTGCAATGATGGCGCCGTTGATGATCAGTCCGGTCGCGGTCAGCTGATCCTTGAAGTACACGGTGTTGATCAGGTCGTACTTCCAGATCGCCAGCCCCGCCGCGACCACGGCCAGGACGATCATGCGGAACAGGGTGTTGCGGCTGTAGTGTCGTCGCAGGCTGATGCTTTCCAACTCGGTAACCTCACAGGCGATGCAGGCTGCGCCCGGGGACTGGCGCGGCGCCTTCTGGCGAACCCGCCGATAGTAGCATGGCAGGCCTCTCGTTTAGGTGCGCCGGTCGATGGTCCGGGGCCGCTGCAGCGCGGTGATAAGATCCGCGCATGTCGACCAATCTTTATGTCGCGGCCGAATCCTGTCTCGCCTGCCGCGACGTCGATGAAAAATGCGCGTTGGCCCGCCGGCTGCAGTCGGCCTGGCAGGACGGCGAGCTGGTCCGCGACGGCGACGGCGACGGCGACGTCGCGGCGCCGACGCTGCGCGAGGCCGGCCGGCCGCAGCGACCGCAGCTGGTGGCGCCGCGGCTGTTGAAATCACGCCGGCTCGGCACGCCGGAGGGTCAGGCGGCGCTCATCCATGCCGTCGCGCACATCGAGTTCAACGCGATCAACCTGGCGTGCGACGCGGTGTACCGTTTCCGCGATATGCCGGACGCGTACTACAGCGACTGGCTGCGGGTCGCGGCCGAGGAGGCGCTGCACTTCACGCTGCTGAGTGAGCGCCTGCACCAGCTTGGTCATGCCTATGGCGACTTCCCGGCGCACAACGGCCTCTGGGAGCTGGCGATCGAGACCGCCGACGATGCGTTGCTGCGCATGGCGCTGGTGCCGCGCGTCATGGAGGCGCGCGGGCTGGACGTCACGCCGGGCATGATCGAGCGCTTCGACGCGATCGGTGACCGGCGCACCGTCAACGTGCTCGACGTGATCCTGCGTGACGAGATCGGCCACGTCGAGGCCGGCAGTCGCTGGTACCGCTACCTGTGTGAGCGGCGCGGTCTCGATCCCGAGACCACCTACTTCGAGCTGCTCGAGCGCCACCTCGGCAGCCAGGTCCGCTGTCCGCTGCACAAGGCGGCTCGCCGCCAGGCCGGTTTCACCGACAGCGAACTGCGCCGCCTCGAGGCGCTGTGCAGCAAGCGCTGACGATCGCGCCGGCGACGCGCCGTGCGTTACTGCTGGTGTGCGCGGCCCGCCGACAGGGTGTCGATCCCGGCATCAAGGATCACCGTGCCGGCGCGCCGCGTGCGCGCAGACTGGCGCAGACGCCGCTCGCTACCCGCTGCGCGACCGTTGGCACGGCATCGCCTGCGACCTGCCGCACGGGGATCGCCCGACGCCGCTGCGCCAACCTGCCGACGCGTGCATGGCTGCGCCGCGAATCCGATACTGCGGCGGGGGGCGCCGGGGGTCGGCGGGCGATCACGTTTTCGGACGCGACCGGACCGCGCTGCCGGTGATGCCCGGGCCGCCGCCGCGGCCCTGCACCGGCCGTCGTCGGCGGCGCCACCCGCCTGCGGTCAGCGGATGTCGATCGGTTCCAGGCGGCTGCCGTCGTCGCGCCAGGCGACGGCGTGGTCGCCGTGCCATTCCGGCAGCACCAGGCGCGTCGCGTGGTCGCCGTCGCCGAGGACGTGCTGGTGGATCGCGGGCCGGTGGGTATGGCCGTGGATCAGCTGGCCGACCGCATGCCGTTCGAGGTATTGCTGCACGGTGTCGTCGTTGACATCCATGATCTCGGCGGTCTTCTGCGCCACCGCCTCGCCGCTGCGGCGGCGGTAGTCGTCGGCGATACGGCGGCGACCGTCCAGCGAGCGGCGCAGGAACAGCCACTGGAAGAGCGGGTTGCGAAACCGCCGTCGCGCCTTCTGGTAGTCGACGTCGTCGGTGCACAGCAGGTCGCCGTGCATCAGCAGCGTCGCCCTGCCGGCGACATCGACGACGTGGCAGTCGGGCAGCAGCGTCGCGCCGCAGGCGCGCATCAGGCGCCTGCCGAGCAGAAAGTCGCGGTTGCCGCGCTGCATTGCGACCGCCACGCCGCGACGCGTCGCCGCGCCGATCGCCGCGCGCACCGCGTTGGCCAGAGGGGCGTCGTCGTCGTCGCCGATCCAGGCGTCGAACAGGTCGCCGAGGATGAACACCCGGTCGCCGGCCTGCGCATGATCGCCGAGGAAGCGCTCGAACAGGGCAAGGGTCGCGGGGCGTTCTGCGGCGAGATGCAGATCGGATATGAACCACTGTGACGCCATGGCCGGTATTGTAACGAGTCGTTGTCGCGGTCGCGCATTTCCAATTGTCGGCGACGGCGGCGAACCGTAAGCTCGGACCTCTTGTCCAGGGCGTCGAGCGATGTACCAGGTCTTCGAAATCGTCTTTCCGATCTTCGCGATCGTGTTGCTCGGTTACCTGTACGCGCGGCGCTTCGGTGCCGACATGGCGTCGGCGAATCGGCTCAATCTCGAGATCTTCACGCCGGCGCTGATCTTCTCAGTGCTGGCCGGCGAGGGTTTCGAACTCGCACGCTATGCCGACCTGGCGCTCGCGGCGATGGTCGTCGTGCTCGGCTCGGGACTGCTGGCCTGGCCGCTGGCGCGGCTGTTCGGCTTCGCCGACCGCGTGTTCCTGCCGCCGATGATGTTCAACAACTCCGGCAACATGGGCCTGCCGCTGGCGTTGTTCGCGTTCGGCGAGGCCGCGTTGCCGGCGGCGATGATCCTGTTCCTGGTCGAGAACACGCTGCACTTCACGGTCGGCAATGCGATGCTGACCGGGCACGTCCACCCGCTGAAGCTGCTGCGCCTGCCGATGCTGGTCGCGACCATGGCCGGCCTGGTCGTCGCCGTCTTCGATGTGCCGATCCCCGGGCCGCTGCGCGAGGCCATCGATCTGCTCGGCCAGATAGCGATTCCGCTGATGCTGTTCGCGTTGGGTGTGCGCATGACCGGCGTGGATTTCGCCGATTGGCGCATCGGCGTGGCCGGCGCGCTGATCTGCCCGGCGAGCGGTCTGGCGATCGCGCTGCCCGCGCTGGCCGTGTTCGACCTGCCGGGCATCCAGGCGGCGCAGCTGCTGGTGTTCGCGGCGCTGCCGCCGGCGGTGCTCAATTTCATGCTCGCCGAGCGCTACCACGTAGCGCCGCACCAGGTCGCGGCGATCGTGCTGCTCGGCAACCTGGCGAGCCTGCTGGTGCTCCCGGCGGTGTTGCTGTGGGTGCTGTAGCGGGCGCCGCTACGCTGCCCGGCGGCGCGTGTCTCCGCAGTACAGCGCGCCGCGTGCGCGGGCCCTAGTCGCTGAGCTCCGCCTTTTCGATCACGATCGGCTCGACCGGGACGTCGGAGTGGCCGGCACGGTTGGTCGTGTCGACCGTCTTGATTGCGTCGATGATGTCCATGCCCGCCGTGACCCTGCCGAACACGCAATACCCCCAGCCGTCCTGGCCCGGATGATCGAGGAAATCGTTGTCTTTGACGTTGATGAAGAACTGCGCGGTCGCCGAGTGCGGCGCCGTCGTGCGCGCCATCGCGATCGAGCCGGCGACGTTGCTGAGGCCGTTGTTCGCCTCGTTCTCGATAGGGTCACGCGTGGCCTTCTGCATCATGTCGGGCAGGAAACCGCCGCCCTGGATCATGAAATTGTTGATCACGCGGTGAAAGATCGTGCCATCGAAGTGGCCGTCGCGAACGTACTGCTCGAAGTTGTCGCAGGTCTTCGGTGCCTTGTCGTGATCGAGTTCGAGAACTATGTCGCCGAGGGTGGTCTTCAGTGTGATCATGCGTGCGCTCCAGTGGCTGGCGGGCGGTGGCGTCGGGGCCCTAGGGCAGTCGCGTCGCCGATTCGATAACGATCGTCTCGGTGGGCACGTCGCGCCGGCGGTTCTGCACGCCGGTCGGCACCGCGGCTATCGCGTCGACGACGTCCATGCCCTGCGTGACCTGGCCGAACACCGCGTAACCCCAGCCGTCGCGTCCCGGATAGTCGAGAAATCCGTTGTCGCTGAGGTTGATGAAGAACTGGGCCGTCGCCGAGTGCGGCGCACCGGTGCGCGCCATCGCGACCGACCCACGAGCGTTCTTGAGGCCGTTGGCGGCCTCGTTCTCGATCGGGTCGCGCGTCGGCTTCTTGTTCAGCGTCGCATCCAGGCCGCCGCCCTGGATCATGAATCCGGGGATCACGCGGTGAAAGATCGTGCCGTCATAGAAACCGGCGTCGACGTAGCCGAGGAAGTTCTCGACCGATTTCGGTGCCTGTTGCGCGTCCAGCGCAATGACGATCTCTCCCTTGTTGGTGACCAGTTTGACCTGGGGCGACTGAGCGATGGCCGGTGCGGCCAGCAGGCACAGCACGAGAATACCGGCGAGTCGGGTACGGATGGGCATGTTGTTGTGGCTCTGGAAAAAACGAGCCGCAAGTGTAGCCGTCGACCGCGCGTCGAAAAACCCCCCGGCACGCACGGCGTTCGCGATCAGCCCGCGGCGTCGTTGTTGACGGCGAGTTCGACGGTCGGGCGGTAAACGACATAGCGGTTCGAACCGCCGTGCTTCGCCCGGTACATCGCACGGTCGGCGGCGGCGAGCAGCCGCGTCGCGCTGCGGCCGTGTGCCGGTGCGACGGCGACGCCGATGCTGATGCCGATCCGCGCCGCGACCGCGCCGACGACAAAGGGCTGGTCGAAGGCCTCGAGGACGTGGCGCGCGGCGTGCTCGCACTCGCCGATGCCGTCCGCCCCTTGGATCAGCGCGACGAACTCGTCACCGCCGTAGCGGGCGACCACGTCGATGCCGCGCATGCGGCTGCGAATCCGCGCCGCCGCCATCATCAGCAGGTGGTCGCCGGTGTCGTGGCCGTGCAGGTCGTTGACCTGCTTGAAGCCGTCGAGGTCCATGTACAGCAGCGCGAAGCCGTCGCGCTGCGTTACCTGTTGCTCGAGCACCTGGCTGAACGCGGTCCGGTTGAGCAGACCGGTCAGGCTGTCGTGCAGCGCCAGGCGGCGCAGGTCGCCGACGTTGTCACTCAGGCGACGCGAGATCTTGCCGCTGGCGCGGTAGCTGAGGACGCCGATGCCGATCGCCGCCAGCATGCCGAGCAGCATGTTGGCGATGGTCATGTTGAAGGTCTTGTGATAGGCGAGGTTGGCCCCGGCGACGGCCGCTTCAGCAGTGCCCTCGTGCAGTCGGCGCAGGGCCTGGAAGGTCGCGTGGCCGTCGACGTGCAGCTGGTCGACGCGCTCGTCGAACAGTCGCCGCGCGCGCTCGAACTCACCGGCACGCGCCAGGTCGGCGATGCGCTCGTGCAACACCGCGGCGCCCGCGACGATCTCGTCCTGGCGTGCCATGACCGCGCGCTCGGCATCGCTGGACAGCAGTTCGCGGGTCTTGTTGCGCCCGTCGCCGACATCGAAACCGTGCCTCAGGTAGTCCATGTAGATGCGGTCCTGGGCGAACGGATCGGTTTCGAGCATTAGCTGCAGCACGCTCTCGGCGCGGCGGAACGACGCGACCTGGGTCTCGGTGACGACGCGCGCCTTGGCCGCCTGTGCGCGCATCACCGACTCCAGGTGGTTGTGCGCGCCGCGCAGCTCGCCGATTCCGAACGCGACGATGAATGTCAGCAGCGCGAATGCGGCGACGTAGGCGACCGCTGTCGCTATGCGCAGCCGCGCGATGTGGCGTTCGGGAGCGGATGGAAAGACCGGCGTCTCGCTCACTGCGGCTGTGTCCCCCAAGCGGCCGCGCAGCGGCCTATTGCTGATGACGCGGCGTCGGCGCGCGTCGCGCTGCGTCGTGGTCGTCGGTCGTGGTCCGGCCGGGCAGCGGCGCCGCGGCGGTTTCGGGTAGTATGCATCCCTTCGACCGCGAGCCCCGTGAAGCGCATTCCTCAACCGCCATGCTGAGCATCTACAACGACCTGACCCGCACCAAAGAGGCCTTCGTCGCGCTGCACGAAGGCAAGGTGAACATGTACGTCTGCGGCATGACCGTGTACGACCTGTGTCACCTGGGCCATGCACGGGTCCTGGTCGTCTTCGACGTGGTCGCCCGGTACCTGCGCGAGATCGGTTACGACGTCACCTATGTGCGCAATATAACCGATATCGACGACAAAATTATCAACCGTGCCAACGAGCGCGGCGAACCCTTCAACGCGCTCACCGAGCGCTTCATAGCGGCCATGCACGAGGATGCCGAGGCCCTCGGGGTTCTCCCGCCGGATCAAGAGCCACGCGCCACCGAGCACCTCCCAGAGATCGTCGACATGATCACCCGCCTGATCGAGCGCGGGCATGCCTACGTGGCCGATAACGGCGACGTGTATTATGACGTATCCAGCTTTCCCGGATACGGCAGGCTGTCCGGGAAGTCGATCGACGACCTGCAGGCCGGGGCGCGCGTCGAGCCGGACGAGGCCAAGCGCGACCCGCTGGATTTCGCATTGTGGAAAGCTGCGAAGCCCGGCGAGCCGTCGTGGCCGTCGCCGTGGGGCGCCGGGCGGCCCGGCTGGCATATCGAGTGTTCGGCGATGTCGACGCGCGCGCTCGGCGACACCTTCGACATCCATGGCGGCGGCGCCGACCTGACGTTTCCCCATCACGAGAACGAGATCGCGCAGTCCGAGGGCGCGACCGGGCACCCGTTCGTCCGCTACTGGATGCACAATGGCTTCGTGCGCATCAACGACGAGAAGATGTCGAAGTCGCTCGGCAACTTCTTCACCGTACGCGAGATCCTCGCGCGCTACCGGGCCGAGGAGATCCGTTATTTCATCCTGACCAGCCACTACCGCAGCCCGCTGAACTACGGCGACGAGCAGCTCGACAACGCGCGTGCGGCGCTGAGCCGTTTCTACACCGCACTGCGCGGTCTCGCGGACGCACCGCCGGCACGCGACGAGGACCTCGAGGCGCGCTTCCACGCCGCGATGCAGGACGATTTCAATACCCCCGAGGCGCTCGCGGCGTTGTTCGACCTGGTGCGCGAGATCAACCGAGTGCGCGGCGACGACCCGGCGCGGGCCGCCGCACTGGGCGCGCTGTTGCGCCGGCTCGGCGATCTGCTCGGCATCCTGCAGGACGATCCGGAGGCCTACCTGCGCGGCGCCGGCGCCGGCGACCTCGACGACGCCGACATCGAGGCGCGCATCGCGCAGCGTGCCGCGGCCAAGCAGGCGAGAGACTGGGCGGCGGCGGACGCGATCCGCGATCAACTCAAGGCCGCGGGGGTCGTGCTCGAGGACTCGGCGACCGGCACGACCTGGCGGCGCGGATGAGCGACCGCCCGCCCGGTCGGCAATTGCGCGTGTTCTACCGTGACTATGCGAACGCGGTCAGCATCTCGTCGGCCCGCCCCGAGGCGCTGTCGATCGATCGCGTCGCGGCACTCGCCGAGCATCTGCTCGGCGATGCCGACAACTTCCTCGGCGTCGTCGATGCCTCCGATGCCATCCTGCAGTGCTACCTGGCCGATAACGGCGCCGACATCACGCTCGAACTCGTCTACCCGGAGGCCACCGGCTGCCTGCGCCTGACTTTGCCGCGGCAGCGGGCGCTGGCTATTCTCGATCGCCTCCCGGACACCTTCGACGAAAGCCTGTTGCACGGGGCGCAGTACATTGACTGACGTGGCGCCGACTGACGTAGCAGCGACGCCTGGGCTGGAGCTGCGACCGCAGGGCCCGATCAGCGACGTCCGCAGCGTCGAGTTGCGCGGCGCCATCGATGCCGCGCTCGGGCTCAGCGGTGCCGCTATCGTCGGCGACTACCTCGTCGTCGGTGCCGACGAGGGTCACAAGCTGCACGTCCTCAAGCGCAGCCAGCACGGCGAGAGCTGGAAGCGCATGTACAGCGTCGCGCTGGCCAAGGGTGACCTCGAAGTCGATATCGAGGCGATCACCTACGGTGACGGCCATCTCTACGTCGTCGGTTCGCACTCGTTCCGCCGCCGGCCGGTGAGACCCGAGCAGTCGGCGCGCCGCAACCGCGAGCGCCTGCTGAAGATCGAGCGCCAGGGTTCGCGCAACCGCCTGTACCGCCTGCGCTTCGATGCCAAGGACGGCGGCGTCGGCAAAGCGGAACGCATCGACCTGTCGAAACGCCTGGCCAAGGATCCCTTGCTGCGGCCGTTCTTCGGCCTGCCGAGCAAGGAGAACGGCATCGACATCGAGGGGCTCGCGTTTCACGACGGGCAGCTGTTAATCGGCTTCCGCGGGCCGGTGCTGCGCCAGAACTTCGTGCCGGTCATGACGCTGTGCTTCGATCAGCCGAAGCGTTACGCGTTGCGCTTCGTGCGCCTGCAGGGGCAGGGCATCCGCGACCTGGTCGCGATCGACGGCGGCTTCCTGATCGTGTCCGGTCCGGTCAACGACGCGCCCGGGCCGTTCCACCTGTGGTGGTGGGACGGCAAGGACCAGATACCCGGCAAGGACCGCAACATCGTCGACGCCCGCTTGCTCGGTGAGATCAGTACGCCGGGTGGGGCGCGGGCCGAGGGATTGGCCGTGCTCGATGTCGCCGACGGCGCGGTCGACGTGCTGCTGGTCTACGAGACCGCGACCTGCGCGCAGGCCGTGCGCATGCGTATCGCGCTGCCCGGCTGATTCGGCCGGGGCGCTGTCAGGGACCGGTGACGACCGGGCGTCGCGGGTCGCGAATCCATTCGCTCCACGAGCCGGCGTACAGACGGCCGCCCGGTAGACCGGCGACCTCCATCGCCAGCAGGTTGTGGCACGCGGTGACGCCCGAGCCGCACATCGCGACGACGTCCGATGCGGCGCGGCCGTCCAGCGCCCGCAGGTAGATGGCGCGCAGTGCAGCGGCCGGTCTGAACCGCCCATCGGCCGCGAGGTTGTCCTGCAGCGGCAGGTTGATGGCACCGGGGACGCGCCCGGCAACCGGGTCGATCGGCTCGGCCTCGCCGCGAAACCGCTCGCCGGTGCGTGCGTCCATGACCAGCGGTAACGGCGAACCCGCAGCCACCGCGCGCGCGAGCTCGTCGCTGCTCACTACCTGCGCCATGTCGGGCCGGCCGTCGAAACGCGCCGGGTCCGCGGCGCTCGGCGCGGATGTCTCGACCGGCAGCCCGTCAGCTGTCCAGGCCTGCCACCCGCCGTCGAGCACGGCGACCCGACGGTGGCCGAGCCAGCGCAGCAGCCACCACAGGCGTACGGCCATCGTGCCGCCGCTGTCGTCGTAGGCGACGACCTGGATGTCGTTGCCGATACCCTGCTCGCCCAGCCAGTGCATCAACCGCGCGGCATCGGGCAGCGGGTGACGGCCGCTGTGCGGCGTGATCGGCCCCGACAGGTCGCGGTCGAGGTGGGCGTAGCGGGCGCCCGGCAGGTGCGCGTCGGCGAACGCCGACTCGCCGCGGCTGGTGTCGGCCAGGTCGAAGCGGCAGTCGATCACGCGCAGCCGCGGGTCGTCGAGGCGTGCGCGCAGCGGCGCGCAGCGGATCAGCGCGTCAAACACCGCGTGCGCTTCCCGCGGCGCTGCGCCGGTGGCAGCGCGCCATGTCACTCGAGCCCGAGGATGGCATCCCAGTGCTGTTTGCTGAGCGGCATGATCGACAGGCGGTTGCCCTTGCGCAGCAGCGGCAGGTCGGCGAGCGCCGGCTCATCGAGCGCCTTGAGTTCGCGCAGCGAGATGTTGCGTTTGAGGTGGCGCTTGTATTTGACGTCGACCATGTACCAGCGCGGGTTGTCGGGATCGCTCTTCGGGTCGTAGTACTTCTGTTGCGGATCGAACGCGGTGTGATCTGGGTAGCCTTCACGCACCACCTCCATGATGCCGACGATGCCCGGTTCGTCGCAGTTGGAATGGTAGAAGAACACCTGGTCGCCCTTCTTCATGTCGTCGCGCATCATGTTGCGCGCCTGGTAGTTGCGCACCCCGTCCCAGTGCTCGGTCTTCTTCGGCATCGCCTTGAGGTGATCGATGCCGAAGACGTCGGGCTCGGATTTCATCAGCCAGTAGTTCATAGCGTCGTTGACCCTCGGTTCGCATGCCGCGAATCATCGGTGAATCGCGGCGCCGCGTCACGCGTCGCCGACGGCCGTTTCGATCATGTGGCGGTAGCTGTCGAGGCGGGCCGGTACGATGTCACCTCGCTGCGCCGCGTCGCGGATCGCGCAGCCGGGTTCGGCGCGGTGCGTGCAGTTGTGGAAGCGGCACTGGCCGAGGTAGGGCCGGAACTCGCGAAATCCCTGTTCGAGTTCGTCGCGCGTCAACGCGCCGAGCCGGAAACTGCGCACGCCCGGCGAGTCGATCAGTTCGCCGCCGCTGCTCAACGTGTACAGCGTCGCCGCCGACGTCGTGTGCCGACCCAGGCCGGTGGCCTCGGACAGCCGGCCCTCGGTGATGTTGCTGCGCGGTAGCAGCGCGTTGACCAGCGACGACTTGCCGACGCCGGACTGTCCGACCAGGATGCTGGTCTGGCCGCGCAGACGTGCGCGCAGCGGGTCGATGCCGTGCTCGGTCTTGGCGCTGATCTCGATCACCGGGTAGCCGATCGCGGCGTAGGGCGCGAAGCGCGCGGCGAAGTCGTCGCGTGCCGCCGTGTCGAGCAGATCCGCCTTGTTGAGGCAGATCAGGCCGGTGACGCCGATGCGTTCGGCGGCGACCAGGTACTGGTCGAGCAGGTAACCGGTGGGTTCGGGCCGCGGCGCCAACACGACGACCAGTTGCGTGATATTGGCCGCGATCGCCTTGTCGTGACCGGCATAGTCGGGTCGGGTCAGCGCGGTCTGGCGCGCCAGCAGTGCGACGACGATGCCCTCGCCGTCGGCGGTCCGCTGCCACAGCACACGGTCGCCGCATACGACCTCGCCGATGTTGGCGCGGAACACCGCGTGGACGTCGCGGTCGTCGTCACCGCGCAGCAGCAGGCTGCGTCCGTGCCGCACGATGACCCGTCCGTTGTACTGCACGGATTCCGTGGCATCGGCCAGCGTCCGCTCGGCCGACGCCGCGGCACGCTGGCGGCGATTTTCGTGGATCCTGGCGATGCGCGATCGCTGCTGCTTGGTCAGCCGCCGTCGCGCCATCGACCCGGTGGTCCCGCTTACTGTGTGAACTTGTAGAAGTTGCGGTTGAGATGGTCGACGAGCAGCGCCAGGTCATCGGGGAACAGCTTGGTCTCGAGCATGGCGTCGCAGCGCGCGACCTGGGCCTCGAGCATCGCGTGATCGCGCACGCGGCGGTTGTCGCGTGTGTACACGCTGTTGTCGTGGCAGCGCATGCAGTTGCTGTCGTGGTAGGCCGCGGCGTCGAAATCGGACGCCGCGGCCAGTGTCGTCGACAGCGCCAGCAGCGCCGTGCTCATCGTCATCGCAATCGTTTTCATTCGGGTCTCCGGTGGCAGTGCATCAGGTGTTTCCGGGCGCCACCTTGCCCTGCAGATGCGCGATGCGCAGCGGTGCAGGCGGGTGGCTGTGATAGAAGGCCGAGTACAGGGGGTCCGGGGTCAGCGTGCTGGCGTTGTCACGGTACATCTTGACCAGCCCACTGATCAGGTGGCGGGCGTCGGTCTGCTGCGCGGCGAAGTCGTCGGCCTCGAACTCGTGGCGTCGCGACAGCCGCGACAGCAGCGGGCTCAGAAACAGCGTGAACGCGGGCAGCACGAGGATGAACAGCACCAGCGCCATCGCCGTCGACGGCCGGCTAACGCCGAGCCCACCGTAGAACCAGGCCTGCTGCGACAACCAGCCGAGCAGCGCCAGCCCGGCCAGCGACAGCAGCGAGCTGAGCGTCAGCATCTTGGCGATGTGGCGGCGTTTGAAATGGCCGAGTTCGTGGGCCAGTACCGCCTCGACCTCGTCGGCCTCGAGCCCGTCGAGCAGGGTGTCGAAGAACACGATCCGCTTGTTGTTGCCGAAGCCGGTGAAGTAGGCGTTGCCGTGCGCCGAGCGACGCGATCCGTCCATGACGAACATGCCGCTGCTGCGGAAACCGCAGCGCGCCAGCAGCCGCTCCAGGCGGGCGCGCAGCTTGTGGTCTTCGAGCGGCTCGAAGCGGTTGAACAGCGGCGCGATCCAGATCGGGTAGGCCCAGGTCAGGGTCAGCGAGAAGCCGATCCACACCAGCCAGACCCACAGCCACCACCAGGCACCGGCACCGGCCATCAGCGACAGCACCGCTGCCAGCAGCGGCACGCCGATCAGCATCGTGAGCAGCACGGCCAGCAGTCGGTCCTTGATGAAGCCGCCGACCGTGGTGCGATTGAAGCCGTAGCGCTGTTCGATACCGAAGGTGCGCCATACCGCCAGCGGCAGCTCGACCAGGCCGCCGATCAGTAGCGTCGTCAGGATCAGCGCGATGCCGTGCCACAGCGCCGCGAGCTCGAACGCGGCCAGCGCCCGATCGAGCAGATCGAGCCCGCCGCCCAGTGTCCAGGCGATCAGCAGCGCGCTGCCCAGGAGCAGGTCCCAGCGTTCGACGGCGAGCCGCGCCAGGGTGTAGCTCGCCGCCTTCTGGTGCTGTTCGAGCGAGATCCGATCACGAAAAGGCGCGGGCACCGACGCCTGATTGGCGATGATGTGACCGGCCTGGCGCGCGGCCAGCCATAGCTGCAGCGCGAGGCCACCGAGCACGGCGACGAGGAACAATGTCGTGAACGCGGGCATGGCGCGATTCTAAGCCAGCGCGGGGGCGAATTCGCCTATCGACCAGTCGTCACAGGGTTTTCCGACCGTTCCGCACGAATGCGAAGAATTATGTTTAGAATCCGGGTTTTGCGAGAGAGGGCAGGCGATGGCGGTGGCGCAGGACAACCTGATCTGGATCGACCTCGAGATGACGGGTCTCGATCCGCATCACGATCAGATCATCGAGATTGCCACCGTCGTCACCGATTCGGCGCTCAACGAACTCGCCGAGGGCCCGGTCCTCGCGATCCATCAGCCGGACGCCGTACTCGGTGCGATGGACGAGTGGAACACGCGCCAGCACGGCGGCTCCGGGCTCACCGCCCGGGTGCGCAGCAGCGACGTCGACGTCGCGCGCGCCGAGCGCGAGACGCTGGCGTTTGTCGAGCGCTGGGTGCCGCCGGGCGCATCGCCGATGTGCGGCAACTCGATCTGCCAGGACCGCCGGTTCATGGCGCGCCTGATGCCGACGCTCGAGGCGCATTTCCACTACCGCAACCTCGATGTCTCGACGCTGAAGGAACTGGCGCGGCGCTGGGCGCCGGAGGTCTATGCCGGATTTACGAAGGATTCCTCGCACCTCGCGCTCGCCGATATCCGCGACTCGATCGCCGAGCTGCGTCATTACCGCGAGCACCTGCTCGCGGTCTGAGCGCAGCAGGTGATAGCCGCGGGTCGCGGTCTGCTGCAGCGGCCGCGCCTGCTGCTGACGCTGTGTGCGCTGTTCTGGGCCGGCAACTTCGTGCTCGGCCGCGCGATGCACGCGAGCACACCGCCGATCGGGTTGGTGTTCTGGCGCTGGCTCGTCGCGGCAGCCATCGTGCTGCCGTTCGTCTGGCTACACCTGTACCGGCAGTGGCCGGTGCTGCGCGGCCGCCTGTGGCGTATGGTCGTGCTCGCGCTGCTCGGTGTCTCGGCATTCAACACCCTGGTCTACGTCGGTCTGCAGACGACGACGGCGACCAACAGTGTGCTGATCCAGTCGACGCTGCCGGTGCAGGTCCTGGCGCTGAACTGGCTGGTCTACCGGACGCCGGTGGGGGCCGGCGAGCTGGCCTCGCTGCTGCTGTCGCTGCTCGGTGTGGTCGTCATCATCAGCGGCGGCCGGCCGCTGGCGCTGCTGCAGGGTACCTGGGTCGCCGGCGATGCCTGGCTGCTCGGTGCCGCGGCGGTGTAGGCGCTGTACAGGTGTTCCTGCGCTGGCGCCCGGCGGACCTGCAGGCGCCTGCGTTTCTCGGCTTCACGCTGGTCGTCGGCGCGCTTGCACTGCTGCCGCTCTACCTCGTCGAGCACGCTGGCGGTGACCGGGTGACCTGGGACATGCCGACGCTGGCGACGGTCGCGTACGTCGCGGTATTCGCGTCGGCGCCAGTGTCCTGTTCCACAAATAACGTATCGCTCAGAACGCCACCCACGCGCTGCTGCAAGGCGCGTTCGCGTGCGAATAGTCGACCTATTCGGAGCGGATGCAACGCCGCAGCAGCGCGTGGGTGGCGTTCCCTTCGGGCGCTGCCTCAATGACTTACGGCGGTGTTACGCTTACTCGCGTTAGCGTCGGCTAGCACTCGATCGCGTGCCGTGCCGTCAGTCATTGAGGCAGCGCTGAGTGACACGTTATTTGTGGAACAGGACACTAGCCTATCTTTTCTGGAATCGCGGTGTGGCCATGCTCGGTGCCAATACCGCCGGGCATTTCGCCCACCTGATGCCGGTGTTCGGGTCGCTGATGGCGGTCGCGTTTCTCGGTGAGGACTTCGGCCCGCACCACGCCATCGGTGCGGCCCTGGTGGCCGGCGGTATCGCGCTGCTCGCTTGGCGCCGGTCTTGAGAGCTTGGGGGAGCCCATGGCGCATGAGGTGTTCATCAGCTACCGACGCGCGGACACGTCCGGCCACGCCGGGCGCATAGGCGACGATCTGGACCGTCTGTTCGGCCGACCGGTCGCCTTTCGCGACGTCGACTCGATCGCTGCCGGGAGCGATTTCGTCGACGCCTTGGAAGGTGCGATCGCCGCCGCGCGCGTCTGCATCGTGTTGATCGGCGACACCTGGCTGACCGAGACGCAGGCCGACGGCACGCCACGCCTGGCCGATGCCGACGACCACGTACGGCGCGAGATCGAGCTGGCGTTGAGCGACGAGGCACTGCGCGTCGTGCCGGTCCTGGTCGAGGGTGCGCGCATGCCGGCCGCCGCCGACCTGCCGGCGCCGTTGCAGCGGCTGGCGCGCCTGCACGCGGTCGAGCTGTCGGAGAGTCGTTGGGACTTCGACCTACGCCGGCTCGCCGACGTGTTGCGCGCTGCCGGTGTCGCGATGCCGGCGACGACGCGACGGCCGCGCTGGCTGTGGCCGCTGCTGGCGACGTTGCTCGCGGCACTGGTCGCGGTCGTCGCGATCTGCTGCTGGCGGACCGCGCCGACGGCCGATGACTTTGCCGGCCTGTGGTACCTGCCGAACGGCAGCTACTGGAGTGTGCGCGAGCAGGGCAGTGGCCTGTGGATCGAGGAGACCCACTACGACTCACGCCAGGTCTGGAAGCGCGGTGAAGCCGCCGTCGATGGCGTCGAGCTGCAGGTGGCGCTGGCGCTGGTGTTCGAGCAGCGGCCGTTCCGTTACCTGCACCGCCTGCGCCTGTCCGCTGACCGCCAGTCGCTGATCGGCGAGGTACGCCGCTCGGACCGCGATGCCGTGCAGTCGGTCGTGCTCACGCGCGTGCCGCAATGAAGACGGCGGCCGCTGGCCGCCGCGCTGACGGCCCGCGCGATCGGTCAGGGATGCGCGGCCCCCTGGGCGGGAGCGCGGCTGTCGATCCAGTCGATGATGTCGTCGACATCGGCGTCGCCGCCGCGTGACTTGGCCTCGACGAAGGCCGCGCGGGCCGGGCCGAGCTGGCCCATGTGCAGGTAGGCCATGCCCATGCCGACGAACGAACGCGTTCCGGAATCGCCGAGCGAGATCGCGGTCTGGAAGCTCTTGACCGCATCCGAGTAGCGCTGGTCGAGCAGCTGCATGCCGCCGAGATGGGCAAACGCCTCGTAGGAATCGGGCTGCGCCTCGGTCAGGTCCTGGTAGATCTCCATCGCCCCTTTGATGTCGCCGGCGGCGGCCTTCTGCTGGCCCTCGGCCAGCGTGCCCGCGGCATGCGCGATCGCGACATTGGCCGCGATCAGTGCGACCGCCAGCGCCACACCCAGCAGAACGATCAAACGTTGCATAAGCTCACCTCGAAAAAAAATGGCGTACCCGGTCGCCCGGGTACGCCCCATCGCCAGTGAAGTCAGATTACTTCAATGCGCCCTTGCCGTAGCGCTCTTCGAAGCCCTTGCGGACCTTGTCGATCTGATCCTTGCTCATGCCTTCGAAGTACCAGGCATGACCCTCGATCGGCTTAAAGTACTTGTCGAGCATGGCCTGGGCGAACTTGTCGTTGCCGTCCTTCTTGATCGCGGCCTCCTTCAGCTCCGGGATCCACTTCTGGTAGGTGTGCTTGGCGACATCGTAGATGCCGTGCCACCACGTGTAGTCCGGGCCGTTCATCGATGCACCGTGACGTGCACGACGACCCTCGTGGTGCCAGATCTCCCACCAGGTCCACTCGATCTTGTCGTCGAACGGCGCCGGCGTGATGTAGCCGGCCTTCTTCAGCTCACCCATGACAGCGGCGATCGGCTTCGCGAACTTGTCGTTGTAGAGCTCGACGACGCCGTCGAACTGCTTGTAGTGGCCGTCGATGACGCCTTCGCTATGGCACGCGGCGCACACCTCGGCCATCTTCTCGCGGCGGTCCTTCCAGGTCAGCACCTCGACGACCTTCGAGCCCTTGGCCTTGTCGCCGACCTTCGGGATCGGCGAGCCTTCCTTGACGTCGAACTCGTCGCCATTCTCGAGCTTGACCAGGTTGATCTTCTGCGAGATCGGCGGCCGCAATGTCCACGAGATGCGCTCGCCGACGTTGTGCGTCTTCGGCTGGTCGCCGCCGCGGCTCATGTGGCAGGTCGCGCAGGTCGGTGCCGCGGTGTAGTCGACACCGGCGACCCACTTGTCCGACTCGAGGTTCATCTCGTCGACCTTGGCGCGGTAGATGATGCCGTGCTTCGACTCGTTGTAGACCTCGATCTGCGGGTGGTCGGGACCGACGTGGCATTTGCCGCAGGTGTCAGGCGTACGGGCCTGGGCCTTCGAGAAGCGGTGACGACCGTGGCATGCGGTACAGGATCCGGCCGAGCCGTCCGGGTTGATGCGGCCGATGCCGGTATTCGGCCAGGTGCCGGGGGTCGGCTTGCCATCCTTGCCGATCTCGACGACCGAACCGTGGCACTGTTTACAACCGGCGTTGACGGCCGCCGGGCCACCGACCACTTCGCCGAGCAGGTTGTCGAGCGAGGCCAGGATCTGGCCACCCTTCGAGTGGTGCGACCCGTCCATCTCCTCGTACTCGGTCTGGTGACAGCGCGAGCAGTCCTTCGGCGTCACGATCACCGAGATCAGCTGCTTCTTGTGCATCCAGCCGTCTTTGTCGCCCTTCTCGGCCTTGTGGCAGTCGAGACAGTTGACGCCGGCCTGGCCGTGCGCACTGTGGTTCCACTCGAGCGTCATGCCCGGGTTTTCTGTCATGTGGCATTCCACGCATTCTTCACCGGCCGGGTCGCCCCAGTCCTTGCCGATCTCACCGGCCGGGCGCGCGGCGAAGACGCTGCTCACCGCGAGCATCAACCCGAACGCCAAGAGGTAACGGATCAGGCGGCGGTTGGCCGTGAATACAATTTGGCTCATCGCTGATTCCTCCCGAAGGTGCGGCCGGCAGTGACAGACCGGCCGTTGTTATTGCTGTGAACACGCCCGCAACGCGCACGTGCCGCTGCAGGATCGGGACGAAAATTACCCAGCGCGAGCAGGGTCAAACCTTGAGGCAACTCAAGAATCGAATTCGGTTCGGTCGGCATCCCCCATTTGTCCCGATGAGTTGACGCAGATCAAATACTTGAGTGGGGCGGGTGGATTTATATCAATGTCATGCTTTTTGTCGCATTCGACAATGGAATGCGACCCTGGACGCGGCCGATCCGCTGTGCCGGATCGCCGCTTCGCAACCGTTACGACAAGAGGTCATCCATGCACCCGACGGGGATCCCGGTCGATGCCGAAGCCATGCTGGACCAGCCGCTGTTCGACCGCCTCGACGCGGCGAGCATAGGCAAGATTGCACAGGGTGGCTGGGTCGTCGAGTTCGAGCGCGGCGCGCGCGTGCTCGGCCGCGGCGAACAGCTCGGTGGGCTCTACGTGCTGCTCGACGGGCGGCTAAAGCTGTACATGCTGTCATGCAACGGTGACGAGCGCGTGTTGCGGGTCATGTCCAGCGGCGACAGTTTCGGCGAGGCGATCATGTTCAACGAGCTGCCCAGCCCGGTGTTCGTCGACACGCTGAGCGCGGCACGGCTGGCGTTCTTTCCGCGCGACGTGATCACCGACGCACTGATGAAGAACCCGGAGTTCACGACGTCGATGCTGCGCAGCATGAGCGTGTTGATGCGCAACCTGATCCAGGATCTAGAGACCTGCTGCCTGCAGAACGCGCTGCAGCGCACGGCGAACTACCTGCTGCGCGAGGCGCGCAACAGCCCGCCGCCGCACGTCGCGCTGACCCTGCCGGCACCCAAGGCTGTGATCGCGAGCACCCTCAACCTGTCCGCCGAGACCTTCTCGCGCGAACTCCATCGGCTCAAGGATCACGGCGTCATCGAAATCAACCGCCGCGTCATCTACCTGCGCGACAAGGCGGCGCTGGTCGCGCTGGCCGAGGGATCGCAATTCGCGGTCGCGGCGGCGCAGCACTGATCGCCGGCATCGGCGCCGACGCGCTCGCGACACGCCGCTGCTAGGCGTCGCGCTGGCGCGCCAGCGCCCAGTCGATGTGTTCGCGCAGCAGCGCGTCGGCGTCGCCGCGACGCGCCCCGAGTGCAGCGACGATGGCGGCGTCGCGCGGACAGTTGCCGAGCGCGACGGCGAGGTTGCGCAGCCAGCGCCGGTAACCGATGCGGCGAATCGCCGAGCCCTCGGTACGGCTCAGGAAATCGGCCTCGGACCACGCAAACAGATCGAGCAGCGTCGCGCTGTCGAGACCGTGGCGCGGCGCGAAGTCGGTCTCGGCGCTGGGGGTCGCGAAGCGGTTCCACGGACAGACCTGCTGGCAGTCGTCGCAGCCGAAGATGCGGTTGCCGATCGACGCACGCAGGGGCTCCGGGATGCTGTCCTTGAGTTCGATGGTCAGGTACGAGATGCAGCGCCGGGCGTCGACCTGGTAGGGCGCGACGATCGCTTGCGTCGGGCAGCAGTCGATGCAGGCCTGGCAATCGCCGCAATGGTCGCTGACCGGCGCGTCGACCGGCAGCGGCATGTCGGTGTACAGCTCTCCGAGGAAGAACCACGAGCCGGCATCGCGGTCGAGCAGGTTCGAGTGCTTGCCGATCCAACCCAACCCGGCCTTTGCGGCCAGCGCCTTCTCCATGACCGGTGCCGAATCGACGAACGCGCGGTA
>JAAUYD010292544.1_pt1 | contig 43297 bp, 24 predicted proteins | sample 7278101 | NCBI WGS metagenome assembly JAAUYD01 (sample SAMN14350128, study PRJNA611818) | marine sediment metagenome | isolation source: surface marine sediment (0.6m) | place: French Polynesia: Moorea | collected 2018-08
ATTTATTAGAGTCAGTATGAAAGTTCTTGTTATTGGCGGTGACGGTTATTGTGGTTGGGCAACCGCCCTACATCTTTCCAACAAAGGGTATGATGTTGGTATTCTCGACAATCTAAGTCGACGCTATTGGGACTCTAAACTAGGAGTAGATACCTTAACCCCCATTGCCCCCATTCAAAAACGCATTCAACGTTGGCAAGAGTTGACAGGGAAAACTATCGACTTGTTCGTGGGTGATATTACCGATTATAGCTTTTTAAGTCAAGCCTTACAGCAGTTTGAACCTGAGGCGATCGTCCATTTTGGGGAACAACGATCAGCCCCTTATTCCATGATCGACAGGGAACACGCGGTATTTACCCAGGTTAATAATGTGGTAGGAACCCTAAATATTCTCTACGCCATGAAAGAAGATTTCCCAGACTCTCACCTCGTTAAACTGGGAACTATGGGAGAATACGGCACCCCCAATATTGATATTGAAGAAGGGTATATTACCATTGAACACAATGGCCGTAAGGATACCTTACCCTATCCCAAACAGCCTGGTAGTTTCTATCATTTAAGTAAGGTACACGATAGCCATAATATCCATTTTGCCTGTAAAATTTGGGGCTTACGAGCCACTGATTTAAACCAAGGGGTTGTTTATGGGGTGTTGACAGAAGAAACGGGCATGGATGAAATGCTCATTAACCGTTTAGACTATGATGGCGTGTTTGGAACTGCGTTAAATCGTTTCTGTATTCAGGCGGCGATCGGCCATCCTTTGACGGTTTATGGTAAAGGTGGTCAAACCAGAGGCTTCTTGGATATTCGAGATACCGTCAGATGTATTGACATTGCCATTCAAAACCCGGCTGAAGAAGGTAAGTTCCGCGTCTTTAACCAGTTTACTGAATTATTCAGTGTTAAAGACTTAGCCATGATGGTGAAAAAAGCAGGAAATGCGATCGGTTTAGATGTGGAAATCAATAACTTAGATAACCCCAGGGTTGAGTTAGAAGAACACTATTTCAATGCGAAGAATACTAAGTTATTAGACTTAGGGTTACAACCCCATTATTTGTCTGATTCTCTCCTCGATTCTTTGTTAAATTTTGCTGAGAAATATAAAGGAAGGGTTGACAAAGAGCAGATTTTACCCAAGGTTTCTTGGCATCGGAAATAAGTGATAATTAATTTTCAAATTAAGGGTGGCTAAATAGTCACCCTATTTATTTAAAGAGATTTCACCTTGAAAAATATTAATAATTGCTTTTTCTTCCCTGAGAAAATCAATTCCTAATAATCCATTGGTAAAAGAACTGATCGGTAAATTCATCGCCACTACGGAAAAATTCTCTTTACGAACTCCTAAACAATTAAACCAAGGAACAGAAACAATAGGCATTTTCACTGTCTCTGAGGCGGTGACAATGGTGGTAGTTTGAAGAGGTTGTTCTAGATTACATCCTAAACGTTTTAGGATTTGACGAGGTAATACAGTATAACTTGATCCCGTATCCACTAATAATCGCACTACAATGGGATTTTCATCATCGCGTCCTACTGATGCTCTCAACCAGAGTAAATTCCTGTGTCGATTTAAGCGATAGATTCTACGAGAACTCATAAGATAAAAGCGACATCTTCAGGAATTTGGCCGACATATTCAATGGCTAAAGGTTGTTCAGGAATGGACGCTAGAACCTCATAGATATCTGACTGATTGGGAGAATGGGCTAACACTTCCCCTTCTATTACCTGCATCTGCTCATCAAGGTCTTTATAAGCAATAAGTAGCCATTCTCCTTGATAATGATGTTTCATTTCTTCAAAGGTCATTAGCTTTGACATTTTTATTTTTGTTTGAGACGATCCTATTCTTTTATTGTACTGTTTATTTTTCTTCGGGTGGACAATGCTAACTTGATTAAATATAAACAATCTCCCTTAATTTCAAGAGAGAAATAAATAATATTAAACAGTAATTTAACCGACTTTTATCCCATCTAAAAATAATTCGCCGTTGATTGTTAATCCGAATAGTGTCAAATCCTTTAAAATTGCCTTTATGTTATTGTGATTTTCTTCTATCTTAATAGGTTAAGGATTTTTAGGTAATATCAAATTGTTACAAAAGTGTATCGCTTGTGGATCTACTGTTTAAAATGAGAACAGGAGGGTTAAGCTTATGAATACCAAAGTTAATTATCAAACTAAAATTATTGCCTTGTGGACAACTTTTCTCTTGGGAACTCTATTTCACACCCAACTAGGGTTAATGCCTCTTTTTCATGGACAAGAAATAGCTCATTCCCATGATACCAGTGATATTAGTTGGATTTTATGGCTAATGTTACTCTTTTTTATCATTCCGATGTTTGCCATGATTGGGACGTTATTTACTCAGTCGAAACGGTTTAAAGTGGGACATTTTTGGATGACTATTATATATTCTGTGTTAAATTTTAGTCATATTACGGCTGATTTATTTGTCACGCCTATTGCTTGGTATCAAATTGCTTTAATGGTGATTCTTTTTGTGATTGGATTATTGTTAAATGTTGTTGCTTGGCAGTGGCTGAAATATAAACCAAATCATCAGCAATTCTCAGAACCTTTAATGAATACATCAATTTAATAAATTTTCAGAAACTTATTAAGTTAATTTACGAAAAAGTGACCGATTTGCTTTACTTTTGAGTACCAATACCATCGCATAAGTGTTTATCTTTTTCTTCGACAGTGGGATTATGTAGCAAATAATTACTCAGAAATCCATAACAGTGATGTTTGGAGAATCCACGCACTTATAGGGCGTGGAGTATGTCAAGAATGCGATCGCTGTCTATTCCCAGTCATTGGTGACAAGTTAAATGCTTCTTCAATTCGCCATCTTTTTCGATATAAATCAGCCACAACATAAGGGGGTAAAATCTCAGGCTCTAAAACAGAGGTAAGATAAGAATGCCAAACCTTCTAGATCACCACCACAACAAAGTAACTGGAAATTTCTCTGGATAAGCAAGGCGTAGTAATTCATAGCCAATTCCAGAGATGCCTTGAAAAAAACCTGGATTAAAAGCAACAGATGAGAGATCCCCAAAAATTTGATAACCTCCGTTTTTTTGAGCTTGTTGCACTAAATGAGTCGCGTTTTGGCGCGCGATCTTAATTAGCTGAGGACGATTGAGAACTTGTCCGGCCGCTAGTAATAATTCAATCCGACCAAAATTACCGCAACAAAGATGATCTATTGTTGTTTCCTGATATTTTTGAGTTGTTTCTAATGCAATTTTTACTTCTTGAAGTATATTCTCATTATTTTCTCTTCTTAACTCACCTAATCGTCCGAAACCGATTCCGGCTGCTCCATGACACCACATAACTTTAAAAGTAGGAATAGGAGTTAAAAAATCAGGCCAATTTTGCTGATCTTTGGAAAAAACTGCTCTTTCATAAGCTATACCTTCCATCGCAACCTTCAAGTAATCTTGATTACCTGTTATTTCATACAATTGTCCTAATGCGTAACTAATTCCAGCTGCTCCATGAGAAAATCCAGTGAGGGGCTTTTCTGCGATAGTTTTCCAAGCTAGTGGCTTCCCTTCTGAGCTAATTCGCCTTTCAATCAGAATTTGTCCGCAGTGAATGGCTTGTTGCAAAAGTGTCATAACTTTTGTTTCTCGATAAAGACTTAACAAACCCAAAATTGCTCCAGCAGAACCTCCCATGATATCTAATTGATAATCCCCTTCTATCATTTCTCGACTAAGAAATTGCGCTATTTTCACTCCCTCTTCTAACCAAGATTTATCTTCCAACAAATGGCTAATTTTTACAAGTCCATAAAGAATAGAACCGACACCTGTGGCACCACCAATCCCTATTTGTTGAATAAATTTGGCTGTTAAATCAGAATTTTTGTAGCCCAATATACTCTTTAGCGGACGAAGTGCATTTAAAGCTAAACAACGTTCCTTATCTTCTCTGGTAATTGAAAATAAAGCACTAAGAAATAAAGCAATCCCACAATTACCATCGTAGAGAGTATAGCCAAGGGGTTGGTATTGAAAGCGATTCGTGTGATTGACATAACTTAACCCTAACCAATGGGCTTGACTATGTTCATCAATGATAGCGCGTTGATAAATTTTAGTTCCTATCTGTTGTGCAGCGTTGAGAAACTGATCAGGGGTAAAAGTCAGGTTCTCTGATAATGATGGAACAGAGGTAAAAGATAAAGGGTTATTTTTCGGAAATCTAGCGGCAAAACTACCTTGAATCATTCTGATTTGTTGTTGTAAATCTTGCTCTTTGAGATTTTGTAAACGTTCCCGAAATCTTTGATAACCAGGGTTAAGATAATCTGTAAGGAAAGGCTCAACCCCAATGGTTAAAGCGTGACTGTTGGCTGTTGTGGCAAAATAGGGAATATCTAACTGTTCTATTGCGGTTATTTCTGCCTCTAAGATCCCCCAATCTGAGGTTTTCTCATCTCGATTAAGAAAGGTACGACTCAATACATCTATTTCAATACTACGATCTACTCCATTTTGTAGTAACTCAGGAGTCAGGGTTGTTTGAAGTAGAGTTTGATAGACATAAGTTGCACGAAAAATAAATCTAACGGTTTGATATTGAAAAGCGTTTTGTAGTTCTTGGTTTTCTAAAAGTTCTTGCCCATTTTCTGTTAAAAAACCATACATTTGCTCAAATCCAGCTATCAAATCTGCTTCATAATTTTGGGGGTTCAATGCTACCCCATTGAACTGAGGAAGATTTTTCCCTTCTCCCAATGTGCCTCGTTTTTCAAAAAGATAAACTTCATCTGTATTAATAAAGTTCCATTTTAAAGAAGGATAAGGAGCTTTTTGATTATTAATACTTCCTAGTCCACTAATATCATAAGCAATGGCATTATCTGGGCTAAAATCCCAACGCGGCAATAAACCTGTTCGTAAAACGGAATCCCATAATTGGCGATCGCTAGCAAACATCCCTTGAGAAGATCCTAAAATTGCTTGTGCGCTAGGGTGCATTAAGGTTTCAAGATCAATGAGAACAAAATGTTCACCATGGGCAATTAAATTTTCATAATGACAGTCATTGGCCCCAAATACATACAACAAACAAAGTAACATTCCGGCTCGCTGATAAAAATGCTGTGCAGCGACTTCATCCTCACAAGGTTGTTGTTCTATATAGTCTAACCCCCAGCCATAAGTTTTGCGATCGCAGTGATTAAGAACTTTAAAGGGAAGCAAAATCCCTTTTTGATTACACCAAGTCAGAAATTGATTATAAGCTATCTCTAACCCAATATTTTTAGGCTTATAAATTATTTTTTTCCCCGATGTTAATGTTAACACGAAGACGCAACGTCCCCGATTATGGAAGTCAGACATAGAGGTTGTAATTTCTTTAACGTGATCTGATTCCTGAAATAAAATATGCCGATCTGTTTGCAGACGTTGGAGGAATTCTGCGGTAGCTTCAACCCAAAATGTTAGTATTCTTTCTACTAATCGAGCTAAGACAGGGTATTTTTGCCATAAACTTAATAGACCATTTTCTAGAAGCGTTTTAATAAAACTTTGATAATAGATTGTTTCTGGTTGTTTTGAAGATAATTGTGCCGATAAATCCAACGTTTCAAAGAGTAAATTCAGTCCATTGTAAATTGGTGGACGATATTGACAAAATTCTTCATAAAGCGTCCTTTCACTTAGTTTGACTAATCTTTGGAGTAACATTCGTTCTAAGCTTTGATACGCCTTAACTGAAAGATCGGAAAAAGGGAATTCTGTCAAGGAAAGTTCAGAAATCTTTAAGCGATCGCAGAGATGTCGACGAGCGACGAGAAGGGTAGGAAACCAAATTTCTTCAAAAGGTAAGGGAGCATTTGATTCAATGGGAAAGGGGAGACTATGAGAAGTAATTGACTCTAATTTAAAATTAGCAGTGCTTTCTATCAAAAGTCTCAGGTTTTTTGTCCAAGACGGTAGGCTAAAGGGGGAACTAATTTGTCCTTCTCCCAGAAAAGGTTTGATGTCTTCTATGTTGAGATTATTCCACTCAAAGCGTTTTTGGAACTTATTTGTGTTACCATCAGCCACTAATTGACACCAACGTTCTAACCGTTTATTGATACTTTCAGTTGGGGTGTTTAAGGGAATAAAACTTGCTTTTGGCTCTTTTATTCTTTCTAATAATGAGCTTGCTTTCAGACTAATTTCAGCCAAGACAGAATGATCAATCTTCATACATTTATTTTATCTCAATAACTCCTTAGCTATCTCAATTCTTCATTGAACGATTAGTTGAGATACTATCTAGTGCAGCGTGGTGGAAATAACCCACCAGTCGCCAGCTAAAACCCTTACCAATCGATACTTTTGCCTTTTGCCTTCCGCCTAGCGGCACTAGAGCCTTTTTCGCTTAATTAAATAAGGGATACTATGGTTTTATTGCTTTCCTAGCGACTTTAGTTTTTACCGATAAACTGTTGCCTAAGCTTAGAAAACTTTGTCTGTCTTTTGTCTTTTATGAGTGTGAAAAGTCCTGTATTTTTTTCTCAAAAACAATCATAAATCCTCTAATTTTACCATTATGTGTATGAAATTGTTGCAAGGTACGAATTCGTTCAGTTGGACTCACTAGGTTAATGGTTTCTGTGGTTAAGGGAATTCCCGTTACCTTATGAGAAACTTGAATAATAATTAGACTTTCTCCTAGTTCTGAGACTAACATAATAAAGTCAGAATAAGGACTATCTGGACTTGATAATAATAACTGATTTTCTGTGGTTACTTCTCCAAAAAAATGAATGGTTTCTTGCCGTCCATCACTATAATAATGTTCGTTGGTTTGTACCCATTGATTATCAATTATTTTCTGACTTAAGTTACTGGTAAATCGATATTTTTCTTGACCATTTGGGTCTAAGGCTAACCAATGACCATGCCAAACTCCTACCAATTTTGGTAAAACTTTAAAGTCATCTAACTGCTTCATGATCCTGAATTATTAAGCCCAATAATAGATAGTTTTATCATCGTGAGATAGTCCTAAAAATCCACCAATACTGTAACGAGTTTTGTCTCCTTTAACGTTAGAAACTGCATGCCAAATACAAGCTCCATGAAATACAATTAAATCCCCAACTTCTGGATTATAGCGTCTTTGAAGACAATTTTCTAAGTCTAATTCCTCTTTGGGAGTTGTTAATACATCAGGTAAATCATCATATAAAATCAACTCGCCTCCTACTTGGGGGGGAGAAATAACTAAATAATAACTAAGGCAGTCTTTAAGTTTGACAATTTCATGTAATCCTTCAAACCCTCCTAGTCCAATAAATTCATTTCCTTTGTGTAAGGCAATTCCGCCTGTATTGGGAAAAGTAAATCGAATTTGGGCAGGAGAATAACTATCTCCATTATGATGAGCAAGGGAGACCATTCGATTCCCAGACAGCTTGCGAAAAACTTTTTCAATTGTCTGCTCATAATCGGACTCAAAAATTCCCTTTAATGTTTCTCTTAGTAAAGCAGCATCTTTAAAATATTGCGTTGTATCACTGCCATTGGCAGTAAGAATAGCACCGAGTAGTTTGCCATACTTTTGAGTCGATAATAAAGGGTTAAAAGAAGGTTTACTTTCTGTTAACCTATCTTTAACTTTTGCCATTTCTGCTGGTGAAAAAACTTGCTTGATCCAAAAGCCATCAAGGGCCCCTTGATAAATCTGATTAATCCCATCAGGATAATCGCTCAGAGTATTAAGTTCAGTGGTAATCCATTTTTGTGGCATCTATGGGCTTTCCTCAATAATTATCGTTGACTTATATTAATCAAAGTACCGTAGAATTATAGAATCTCTAGACGGTAATACTATCATAAAAGCTCTAAATTATTCTCCCCAAAATCCTAGTCTTTTTAATAAAACTTAACTTAATGATTTTAATAATTTGATGTTAACAAAATTTAATTTAAAAAAAATTATTTTTTGTTGACAATGAACATTTCATGAATTATTATTGCTAGCATAAAACCAATAAAGGTAAATTGTATGTCTGTTCAAGCATTTAACGACTTTATTCATGCCATTACGACTGAAAGTTCAGATCCGGCTAGTGACTCATCCCTAGCTTCTGAAATCGGCAATTTTGACAAGTCTCTAACAGGGGAAGCTAAAGGGATGGCTGCGATGGAGCAACTGGCTAAAGTTGCCCAATCCAAAGGGTATGATGTATCAATGGATGATGTCATTGAATTCATGCGTTCACTGAAAGTGAAATATGAAACAGATGGTATGACTAAAGCGATGATGGATTCATACTGTAGTACAACTTGTCACCTGGCTACTCAAGTTGGTAAATAATAGAAATCTTATATTGAGACCCAAAAAAGTTTTGACGTTGCTAAGTTGAGGGTAATAATTCAAGGATGCCAAGGGAGCTTGTGCATTCAAGAATTAGCCGATTAACCGATTTAGTATTCTCTGTGTCCTAATTATTCTAAACACGAATCCCTATTTTAGATTAAATCTTGAGAAGTGAAAAAACTTCAATACTTTTGTGGTTAACCTCCCTGTATTCTGGCGAAGAAATCAGAAAACACCAAAGCTTGCGTCGGGAATTGGGAAGGCTGAATAAAGCCAGAATCACTTGTTAAAATCTTTTGATTTAGCGAGTGAGTGTCAACGTCAAACTTTTTTTCTTTATCCTTTACTTAGGGATAAGGAGGTTTGTCACCCCTAAGCGTTACAAAAAATAATGACCATTACAACGCCCAAAAAACTCTATAATTTAGTCGAGATAGATGTTAAAAATCTATCTTATTATTATCCTGATGGGATTAAAGATATTTGCGAACGTAAAATTGATGGTTTAATTATCGACAATTTCCTCTGTCAAGCAGATATCGATAAAGTGGTAAATAAACTGACGCAAAAAGGGCCGTTTGAAGGTTCCCCCTTTGGAGAAATCCTAATATATGGCCCGGCATTGTACGTTTCTGAAACAGATACAGCCGCTTATTGCCAGCAAGCAACTGAATTTCGAGAATATTGTCGCTACTTATTTGAGGAAGGGGTAGACTTTGAAACTCGGCTCAACGAAGTCTTATCCATGATGTCAGGTGGACGGGAAGTGACAATTCCCAAAGACCGAAACAATTCTGAATATACCCCAACAACCATCCGTGTTTTAGAAGAAGGGCAGTTTATGGGATGGCATTTTGGGAATCAGTTTCTTTACTGTACCCCTGGTTACAAACATTTAAAGACCCAAATTGACACCACAGCCCATTTAGGTTACTTCCTAGTCTTAAGTGAAGCCGAAGCAGGTGGGGAATTGATTCTCTATGACTTAGAGTGGGATGAAACCGAGTGGTTAGATACAGAAAGTGGCGGACGCAAGCGTAATGGAACAGTTAACGGTCAATTCATTGCTGATGTCATGGAAGATTTTGAAAAAATGGCAGTTAAACCGAAAGCGGGCAGTCTATTTATTTTTGATGATAGTCGTATCTTGCACCGTGTTTCTACCGTTGAAGGGGAGCGTCGCCGTATCACCGTAGGTGGATTTGTTGCCTTTTCAGCCAATCGAGAAAAAGTCTATTACTGGAGTTAAGTCGCGTTTGAGGAAAATAGCCTTGTCCACCTTATTAGACCTAATCACCAAAAGAGCCAGAGAAACGCCGCATCAGATAGCTTATACTTTTCTTCAAGATGAAACTACTATTGCTGAAAGTCTCACTTATCAGGACTTGTATCAACAGTCTCTGGTAATTGCGACTCAATTACAACAGTTAGGAGCGGCTGGGGATCGCGTCTTACTATTGTATCCTCCTGGTTTAGAGTTTATTCGTGCCTTATTTGGTTGTTTTGCTGCTGGAATGGTTGCGGTTCCTGCTTATCCTCCGCGCCCTAATCAATCTTTAAAACGGTTGCACTCAATTGTTAGCAATGCACAGGCAAAATTTGCTTTAACCACCAGTAAAATAGCCAAAAACAAAGATAAGTGGCGAGATTTAGGTCATTTAATTTGGTTAGATACGACAAGTCCTATTAATCTTACCCAGAGAAACGGGAATTCCCTAAAAATAAACTCAGAAACCCTAGCTTTACTCCAATATACCTCTGGTTCTACAGGTGAGCCAAAAGGGGTCATGGTCAGTCATGGTAATTTAATGATCAACTGTGAAGATCTCGATCGCGGTTGGAATCATAGTCAGGATAGTAAAATCGTTTCTTGGTTGCCAACTTTTCATGATTTGGGGTTAGTCTATGGAATTTTAACCCCTCTGTTGGTAGGAATTCCTTGCTATTTACTCTCTCCTGTAACATTTCTACTCAAACCGATTAACTGGTTAAAAATAATTTCCCGTTTCCAAGCCACCCATAGTGCCGCACCTAATTTTGCTTATGATCTATGTGTGCGAAAATTTAAACCCACCGATGCCAAGGATTTAGACTTAAGTTGCTGGCAAATGGCACTTAACGGTGCGCAACGGGTCAGGGCCGAAACCCTAGAATTATTTAGTCGAACCTTTGCACCTTATGGTTTTAAACAATCAACATTTTCCCCAGGATATGGGTTAGCAGAAGCTACCTTAAAAGTTACGGCACTTAGGCAAGCAGAGTCTCCTTTGTTTTTAGCTCTAGAAACAGAAGCCTTAGAACAACATCAGGTAAAAGTAGTCAAAGAAGCATTAGGAACAGAGCAAGAGCAAGTCACACCACCCAAAAATTTACCAACACAAATCCAAGTCGGATGTGGTAGCAGTGAAATTGATACTCAAATCCAGATTGTTCATCCTCAGCATCTAACAGGGTGTCAACCCACAGAGATCGGAGAAATTTGGGTACGTGGAGCGACTGTTGCTCAAGGATATTGGAATAATCCCCAAGCTACTAAGCTAATCTTTCAAGCTTATCGTCAGGACACAGGAGAAGGCCCTTTTTTGCGAACTGGTGATTTAGGATTTTTCTATGAAGGACAATTATTTGTGACGGGAAGACTCAAAGACTTGATTATTATAGAAGGACGCAATCATTATCCCCAAGATATTGAGCTAACGGTAGAAAAAAGCCATCCCGCTTTACGAGAAGGATTTGGTGCAGCTTTTTCAGTAGAAATCAAGGGAGAAGAACGTTTAGTGGTTGTGCAAGAAATAAAACGCAGCCACAGCAAAGATTTAGAGGTGGCTCAAGTCAAAGGGAGAATTCGAGAAGCGATCGCAGCAGAACATGATTTACGGGTGTATCAGATTGTTTTAATTAGACAGGGAAGTTTATCGAAAACCTCTAGCGGCAAAATTCAGCGTCAAACTTGTCGTCAACAATTCCTACATCATCAATTAAACCCGTTACCATCTCAACAAAAAAAGCTTATTTTATCTACATAATTACTCACAAAAAATATGTTGACATTAAAGGAGATTAATCATTTTCAAGAAAAGGGATGGGTTGGACCTTTAGACATCTTTGAATCCTCAAAACTGACTGATGCTAAAAACTGTTTAGAAACCTATAGTCGCTTGATCGTTGAAGCAGACGGACAAGAAATCATGGGGTTTTATAACAATGTATTTAATTTGGAAACTCCAAGAGATTTACATTTATTCCATCAACCCATTGCTAATTTATTTCAAGATTTAGATCTGGTCAAAAGAGTTCAGCAAATTGCAGGAAATGATCTCTTGTTATGGTATACTAACGTATTTTGTAAATTGCCAGGGCAAGGAGAAATTAAATGGCATCAAGCTAAGGAATATTATACGTCTAGTGATATTGATTATCAGAAAAAAACCCTAGTTTATGATGCGAATGAAGACTCGATTAATCTAACAGTTTGGGTTGCTTTAGACGATGCAGACTTAGAGAATGGTTGTATGCAGTTTGCTAACGGTTCCCATCAAAAAATCTTTCCCATGTTACCCGCTAGTATTCCTGCCAAAGAAGGAGTATTTGCCGGAATTAGTGCCCATAAAACTGTCTGGCAAAGGGAACAAAAATATTCCCTTTCCTATGACTTTAATGAAAATGATTGGCCCTTAGAAACCGTTCCAATTAAAGCAGGACAAGCCATTATTTTTACCGAAAAAGTCATGCACCGCTCATTTCCGAATCGCTCTAACCGTCGCCGTTTAGCAATTATTGGGCGTTATGTGCGTCCTAGTACCCAAGTTTATCCTTATCGTTGGCAAGGGAATTTTATTGATGAAAATGGACATAATATTCAGCGACATTACTGTTTATTAGTCTCAGGAGAAGATAAATATGGACATAATTTAATTCGCCAAGGACATGATTTAAACGATCTCGAATTACAATTTCAAACCTGTTTAAATCAAGTAAAATTCGAGCAAGTCGAGATTCCTGAAGATAAACAAAAACTAGACATTTATGCCCTAGAAAAACAAGCCATTGAAGGGGATTGCCAAGAAAGCGAACCTAACCCTATTCTACATCCTCGCAAGTATATCCAATGGAGTACCTGGAATCAATATCGAGGAATGAGCAACCAGGAAGCAATGGAGGAATATATCCAATTAGTAGGTAATCTTTCTCGCAAAAATAGCCATCAAAGCTCAAACAATGAGATTAAGTCTACCTCAACACGGGCTAACACCTCCTCTGAAATAGAAACTTGGTTAATCGCCTATTTAGCAGAACTCTTAGAAATAGATGAAGAAGAAATCGACATTACCAGTTCCTTTCAAAGCTATGGTTTATCCTCCGCAGAAGGGGTGGGAATGATAGGAGATCTCAGTGATTGGTTAGGAAACCACCTTAACCCCGCTTTAATGTACGAATATCCTAATATTGATACTTTATCTGAGAAATTAGCGCAAAAAAAACTTATTTAATGAATATTTATCTATGAATCAGCCATCTGCCCCACAGTTCTTTGCCATTATCGGAATGGGATGTCGCTTTCCGCGATCGCCCGCTCCGGCCGCCTTTGAACAATTATTGGTGAAAGGACTTGATGGGATTACACAAGTGCCATCAGATCGTTGGTCAATCTCACAACATTATCATCCTGAGCCGCAAACGACGGGAAAAACCAATAGTCGTTGGGGAGGATTTTTAGAGCAGATCGGAGATTTTGACCCGCATTTCTTCAATATTTCCCCCAAAGAGGCCACGAGAATCGATCCACAACAGCGTTTAGTGATGGAGGTCTCCTGGGAATGTTTAGAAAATGCAGGGATTGCTCCAATTTCCCTGAAGGGAAGTCAAACAGGGGTATTTGTTGGCATTGGTAATTTTGACTATGGACGCTTATTATGTCAGGATTTGGAGCGCATTAATGCTTATCATGGTACCGGGTTAACCTTGAGTTTAGCGGCTAATCGTGTCTCCTATTTTCTCGATCTTCATGGCCCTTCCCTTGCTGTCGAAACGGCTTGTTCTTCTTCTTTAGTCGCCGTTCATTTAGCGTGCCAAAGTTTACAACAAAGAGAATGCGATCTCGCCTTAGCCGGGGGAGTCAGTTTAATGATTTCACCTGATATGACCATTACTTTTTCCCAAGCACAGATGATGTCAGGAGAAGGACGGTGTAAAACCTTTGATGCGAAAGCGGATGGTTATGTGCGAGGAGAAGGGTGTGGAATGATTGCCATTAAGCGATTATCCGATGCCTTAGAAACAGGCGATCGCCTTTTAGCCATTATTCGGGGATCAGCCATTAATCATGATGGGGCGAGTAATGGGTTAACAGCCCCTAATGGGTTAGCACAGCAAGCCGTTATCAAAAAAGCCTTAAAAAACGCCGGAATTTACCCGAATCAGGTAAGTTATCTAGAAGCACACGGAACAGGAACGCCCTTGGGAGATCCAGTGGAAATAAGAGCGATTAAAGCTGTATTAGAAGAAGGGCGCAAACCTGAGGAAAAATGTGCGATTGGCTCAGTAAAGACGAATATTGGACATTTAGAAAATGCAGCCGGAATTGCCGGGATCATCAAGGTGATCTTATCGTTGCAAAAACGGCAGTTTTTTCCGCATCTACATCTGAAGGACTTAAATCCTCATTTAGAGATGACTGATAGCCGCTTTTTCATCCCGACAGAGAATCAACCGTGGGTATCTGAACCAGGAAAAAGGATTGCAGGGGTGAGCGGATTTAGTTTTGGCGGGACGAATTGTCATATCATTCTCGAAGAAGCACCAGAGTCTGTTATTGTCTCCAATAATCCTGAACGTCTCCAACACCTATTAACCTTATCTGCTAAAACTGAACCTGCCTTAAAAACATTAGCGTATCGTTACCATGACTTTCTTCACAATAACGCTCATCTGAGCTTAGGGGATATTTGTTGGACAGCTAATACAGGACGCTCTCATTTTAAGCAGCGTTTAGCAGTATTTGGTAAAAATCGACAACAAATCGGCGATTCATTACAGAATTTTCTTAATAACACCAAAGATCCCCATCTCGTTTCAGGAGAGTTTAGCAAACGAAAACCAACGCCAGTGGTCTTTCTCTTCACAGGACAAGGATCTCAATATTGGGGAATGGGTAAGCAATTGTACGAAACTCAACCGACTTTTCGGCGATGGTTGCAACGTTGTGAGGAAATTTTAGAGCCTTATTTAGAGGAATCTTTGCTTTCTGTTTTATATTCTAATGATTCTCCACAAAATATCATTCAAAGACCAATTTATACCCAAACAGCTTTATTTTCCCTAGAATATGCCCTGGCTCAAATGTGGTTATCCTGGGGAATTAAACCTGCTGCGATGATTGGCCACAGTCTAGGAGAGTATGTTGCTGCGTGTCTCGCTGACGTGTTTACGTTAGAAGAAGGGTTAAAATTAATTGCCATAAGAGCGAAATTAATCGAAAATTTACCAGAAAAAGGGCGAATGGTAGCTGTTTTTGCCTCTGAAGATTTGATTAAAGCGATACTAATGCAACTATCGTCTCCTTGGGTCGTAATCGGCAGTTTAAATGGAGAAGAAAATACGGTTATTTCAGGTAGAGACGAACCGATTGAGAAAATCATCGAGATTTTGGAGAGAGAAGGCATTAAAAACCATCCTTTAACGGTTTCTCATGGGTTTCACTCTCCCCTAATAGAGCCGATTTTAGAGGAATGGCAAACCAGTATGGCAGACATTTCCTTTCAGAAGCCAAAAATTCCTTTAATTTCTAATTTAACCGGTAAATTGTGGCCAGAAGATAAAATTCCTGATGGCAATTATTGGGGACAACAAACCTGTAACCCAGTACGTTTTAAAGAAGGAATTCAGACATTATTAGGGCAAAAATACCAGTTATTTTTAGAAATTGGGGCTAAACCAATATTATCTAAATTAGGACAACGTTGGCAGCAAGGAATTTGGCTTCCTTCTTTAGTTGAAGGAGCAGAAGATTGGACAATTTTAGCCTCAAGTATGGCTCATTTATCTGTTCAAGGGGCAAAGATCAACTGGAAAGGATGGGATCAGGACTATCACCGACATCGCTTATCTTTACCAACTTATCCTTTTCAACGTCAATTCTATTGGCTGGAAGAAACAGAAAAGATTGAACGGGAATATAGCCAAAATTCTCCTAATTATCTCGAAAATCCCCAAAAAACTATGACAGACTCTCAAAATTTTCCGAAGCAAGCCACTGATAACCCCCTGACACCAGAAGAAGATAATCATCATAAAAAGCAGATTATTCAAGAATTAAGGAATTTAGTCGCCAATTTACTCGATATTGACCCCAGTAAATTAGATTATCGTCAATCATTTTTAGAAATGGGAGCAGATTCCCTGGTTTTATTAGATGTGGTGCGAGCCATTGAAAATAACTATGGATTAAAGATTAATATTAGCCAATTATTTGAAGTATGGGCAACAATTGAAGCATTAGGAGAACATATCGCCCAAGAAATTCCTTCTTCGCCAATTTTAGAACCATCTAAGCCAGAAATTCAAGAAATTAGTCAAAAATCTCTGTCCAAGCCCTTGCTTAATTCTACTTTAGCAGAAACTAATCTCGAAAGAATTATTACTCAGCAATTAGAGGTAATGTCTCAACAATTGGCATTATTACAGGGAAAACCCCTAAATCAATCCCCAAAATTGCCCGTTGTTCCTCAAAATTCTAATAATTCTTTATCTTTGCCGGAAACAGAGAAAAAAAAAACCTGGAGACAAACCCCTCAAACGGTTAATTTTACCCCTCAACAACAAAACCATGTAAATGAGTTAATTAAGCGTTATAATGCCAAAACTGCGAAATCTAAAGCAAAAGCTAACGCATTCCGTCCTCTTCTTGCAGATAGTCGAGCCGTCGCTGGATTTCGCCCTTCAATCAAAGAACTCCTTTATCCCATTGTCGGAGAAAAAGCTCAGGGATCTCGATTTTGGGACATCGATGGTAATGAATATTTAGATATTACAATGGGGTTTGGCGTATTGTTATTAGGGCATAATGCCCCTGTTATTAGTCAAGCGATCGCGAAACAGCTAGAAAAAGGGTTACAAATTGGGCCTCAATCTAATTTAGCCGCTGAAGTCGCCCAATTAATCCAAGATTTAACAGGGGTTGAACGGGTTTTATTTTGTAATTCTGGGACTGAAGCGGTCATGACAGCCCTAAGATTAGCGAGAACTGTCACAGGACGGCGCAAAATCGCTTTATTTAGGGGATCTTATCACGGACATTTTGATGGGGTTTTAGCCGTTGCACCTCACGGGACAATGGAAACTGTTCCAATGGTAGCGGGAATCACTGAAAATGCGGTCAAAGACGTGCTGATGTTAGAGTACGATAGCCCCCGTAGTTTAGAAATTTTATCTCACCATCAAGATGATTTAGCCGCAGTTTTAGTAGAACCGGTTCCCAGTCGTCGTCCCCATGTACAACCGAAAGCTTTTTTACAAAAATTACGCACTTTCACCCAAACAGCCCAAATTCCTCTAATTTTTGATGAGGTATTGTTAGGATTTCGGATTCATCCAGGGGGGGCGCAAAAATGGTTTGGCATTGAAGCGGATTTGGTTACTTATGGAAAAATTGTAGGAGGCGGTTTACCAATTGGGGTAGTAGCTGGTAAATCGCGTTATTTAGATGCCATTGATGGAGGAGAATGGAATTATGGGGATAATTCCTATCCTCGCGCCGAAAAAACATTTTTTGCTGGAACTTTTAATAAAAATCATTTAGGTATGGCTGGGGCTTATGCTATTTTACAATATCTGAAAGAAGCGGGAGAAGGTTTACAACAACAATTAAATAGACGGACAACTGAGTTGGCTAATCAGTTGAATCATTATTTTGAAAAAGCGGAAATTCCTCTTAAAATTGTTTATTTTGGTTCATTGTTTCGCTTTTCATCCCCAGAAAATTTAGATTTACTCTACTATCACTTATTAGAAAAGGGCATTTATATTTGGGAAGGACGTAATTGTTTTCTCTCTAGCGCACATACGGATGAAGATATTGATTTTTTGAAAGAAGCGATTAAATCTAGTGTCATAGAATTACGAGAAGGAGGCTTTTTTCCCACTAAAAAGACTCAAGAAACGATTAATTCTTCTGTGAGTGCAAACCGATTATCTCCTAACATTATTTATCGGCGTTTACTTCCTTTAATAAGTCATCTTTCTCAGCACTCAGAATTGCAGGAATATCCCCAAGGATTTGCACAAATAGAAAAGCTGAGTTTAGCCTATATCATCGAAGCTTTTGAGCAATTGGGAATCAACTTTATTCAGGGGGAAAAATTGACTCCAGAAATAAAGAAAAAATTGGGAATTATGCCTTCATTTTCTTCACTTTGGCAACGGTTGTTAGAAATTTTAGCAGAAGAAGATATTTTCCACTTTACCCCTTCCGGTGGAGAAATTATTAAAAAGCCAGAGATAATTGAATCTAAAATATTAGCAGAAGAAATTGCCACTCAATATCCTTTTTTACAAGCAGAAATTACGTTACTCAACCGTTGTGGTTCCGCTTTAGCAGAGGTATTACAAGGTAAAGTTAATCCCCTACAGTTAATATTTCCTCAAGGTGACTTAAGTGCTGCGACTCAACTTTATAAAACATCTCCCATGGCAGTTTTTCTGAATACTTTAATTGAAAAAACTGTTAGTTTCGCTTTAGACTCAATTAATGAAGGCGAAAAAGCCCGTATTTTAGAGATAGGAGCAGGAACAGGGGGAACAACTGCCTATATTGTTCCTAATTTATCCCAAACGTCTGTAGAATATTATTTTACCGACCTTTCTCCCCTCTTTATTAACCGTGCAAAACAAGTTTTTCACCATTATTCTTGTCTGCATTATGGCAGTTTAGACATTGAACAGGAACCCCACAGCCAAGACTTAGGAAGAAAGACCTATCATATTATTATTGCCGCTAATGTAATTCATAGTACCGCTAACCTAATTCAGAGTTTAAAACATATTCATCAACTATTAATGCCAGGGGGAATTATCATTTTAATGGAAGGAACGTCTCCCCAGCGTTGGTTAGATTTGATTTTTGGGTTAACAGAAGGATGGTGGAAATTTACAGATCAAGAATTACGTCCTTCTTATCCCCTGATATCCGTAAAAAAATGGCAGAAAATTTTACAAGAGACAGGATTTACTGAGATAATTTCTTTACCAACCCCTGATAGTTCTTTAATTAATCAACAATCCCTTATTATTGCTCGTTCTCGTCATCAAATCCCCTTAACGTTAGCACAAAAACAACTTTGGACATTAGCACAACTCCAAGAAGAGGGATCAGTTGCTTATAACGACTCATTACGCTTAGAATTAACAGGAAAATTAGATATTAAAGCCTTAAATCAAGCGATCCAAACGATTGTGAATCGTCATGAAGCTTTACGCATTCTAATTGATGTTGAGGGAGAAACTCAAGAAATTTTACCTCAGTATACTATTGAAATTCCCTATTTAGATTTTAGCAAAAATGAACTAGCTGAAATGACAGCCTGGTTAAATAAAACCGTGCAAGAAACTTTTAATATGAGTGATTATCCCCCATTAAGATGGCATATTGTTAAAGTTTCTTCAGAGTTACATTGGTTGGTATTGACGATTCATCATATTATCTCAGATGGTTGGTCAATTGATCTTATGATGCAGGAATTAGCTGCACTTTATAATGCACAAAAAAAGGGAATTAAAACCACATTAAAACAACCAGATCAATTTAGTGAATATGTATCTCTTAATCACCAAACTAATCTATATAATTCAAAGAATGAAAGTTATTGGTTACAACAATTTAATGATATTATTCCTCAATTAGACTTACCCATGGACTTCCCTCGTCCTCCCATACAAACCTATCAAGGGAAACAGGAATTTGGAATTATTGAGAGTAGTTTAAAAGACAAAATAAAAAATTTAGAGCATCAACAAGGAGTAACTTTATTTATGATACTCTTGGCTATTTTTGATGTGCTTTTACAGCATTTATCTCAGCAAAATGATCGAGTAATTGGAATTTCAGCAGCCGGACAATTAGCGACAGGTAGAAAAAAATTAGTCGGGTATTGTGTTAATGTATTACCAGTGCGTTTTCGTGAGCCAAAAACAACTTTTTCTCAACATTTAGCTTATATAAAACAAACCCTATTAGAAGCTTATGAACATCAAACTTATCCCTATTCTCAACTTTTACAAAAATTGAAATTAAAACGAGATCCCAGTCGTCCCCCTTTGATTAATGTTCAATTTAATTTAGATAAATTTGGTCAAGGATTACAATTTACCGATCTTGATGTTAAAGCAGTGTTAAATTTTTCGGGTGCAACTCGAAGAGATTTAACTTGGAATTTAGCAGAAAATGAAGATAATTTGACCTTAACTGTAACCTATAATGCAGATTTATTTAAACCAGAAACAATTCAAAACTGGATCGAGCAATTTATAAGTTTATTGAAAACTATTATAGACAATCCAAATATTCCTTTGCTTACTCTCAAACAAAAACTAATAGAATTAGAACAAAGAAGACAATTTGGTAAAGCAGAGCAATTAGAAGGAATTGCCCAAAAAAGATTAAAAAGAATGCGACGCAAAACTAACAGTTAAAGACTCTAAAAGTATTTAAAAATTAACAATTAATAATTAAAGTAAAGACAATGGAAAATGTTTTATATCTGCTCAAATCTTATCAAACCCATAGAATTGTTCATACAAAAAGGACGTTTTATGAGCATTTAGTCGGAACCGGAGATTTATTAAAAAAATGGAAATGTGCTCCTACTCTCTGTTTGGCTGGGTATTTTCATTCTTTTTATGGCACAGAAGGAACCCAAAAAAACTACATTTTAAAATTTTGTCAACGAAAAGAATTACAAGAAGCGATTGGAGAAGAAGCTGAGAAAATTGTCTATTTATTTTGCATTTGTAAACAACGAGAAAATTATTTTGACATTCAACCTAACCAAAGGTCGGAAATTTGTATTATTAATCGGTTAACCTCTGATAAAATCACGATTAGTTATTCAGAATGGCTCAATTTAGTTATCTTACATATGGCAAATGTTATCGAAGAATTTGATTATGTACCTTGGCATCATAAAATTGGAATTTATATATTATTTTACCGTCTTCGCTATCGTAAAGTTTTTAAATATTTGTCTGATTCTGTCAAGACAGGTGTTCAACAAAAATTTACATTGGACTTAGCTAAAAATCTCTAGAATAAATAAATCAAGATTGATTACTTATCTCAATTAGATTAACCTTCAGAATACCCCAACCTAAAACCTATTATGACTCAACAAAAACTCAAAAATTTAGGACATCAAAAGTTAAGCCTCGTTAGGCGTAAATCTGTTAACATTGAAGCTCATGGATTAATTAAAAGCAGCTATTTTAGAGAAAAGATTCCTTTAATTATTCAACCTACCTTAGAAGGCTTGAATTTACGCAGTTGGTTAGAAATCAACCGTAACTTTATTGAAGAAAAGTTACATCAATATGGTGGCATTTTATTGCGTAATTTCCCGCTCCAAAAGCTAGTAGAATTTGAACAATTACTTCAAATAATTTGGGGAGATTTATTAGATTATACTTATCGTTCAACACCACGATCGCAGGTAACCGAAAAAATTCACACCTCAACCGAATATCCTGCTCATCAAACGATTCCTTTACATAACGAAATGGCCTATAGTTGTACTTGGCCGCTTAAAATAGCCTTTTTTTGCCAAAAAGCAGCGAAAGAGGGGGGGAATACCCCGATCGCAGACAGTCGAAAAATCTTCAAAAGACTATCCCCGAAACTTGTTGCTCAATTTGAAGAAAAAAAGATTCTATATGTGCGAAACTATAGTAAAGGATTAGATTTAAGTTGGCAAAATGTCTTTCAGACTGAGGAAAAATCAGTCGTCGAAGCCTATTGTCGTCAGCAGAGAATTAACTGGCAATGGAACGAAGGCGATCGCCTAAAAACTTGGCAAGTCTGTCAAGCAACTGCTATTCATCCCCAGACTAAAGAAAAAATATGGTTTAATCAGGCGCACTTATTCCATATATCTAGTCTAGATCCCCAAATTCAAGATTTGTTTTTAACTGAGTATAAAGAAGAAGACTTACCCCGTAATGCTTATTACGGAGATGGATCTCCCATTGACCCTTCCATTATTGCTGAAATTTGTCATTGTTATCAACAAGAAACCATAATTTTTCCTTGGCAAACAGGAGATATTCTTTTGTTGGATAATATGCTAGTTTGTCACGGAAGAATGCCTTATCTTGGTGAACGAAAAGTTCTGGTAGGAATGGCGCAGTCTTACTCAAATTAAGACAAGTTTAACCCCCATAAAAATCTTGAAAAACTTAAGAACAATTATGAACAAACAAACTCAACTAAACTGGCTTACACTTTCTTTAAAAGACTTGACTGCCTCTCAAGATTTAATCTCTCAAATTTATCAAGAAAAGCTTCATGGAATAATTATTAAACAGGTGTTTTCACAGCAAGAAATGGATGAGGTATGCCAAAAACTTTCATTTTATCAAACTAACTTACATCCTACGATGTATGGAGAAACTATAGGACTCAATCTATTTCAAAAAGTCATGAGTGATTATGATTATTTTCAAGAATCAAAAGATTTGAGAGCCACTTTAAAAAAGGTATTTGTTACTGATTTTGAAACAAACGTTGAATCAGTTTTTAGTCAAATTTCAGGAGGAAGGAAAATAAAAATCCCTCAAGAAAATGGTAATTACTACACGCCAGCAACCATTCGATTTGTACAACCACAGCAAGGTGGAATTCCTGCCCATACTGGTAGTGAAGCTTTATATAATACTGGTTATGATTATTTGAAAACCCAAGCAGATTTACCTGATTCCATGAGTTATTTTTTAGTAATTGATAAACCAGAATTAGGAGGAGAATTAGTTATTTATGATGTGTTTCTGAGTAAAATAGATAAAGAAAAAAAAGAACTCAAGGAGTTTTTTGCTGACCTCAAAAAGAACTTAGATAAATCTCCTCAAACGCTCTTTAATCCCGATGTCGGAGATATGGTTATCTTTAAAGGAAGTACAATTATGCATAAAGTTGCAGATGTCTCTGGAAGCAAAAAGCGTATTACTATAGGCGGCTTTTTAGCTGTGTCTCATGATAATCAAAGTATTTATTATTGGAGCTAATCAGTTATTTAAGATTTAAAAATATCAATTGAAATTTTATGACTGATTCCATTAGCTAGAAAGGAAATTTAGTTATTTAGTTTACTCAGATAACCCATGATTACTAAAAAAATAGAAGGATTTCGCCTCTCCCCTCAGCAAAAATATCTATGGTTATTAAATCACAAGAATTCTAATAATTATTATCGAACTCAAGGGGCATTTTTGTTAGAAGGACACCTAGATAAAGAGCGATTAATGAATGCTCTGCAAATGGTTATTCAACGCTTGGAAATTTTGCGGACAACTTTTTATAAATTGCCAGAAAGCACCCTTCCTCTGCAAGTAATTGGAGATAGCTATGTTCCCTTCATTGAGCAATATAATTTACAAAAAGAATCAAAAGAAAAACAATTAGAACAAATAGAAGCTATTTTTAAAAATCTGCTACAAAGACCATTAAATCTCGAAAAAATGCCCCTTTTTAAAATTGCTTTAGTGCAATGTTCAGCTAATGAATTGACATTGATTATTGGTTTGCCAAGTTTATTAGCTGATCGCTTTTCCTTAAGGCATTTAATCAGGGAAATTAGTATTTGCCATGAACAAAAAAGAGAAGAAAATATAATCGATGAACCATTCCAATATGTGGATTTTTCAGAGTGGCAAAATGAGTTACTAGAATCCCCAGAAACGGCTGAAGGAAGAGAATATTGGCAACAGCAAACTTCGTCAGGTTATTTTGAATTAAAAATGCCCCTAACCCTTCAAAAAAATCATGAATTTGCTGCTAATTTTCAACCTGGGTTTATTACTTTAACCCTTGAACAAAAAGACTTTCAATTATTTGAAAGTTTGACTAAAAAATATCAAATTACTTATCAAGATTTTTTTCTAAGTTGCTTTTTAATATTCTTATCAAGACTAACTCATGAAGAAGAGGTAACGGTAGGATTAGGGTCTAGTAATCGTCATCACGAAGAATTAGCACAAAGTATTGGATTAATGGCAAAATATTTGCCAATGTCGACACCTGTAGACTCATCCCTTAATTTTATTACATTCTGTCAGCAAATCTCTCAAAAAGTTCAAGAATTAAGCAAATGTCAAGACTATTTTGTTCCTGAAGCTGAGAAATTTGTCGGAAATGGAATTACATTTGAAACTGATTTTCACTCAAATAAAATAACTGCTCAAGGAGAAATAAAGGGAACATTAATCCGAGAATTTTCCTGTATTCAACCTTATCAATTGAATGTTTTTTGTCAACAATATTCTCAGGGAATTGACATTGAATTTCACTACAATACGAAAAGTTTTTCTTCAGACGTTATTGAAGGTTGGCTACGAAATTATTACACACTATTAATGAATGCCTGTGCAAAGCCAACTCAAAAGATAGAAGAATTAGATCTTTTAACGGATGATGAAAAGCAACGTATTTTATTAGAATTTAATCCTAGCTTAATCTCTTATTCCTTGGAAAATTCCCTAAATGACTCCTGTATTCATCATCTTTTTGAAACTCAAGTCAAACAGACTCCTCAAGACATTGCCGTAATTTGTGAGGAAGAAAAACTGACTTATTCTCAGCTTAATGCCCTAGCTAACCAATTAGCCCATCATTTACGTCATTTAGGGGTCAAACCTGATGATTGTGTCGGAATTTGTGTTGAGCGATCACCTTGGATCTTGATAGGATTACTAGGAATTTTAAAAGCAGGAGGAGCTTATGTCCCATTAGATCCGATTTTACCCCATGAGCGGTTAAAATTCATGGTAGACAATAGCCAAGCTCAAATAGTCATCACCCAGCAACATCTTAAATCGATAATATCCCCCTTAGCAGCGCAAACGGTTATCTTAGATGGAGATGAAACAGTTATCTCCCATTACAGTGAAGCTAATTTAGACATAAAGGTAACCTCAGAAAATTTAGCTTATGTCATCTATACCTCTGGATCAACAGGGAAACCCAAAGGAGTTGCGATCGAACATAGACAACTTGTTAACTATGTACAGGGAATTATAGACCGTCTTCAGTTACCGAAAAAAGCCAGTTATGGATTAATTTCTACGTTTGGGGCAGACTTAGGGAATACCATGATTTTCCCCTCCTTATGTCATGGAGGTTGTTTACACATTATTTCTCAAGAAAATATGACAGATCCCCTAGGATTAGAGGATTATTTATCACAACAAAGAGGAATTGACTATTTAAAAATTGTTCCCAGTCATTTACAAGCATTAATCTCAGAAAGTCCCAACCCATCACAAATTTTACCGAAAAAAACCTTAGTCTTAGGGGGTGAAACAACCCCTTGGGAATTAGTTCAAAAGGTCAAAAAATTAGCCCCAAATTGCCAAATTGTTAACCATTATGGCCCAACAGAAACAACCGTAGGCGTTCTCACTTATCAAGTAACACAAGAAAGTCAAGACAGAGGCACTGCTTCAGTTCCCTTGGGATCTCCTTTACCAAATACCCAAATATTTGTATTAGATTCTCAATTGCGTCCTGTTCCGGTTGGTTTTCCAGGAGAAATCTATATAGGAGGCGATAATTTAGCCCGTGGCTATCTCAATCAACCAAATTTAACGCAAGATCGTTTTCAGTCTCATCCCTTTAATCAACAGTTAACCCTAAAAGTTAAAAACAGTCACTTAAAATTAAAAATTACCCGTGGTGAATGGTTTAATCGAGAAGCAAAATTTAAGATGCAAACCAGTCACACCACAACATTAAACCTCAAAAATTTTAAAATAAAGTTATCACAACGACTCTACCGCACTGGTGATTTAGCACACTATCTTCCCGACGGGAATATTGAATTTTTAGGAAGAATTGATCATCAAATAAAGCTTCATGGTTTTCGTATTGAGTTAGGAGAAGTGGAAGCAAAATTAAAAAATCATCCGTCAGTGAGAGATACAAGGGTGATGGTTAGGGAAAAAACGGATGAAAATAAATTACTGGTGGCTTATGTGGTATCTTATGCCACAAATAAGCCAAAAATTTCTGAATTACGCAATTTTTTGCAAAAAAGCTTACCAGAGTTTATGATTCCTAACTGCTTTGTCTTTTTGGATCGTATTCCCCTAACACCCAACGGTAAATTAGATCGACAAAAGTTACCACTTCCTGAAATTACCCGAAGTCAAGTAGAAACCACTTATGTGTCCCCAAGAACTCCTCAAGAGGGAACCTTAGCCAAAATCTGGGCAGATATTCTGCATCTTGAACAAGTCGGTGTTGAAGATAACTTTTTTGAGTTGGGGGGAGACTCTATTCTTGGTACTCAAATTGTTGCCAGGGCTAAATTAGCGGGCTTAAAATTAAAACCGATTGATCTATTTGAGCATCAAACCATTGCAGCATTAGCCAAAATTATTGAAACTGAAGCGTTTAAGTTACAAATAGGAGATAATCAAGGTCAAGTTCCTTTAAACCCCATTCAACAGTGGTTTTTTCAACTCTCCCTTCCTAATCTTCATCACTGGAATATGTCTATTCTCCTAGATATTCCTCCCAATGTTCTTGTCACTGATTTAGAAACTGTTATTCAAGGGTTAGCTGAGCATCATGATAGTTTAAAATTATCTTTTCGGCCAGAAAAATCGGGTTGGATACAGTATTATGGGGAAATTAAGGAGAAAATAACATTTATTAAACGGGATCTCTCTAATATTCCCGAAAAAGAACTTTCTAGCACCCTGGCAACCCAAGCAACTCAAGTCCAAAATAGCTTAAATTTAGAGCATCCTCCCTTATTTCGGGTAGTATGGTTTGATTTAGGGGTTAAACGAGGCGCACGGTTATTAGTGATTATTCATCATCTGTTGATGGATGGGGTATCTTGGCGAATTTGGTTAGAAGACTTTCATACAGCTTATAACCAAGTAAAACGGGGCGAAAACATACAGTTAGGGGCGAAAACGACATCTTTTCAATATTGGTCAAAAAAATTAAAGGATTATGCTCAATCAGAAAGTATTTTATCAGAATTAGATTATTGGTTAGCCCAATTTCCTGCTTCTCCTAGTTATCTGCCTCGAATTCATCAACAAAATGGCAAAGTTGAGGCAAAGATCGAGAAAGTAATTGTATTTCTGGATGCTAAAGACACAGACGCAGCTTTGCACAAAGTTTCCAAACATTATCGCACTCAAATGAATGAGTTATTGCTGTGTGGGTTACTACAAACTTATCAAAGCTGGACAGGAAACAATTATCTCTGGGTAGAGTTGGAAGGACATGGTAGAGAGGAATTATTTGAGGAGATCGATCTGTCCCGAACCTTGGGCTGGTTTACAACTCGTTTTCCTTTATTATTATCTTGTGATCCTTGTTTTTCTCCTTCTCAGTCTCTAGAAGTGGTCAAAGAAACCCTCCGTCAAATTCCCAATCGAGGTATCGGTTATGGAATGTTACGCTATCTGAATCAGCAAAAGGAAATAGGGACTCAATTAAGTAATTTACCACAACCTGAATTATGTTTTAATTATCTGGGTCAATTTACCCAAGAAGACTCTATTTTTCCTTTATTATTTGATGATCGAGGCAGCGAAAAAAGTGGTTTAGGACAGCATACATCAAGTATTACCCTTGATGTTATGGTAGTTGAGGGTCAAACTCGTTTTGAATGGACTTACAATTCTCGGCAATACCAACCAGAAACAATAGAAAAATTAGCGCAAGATACCATAAATACTTTAAAAACTTTAATTGACGACTGTCTTAAGAGTAAACCTAATTATACCCCTGATGACTTTCCTTTAGCTCATTTAACTCAAGAAAGATTAGACAAAATCGTCCTGAAATTTCCGGCGATCGCCGATATTTATCCTTTATCTCCCCTCCAACAAGGATTACTTTTCCACTGTCTTTATGAAGCTGAGTCTAACCTTTACTGTCAGCAAAAAGTTTTTACCCTTTCGGGTGCCTTAAATGAGGACAAGTTTCGCTTAGCTTGGGAAACAATTATTAACCGTCATGATAGCTTAAAAAGTGCTTTTATTTGGCAAAACTTAGTAACTCCTTTGCAAGTTATTCCCTCAGAAGTTTCTTTGCCTTGGTATCAAGAAGATTGGCGGTTTTTATCGATATCTTCTCAAGAGAAAGCCTTAGAAAAGTATCTGAAAACTGATGCTCAACAAGGATTTTCTTTTGCCAATGCGCCTTTAATGCGTCTGAGTTTATTTCGACTCTCTGATAATCAATATTATTTAATTTGGAGTCATCATCACCTGCTGTTAGATGGGTGGTGTAATAGCATTATTTTTCAAGAAGTATTTAGCGTTTATCAAAGCTTATCTCAAGAGAAGAAAGTCAGATTATCACCAGTTTCCTCTTACAAAAACTATATTAATTGGTTAAACAAAAACAATGATTCAAAAGCCGAAAAGTTCTGGAAACAATCCCTAAAAGGAATTAAAAAAGCGACACAATGGGGAATTGAACTTCCTCTGACTAATAAAAATACTCAAATCAATCAAAATCAAGCAAGAGAACAAAGTCAACTGACAACGGAGATAACCGAAAAATTAATCAATTGGACACAATCTCAACATCTAACCCTTAATACGGTACTTCAAGGTTGTTTTGCCTTTTTATTAAGTCGTTATAGTGGAGAAGATGAGATTATTTTTGGTGCAACAGTATCAGGAAGACCACCCGAATTAGTAGGGGTAGAATCTATGGTAGGATTATTAATTAATACTATTCCAGTTAGCGTTTCTATTCAACCTCAGTTATGTCTGCTAGATTGGTTTAAACAGCTTCAAAAAGAACAGATAGAACGTTTAGAATATCAATATAATTCTTTGGTTCAGATACAAAAATGGAGTGATATAACGCCCGAAAGCCAATTATTTGAAAGCTTTATTACTGTAGAGAATTATCCCATTGATCCATCATTACATCAAGGAGAAATTAAAATTGTAGATGTCAAATCTTTTTCTCAGACTAATTATTCCCTTGGGGTTACTGTAGAATTATATCCAACTTTCTTGCTTGTCATTGATTATAATTCTCAGCAATTTACAGAGAAATCCGTTCGTCGTTTGCTTGATCAATTGCAAACCTTAATAGAAAATGTCCCCAATTATGCTAATCAGAATCTCTCAGAAATAACCATAACTCCCACAGAAGAAAATAAAATATTATTAGATAGTTTTAATGCAGATTTTGACTAAAACACTAGCAGAAATCATGAATTTCTTATATGCTTTTAAAGCAAATTAGTTGAGTAACAAGTAAAAACAATTATGATAATTTTAACAGTCACTAATACCAAATCCTCATCTCAAAAGCTACTTATTTATTTATCCTATTGCCTATTGCCTATTGCCTTTCTTCATAAGTAACCTACGATAACCAGATTTAGTATAACATCAATGAAACAAAGTAATCAATCAGAAATGATAGGAATTTTAGGGGGAATGGGCCCCTTAGCATCAGCAGAATTTTTAAAGACAATATATGAATATAATCTTGACAAGCAACGAGAACAAGAATTTCCTAAAATAATCGTTTATTCTGATCCAAGTTTTCCTGATAGAACCGAAGTGTTTCTTAAGCAAGATTATCATTATTTTTTGGAAAAATTAATTGACACTCTCTCGAAATTATGCCAACTAAATGTCTCAAAAATTATTATTTGTTGTATAACTTCTCATTACTTGTTACCGCAACTTCCTGATGAATTTAAAAAGCGAATTATTTCTTTAATAGATATTATAATGATTGATATTTTAAAGCAAAAAGAGAAACATCTCTTGATTTGTTCAAAAGGAACGAAAAAATTAGAAATTTTTCAAAATCATGAATTTTGGCCAATGGCTAAAAATTATCTAATTTTACTGGATGAAGAAGATCAAAATATAATTCATCAAATGATTTACCATCTTAAAGTGCAAGGAACAATAAAAGAGTGTTTTCCTATTTTAGAATCCTTAAAAACCAAGTATAATATAGAAAAGTTTGTTGTCGGATGCACAGAAATTCATTTACTGAGTAAATATTGGGATTTACAGATGAATCAAAATAGAAAAGAAAAAATTTTTCTAGATCCTTTAACTATTTTAGCTCGGACTTTACCTGAATTGTCCCTATCTCAAGCAAATTATAATTGCTAAATATTTCTCGACAACTAACACAATTTATCCTTATCAATATGGACAAAAAAACTCACATTCAAGCTTGGTTTAGCCACAATGCAGCACAGTTTAATGATAAGATTGCCATTCGTTATGAATCACGACATTTCACCTATGACCAAATTGAACAGCAATCTAATCAACTGGCTAATTTCTTGATTGATCAGGGTGCATCGAAAGGAACTTTAATCGGGATTTGTTCTCAAGATTCGGCTGAGATTATTATAGCGATTATTGCTATTTTAAAAGCAGGCTGTGTTTTTGTTCCCTTAGATCCAAATCTTCCTGATTTTCGACTTAAAACAATTATTTCAGACATTAACTTGCAGTGGTTAATTATTGATGCAATGGGATTTGAAAAAATCAATAATTTAACCGAAATTGAATCTTTTCAACTCAGATTAATTTCTAGAGAAAAACAAATGTTTGAAACCCAAAAATCAAACCTAAGCTACTTGGGAAACTATTTAGCCTATTCTGTTTCAGATCTCCCTACGATTGACTCACAACCCGATGATATATGCTATCTTTATTTTACATCTGGTTCAACTGGAAAACCAAAAGGAATAGCAGGTCGTCTGAAAGCGATCGCCCATTTTATTAACTGGGAAATTGAAACCTTAAAAATTCAAAAATCGACTCGCGTAAGTCAATTAACAAGTCCATCTTTTGATGCTTTTCTCAGAGATATGTTTCTTCCTTTGTGTTCTGGGGGAGTGGTTTGTGTACCAGACTCAGTAGATACTATTCTTGATGGAAGAAAATTAGTCAGATGGATAGACGCTCAAAACATTAATTTGATTCACTGTGTTCCCTCTTTATTTCGTACCCTTCTCAATGAAGACTTAACGCCACAATTATTTTCAGATTTACAGTATATTCTCTTATCAGGAGAAACCATTTACAGTGGAGATATTGCGCGGTGGTGTGATATTTATGGAGACAGAATTCAATTAGTGAATCTCTATGGTGCTTCTGAAACAACCATGACAAAATTCTTTTATTTTATTCAGTCTTCAGATCAGCAACGGCGAACCATTCCCATTGGAAAACCCATGACAGGAGCAACTGCATTAATTGTTGATGAAAGCGGACAAGCTTCTCCGATAGGAATGGTAGGAGAAATTTATATTCGCACACCTTATCGTACTTTAGGATATTATCAACAACCTGAGTTAACTAATCAGGTATTTATTCCAAATCCTTTTAGTAATAATCCCACGGATATTGTCTACAAAACAGGGGATCTTGGTCGCATTTTACCCGATGGAAATTTTGAATATTTAGGACGCAAAGATAAACAAGTAAAAATTCGAGGCGTGAGAATAGAATTAGGAGAAATTGAAGATTATTTACGCTTACATCAAGCGGTAAAAGATGCAGTTGTTATCGATATTAACGACACCAATGGTAATAAATATCTCTGTGCTTATGTTGTTCTCAACCAAGAGCTTGAATTTGCCCGATTAAAAGACTTTTTAAGCCAATTCTTGCCAACGATCATGATTCCCTCATCGTTTGTCGTCATGGAGAGGTTACCGCGAACCATTTCAGGAAAAGTAGACAAAAAAGCACTTCCCTCTCCTAGTCAAACCGTAAATCGTCAGTTTATTGCCCCTAGAACGCCACTAGAACAAGAGTTAGCGCAAATTTGGATGAAGGTACTAAATATTAAACAAGTGGGGATTAATGATAACTTTTTTGCCTTAGGGGGACATTCCCTATTAGCCACACAATTAGTCACTCGTATGGGAAAAGCGTTTCAAGTCGAAGTTCCCTTGCGAATTCTTTTTGAGTCACCAACATTAGCCGCTCAAGCGGAAAGTATTGAGGCACTACGTTGGTTAACCGAAACTTCGCCAAGATCCTTGGATGGTCAAACAGAGGAAGGAATCTTATGACAGTTATTGAGCTTTTATCAACATTGCGTGGTAGTAACATTCAGTTGTGGCTAGATGGCGATCGTCTGCGGTATCATGCGCCACAAGGAGCAATGACATCTCAGTTATTAAGTCAGATAGCGGAAAAAAAAACAGAAATCATTGAAATATTACAAAAAAATCAGGGAAAACCGCCCCAAATAACTGCCCAAGTCCATAGAGAGTCTCATTTTCCCCTTTCTTTTACCCAACAGCGTCTCTGGTTTTTAGAACAGTTAATTCGTGATCCTTCTGTTTATCATATTTGTGGTGGAATTACCCTGCGAGGACCCCTTAAAGTAGACAGATTAGAACAGTGTTTGAATGAAATTATCCAACGTCACGAAAGTTTGCGGACTAGCATTAACGTCGTCAACGAACAGCCAAGACAAGTGATTCATTCAGAGGTAACATTAACCCTCAAGCACTTAAATCTTCAACAAATTCCCCAACCCCAGCAACCCGAAGCAATCACGTTATTACTTACAGAAGAGGCGCAAAAACCCTTCAATTTAGCTAATGCTCCCTTATTAAAAGCAACCCTGCTACACTTAGCTAAATTTGAGTACATATTAGTGTTAACCCTTCATCATCTTGTTTTTGATGCTTGGTCTACCGCAATACTGGTTAAAGAATTAAAGGCATTATATGAGGCAAAATACAATGGTAATCCTGCTTCATTGCCTAAATTACCGCTCCAATATAAAGATTTTGCCGTTTGGCAACAAAAGTGGTTACAAGGAGATGTTTTAAATCGACAACTGAGTTATTGGAAACAAACTCTACAAGGCCAACTCCCCTACCTACAATTGCCTACCGATTATCCCCCATCATCATCCTCTTCCTTTGAAGGAGATAGCCAGTCCTTTCTTCTGTCACAACCCCTCAGCAATGCCCTAAAAACCTTCAGTCAGCAACAAGGGGTTACGCTATTTATGACCCTATTAGCAGCCTTTAAAACACTACTTTATCGTTATACCCGCCAAGAAGACTTGCTGGTGGGAACAGCTACAGCCGGCCGTTCTCAGCCAGAATTAGAACCATTAATTGGCTGCTTTGTCAATACTTTAGTCTTACGAACTCAGCTTTCTGGAGACCTCTCCTTTGTGTCCCTCTTAGCTAAGGTGCGAGAAGTGGCCCTCGCTGCTTATGCTCATCAAGATTTACCCTTCGAGAAATTAGTTGAAGAATTACAACCCGAAAGAAACTTAAGCCATTCCCCTTTATTTCAAGTGGGCTTTGTCTTCTATAATGTCCCCAATACAGAATTAAAATTGCCAGGTTTAAGCTTACGTTCTTTTTCCGTAGAAACCAAGAGAGCGAAATTAGATTTAACGTTATCTTTAAAAGAGACCGAAGAAGGATTAAGTAGTCGATGGGAATATCGAACAAATTTGTTTAAGGCTACGACAATTACTCGTATGTTTGGGCATTTTCAAACCCTATTAACCGCTATTGTCAATAATCCTCAACAGTCATTGGATGAATTGCCCTTATTGACGCAAGCTGAATCTCAACAGTTAATCCAAGACTGGAATCAAACTCAAAAAGACTATCCCGATGATGTGTGCATTCATCAGCTATTTGAAGGGCAAGTTAACCGTAACCCAGAGGCGATCGCCTTAACCTTTAATGATCGCTTAATGACCTATCAGCAGTTGAATATCCAAGCTAATCAATTAGCTCACTATTTACGCTCATTAGGCGTAAAACCTGGCGATCACATAGGAATGGCTCTAGAGCGATCGCCATTAATGATGATCGCTCTCTTAGGCATTCTCAAAACAGGGGGAGTTTATGTTCCCTTAGATCCCACCTATCCTCAAGAACGTTTGGCCTTTATGGTAGAAGATGCCAACTTGCCAATTATCCTCACGGAAACCTCATTAAACCGTTGGCAAACCTCAGAAAAAATTACCATCATTTGTTTAGACCAAAATCAGCAAGAAGTAGAGCAATACAGCCAGATTAACCCGAATCTGAAGATTAAAGCCCACCATCCTGCCTACATTATTTATACGTCTGGTTCTACAGGTCTTCCGAAAGGGGTTCTCGTGGCTCATCGCGGGTTATGTAACCTAGCCCTTGCCCAGATAGAAACCTTTGCCGTTCAAGAAGATAGTCGTGTCCTGCAATTTGCCTCCATGAGCTTTGATGCTTCAATCAGTGAGATTTTTATGGCATTAGTGAGAGGGGCAACTCTTTGCTTAGTGAGTCGTGATATTCTGTCTAATCCCGTCAAATTATGGCAACATTTACGAGAGCAATCCATTACAACCATCACCTTACCCCCCTCTATGTTAGCCATGCTACCAGAGGAAGAACTTCCCGCTTTGCAGACATTAATTGTTGCAGGGGAAGCTTGTTCTGCCGATCTTGTTGCTCGTTGGTCTCATCGTTGTCGTTTTTTCAATGCTTATGGCCCAACGGAAACCACTGTTTGTGCCACCATTGCCGAATGTACTCACTCCCAAGTGCAACCCTCTATTGGTCGCCCAATTGCCAATACCCAAGTTTATATTCTCGATCCCTACCTTCAACCCGTTCCCATTGGCGTACCAGGAGAACTGTATATTGGTGGGATTGGACTCGCACAAGGTTATTTGAATCAACCAGACTTGACAGCGCAACAATTCCTGCCTAATCCTTTCTTCAATGGGTCTACCTCAGAAAAATTATATAAAACTGGCGATTTAGCTCGTTATCATCAAGACGGTTCCATTGAATTTCTCGGTAGAATTGACCATCAAGTTAAAATTCGCGGATTTCGTATCGAATTAGGAGAAATTGAAACAAGACTTGGCCAATATCCAGAGGTGCAGCACTGTGTGGTTATCGCTGATGAAACCCCCATAGGTAGGCAGTTAGTCGCTTACATTGTCCCTCAAGATGGCCTTGATCTTGAAGGACAAAAACTCAAGGACTACCTCAAGGGTTATTTACCGAATTATATGATTCCTTCTTGGATCATGACTTTAGATACTTTGCCCTTAACCCCCAACGGAAAGGTGGATCGCAAGAGACTGCCTAAGCCAGATTATAATAGACACTCCTCAGCAAACATGCTGATTACCTCTCGTGACAGTATAGAGCTTAAGCTTGTGCAAATTTGGGAAGAGGTACTCAAGATTCATCCCATTGGTGTCACCGATAACTTTTTTGACGTTGGGGGTCATTCTTTACTAGCGTTACGGTTAATCGCTCTGATTGAACAACAGTTCCAGATTGAATTACCCCTATCGATTCTTTTTGAAAATGGGACAATTGAAGCAATGGCGACAATTTTACGCGCTCAATCTGCTGTTGCCTCTTGGTCTCCTTTAGTTACTATCCAAAGCTCAGGTTCTCAGACCCCTTTATTCTTGGCTCATCCCATTGGGGGTAATGCGTTAGGATATATTGCTTTAGGACGTTATCTCAGTTCCAATCAGCCTCTCTACGCCCTGCAAGCCCCTGGAATGGACGGACAAAAATCCCCTTATACTAGCATCCCTGACTTGGCAAGTTATTACATTGAAGCGGTGAAAACGATACAGCCTTGTGGTCCTTACTTGTTGGGAGGACACTCCTTTGGGGGACTGGTTGCTTTGGAAATGGCTCAACAACTACACAAACAAGGACAAGCGATCGCCTTACTGGTGATTATGGATACACCTGCCCCGATTCATGGACAGGTTGTTGAATCAATTGATGATGCAAAATGGTTAGTGAAACGAGCGCAGGTTTTAGAACGCTTTTTTGGAATTCACTTAGAAGTTGATTATACAGAACTCCAGCAATTGAATTCAGCAGCGCAATATAGCTACTTTTTAGCAAAATTGAGACAAGGTAATCTCATTCCGCCAGACGCAGGAGAGCAAATGATTTGTTCCCTCTTGGCAGTTCAGAAAGCCAGTCACCAAGCGTTAATTGAGTATATCCCTCAAATTTATCCAGGCAAAATTACCCTTTTGCGAGCAGCAAGGCCATTAGTTGAAGATTCTGATGGGGTATTTTCTCAAAGTTTTCGCCAACCAGACTTGGGGTGGAGTGAATTGACCCCTGAACCAGTAGACGTTTATGACGTTCCTGGGGATCACATAACGATGTTAGCTGAACCCTATGTTCAAGAATTAGCTAATCAACTAAAATTGATTATAACCTAGTATTTTTAAGTCTTTTACTTCTGACTTCTGTGCAGTCGCGCCGCAGCGTAGCGAGGAACTTCACACTTCTGACTTCTGCTATAGTCTCTATTATTCAATTATTCAGGGAAATTGTATGTGTGGCATTTGCGGATATTTTGATATTAAAAAAGAGCGAAGTCCCCAAAAAAATATTTTAGTTGCTATGGCAAATACGATAATTCATCGGGGGCCAGATTCATCGGGCTATTTTCTGGGAAACTATGGTGGAATGGGTTTTCGCAGATTGAGTTTAGTTGATTTAGAAGGGGGAGAACAACCTCTTTATAATGAAGATCATTCAATCGTCTTGGTTTGTAACGGAGAGATATTTAACTATCGTGAACTCAGGGAAAATTTACAGAAAAAAGGTCATAAATTTCGGACAAATACTGATGTAGAAGTCTTAGTCCATTTATATGAAGAATATGGCCATAAATTTTTAAATAAACTTAACGGTCAATTTGCGTTTGTTCTGTACGATCGCAAAGAACAGACCTTAATGTTAGCTAGAGATCACATGGGAATTTGTCCTTTATTTTATACAATTGTTGATAATATTTTGATTTTTGCTTCAGAAATAAAAGCAATTTTAGCTCATCCCCTTGTGGTTCGTGAAGTTGATTTAACAGGGTTAGATCAAGTTTTAACTTTTCCGGGTTTGGTCAGTCCAAGGACAATGTTTAAAAATATAAAAAGTCTCAAAAGTGGACATTATTTGACCATTAAAGATTGCCAAGTTAAGCTGACAGAATATTGGGATTTAGACTATCCCAAAATTGGGGAAGAGCCTGTTTATTTATCAAAAGAATATTATACAGAAAAATTACAAGAAATATTAATTCAATCTATCAAATATCGATTACAAGCTGATGTTCCTGTTGGAATGTATATTAGCGGAGGATTAGATTCTTCGTTAATAGCAGCAATTGCTCAGAAAATTTGTTCAGATACTCAAATGTATTCTTTTTCCATTGGGTTTACTGATAAAGATATATGTGAAGGGGATTATCGTGACATTTTATTGAAGCAATTGAACAATTTTAGACATCATAATCTTAATTTTGATAGACACAGTATTAGTGAAGGTTTGGCAAAAGCTATTTATCATTCTGAATGTCCTCTCAAAGAAACCTATAATACAGCATCTTTAGCTCTTTCAAACTGTGTAAATAGTAATAATATCAAAGCTATTTTAACGGGTGAAGGTGCCGATGAATTATTTGCTGGATATGTCGGTTATCGTTTTGATCAAGCTCAAAAAAGTGATTCTTCTCAGACTATAAATAATTATAATTGGGAAACGGTATTAGAAGAAGAGTTAAGGCTGAAAGTTTGGGGAGATAGTCGTATTTTTTATGAAAAGGATCTCTATGCTTATCGAGAAACAAAGCTGGCTTTATATTCTTTAGAACTTAATGAAAGATTTAATCAATTTGATTGTCTCAATTTTGAATTAGTTAATCCAAAGAAACTACAATCTCGACATTATATTCATCAACGCTCCTATCTAGATTTTAAGTTAAGATTATCAGATCATTTAGTGTCTGATCACGGCGATCGCATGGCTCTCGCTAATTCTGTTGAAGCTCGTTATCCCTTTTTAGATATAAATATAGTTGAATTTTCTAAAGAAATACCTCCCGATTTAAAATTAAATCAATTAACCGAAAAATATATCTTAAAACAGATAGGAAAAAATTTTCTTCCTTCTGAAATTATTACCAGAGAAAAATTTGCTTTTCATACTCCTGGTAGCCCTGAGTTATTCAAAGCTAATCGAGAATATATTAATGATATCTTATCAAGTCAATTAATTAAAAAACAAGGTTACTTTAATCCAGAGATGATCAAAAATATTAGAAAAAAATATGAGCAAAAAGATTTTCGACTGAATCTTCCTTTTGAGCTAGATTTATTGATTATTCCTCTTACTTTTGGCATATTTTTAGACCAGTTTAAAATGCCTACTCTCAACTAGGGGTAGACTCACATCTTGCACCTGATGAGACAAAGTTCCAAACCATGTTCATAAAACCAGGGATTTAGTAACTTTAACCTCCTTAGTTCCCTGTTTCTGACGAAAGGCGAAAAATAACCTTTATTTCTTACTTTTTTGTTTCAGCCAATAAGCCAACTTGACGCTATGGAATTCTCGGTCTCCAAGAATGACTAATTCATAGTTTTTAAACAGACAAAGAACTGGTTGAATTAATGCCTGTTGTTCAGATAACCTACTGGCTCCTCTTTTCTTATTCTTTTTTCCTTAATAATTACTGCTATTGCTTATGATTTCTACCTTTCAGCCTTTTTTCTTTTGTTAACTTATGTGTGACGAAAGGATAGACTTAGAAATTCGGGGGTAGAACCTCAATTATTAAGCTTTATAACAAAAATATAAAGTTATCCAACGAAAAGTAAGTCGGCGCGATTACTCATAATACATTTAGTTTATTCTATATCTTATGGAACTATCCTATCTTTGAGAAAGTTCAATTTTAATGAGGACAAGACACATGAGAAAAATTTCTTGGCTTTTTGCATTGGGGTTTTCTGTAATCATAAATGAAAGGTAAATCCTGATTTTAATCCTTCTTTGGAATGAGGATTTTATTAGCTACACAAGTTAAAATTCTAATCGCTCGCATGGTAGCAAGCGATTAGAAATAAGTTCTGCATTTTATTTAATACTCATTCTTTTGTATGAGAGAACTTAGAGGTATCTCACTTATACTATTTCGATTTGTAACTTCCATGATATTGAACTAAGGAGGAAGATATGGCAGAGGAATTTCAAACACCTATCGGATTAAGGAATGACGGGCAATTTTGGAACCTTAATGTTGACTCAAACGGTAACTTAACATTTAATGCCAACTCTCTTACAACTACTGGCGATACCAAAATGTTGATCGAGGATGAGAGCGGCAATGTTGGTATTAACACGACGATCCCCACCGAGAAGCTTGAAGTGAATGGGAACATCAAGGTAAGTGGTGAGATTATGGTAAAGGACTGGACATTGTCTGTAGCAGACTATGTGTTCCAAAAGGATTACCAGCTCAGAAAACTAGATGAGTTGCGGTCTTATCTCGATAGACACAAACACCTTCCCGAAATACCTTCCGCTCAAGAGATACAAGAAACAGGAGTAAATCTCAGCGAGTTTTGCATGTTACTGCTGAAGAAGATCGAGGAACTTTCCTTATACGTTCTTCAGCAAGATGAAATGATACAAGCTCAAAGTGAACGACTTGCAAAGCTTGAACGTTCTGATGGTATGTAATGTGAGGGGGACATTATGTTTAGGCTCAGGAAAGGAATCCAAGATGTCATTACAATCAGCAATACAGGGGAGGTTACATTTTCGGGATTTTATCAGGAAGATGCGCCGAGATCTTTGCAGACTGGGGAATTTCGGCTCAGCAAGGCTTCGACAGATAAGCTGGCAACGTTAGGGGTTGGTGGACTGCGGAATACCCAGCTGGAAAAACGCCTCTTTGAGATGGCTCTATTCCCACTTGAAGGATTGCAGTTCAAGCACCAGTCACATGGGGTGCAGGCTGAACTTCATCCCGATGGCGACCTTTTTATAAAAGGCAAAGTGACCAATACATTGGCGAATCCTGCTGTATCAGGTTCCTTCGCATTCGAGGAGGTGGTCTATGCAGCGCCGGGACTCAACTATTCCAGCAATCCCGACTTGGCTGAGTATGTTGTGTTCCAAGACCCCACCCCTAATTACGAAACGCGGACTATCGATCTAGCCGATTTTGCCAACCTGCCTTTCTTTCCCTCTTGGCCATTTAGTGCTGCTAACGTACCAATTAATGGACTCCTTAGAATACCAGGGGGAACAGGTCCGTTCCCCTTAGTGCTCATCGTTCACGGCAATCACAACCCAGCGGAAAACTCCACACCAGGCTACATCTATTTGCTAGAGTTGCTGGCTTCCCACGGGATGATAGCTGGTAGCGTGGATTGTAACTTTCTTAACGGCCGTAATTTTGGGGAAAATGATGGTCGGGCAATTGTACACCTTGAACACATAAAACAGTTTCAAATTTGGAACCAACAGAGTGGACACCCGCTGTTCGGCAAAGTCGATCTGTCAAGCATAATGATTGTAGGTCACTCCCGAGGTGGTGAAGGGGTTGGTCATGCCAGCTATTTCAACAAGCTAACTTCGGTTGTACCAGATCCAGGCGATCCACCTGTGCCGCTTGATGGCTCTCTAGGTCTGGGTCCATACAATTTTAATCTTGAGGCTGTGGTTGCTATTGCGCCAACAGAGAACCAATATGAGCCAGTGAGCGGTCCAGTAATTATTGAGGATAACTACATAATACTTCACGGTAGTCGGGATGGAGATGTCTTCGATTTTCAGGGCTACCAGACTTACGACCGAGCTCATCCTATAGACCTCAGCGATCCTACCCAGGAGGCTCAAGGCTTCAAAGCTCTGCTATGGATCTACGGTGCAAACCACAACTTCTTCAACTCGGCGTGGTCGCAGGATGATAGCCCTTTCATCTCAAGAACAGAACAGGAAAATGTGGCAAAAGTATATATGTCGGCGATCGCCCAGGGCGCGCTGCTAAAACGTTCGCAGTACTTGAACCTGCTTAAAGACTTCCAGTTGAGCCAGCAGAACGCCTGGATACCTAATACTATCACGCTGGTCAGCCAATATCAAGATCGGCAACGCCGTTTCATTGCCCATTATGAGGAGGACACCGATCTGACGACGCCTTCTCCGTCGGTAAGCGGTAGCATTGATGTCTCAAATATTACCGCTACAGAGTTTTTCCTCAATCAGGGTTCATTTGGAAATGTATATCAACAGACAAATGGACTTAAGGCTGACTGGAATAACCCAAGTCAAAGATATGTCATCAATATCAATGCGGGGGGATTACCAACTGGCAAGTTGCACGTGTTTGCTCTTCGTACAGGGCAGTCAGACGACTCGAACAACCTTGTAGATCGATTCCAGAACTTTACTATTACAGTGAGTGATGGCACAAATTCATACTCTGTTAAAGCAGCGGACATTGCAGCGCTACCCTATCCTGCCCAATTAGACCGTGGTGGGATTCGTCGATCCGTGATGCAAACCCTGCGTATTCCGTTGTCCACTTTTGCCCAAGATGGAGTGGATGTTAGTAATATTCGGCAGGTTGTTTTCCTCTTCGATGAGCCGATTATTGGTACTGGAACCAATAGTGGCTCATTATATTTTGATGAAATACAGTTAAGCCATTGATACAGTGAGTACCGAAATGACTCCCGAAATTGTTGTAACCGCAATTGAGATACTCCGCACCCGTCCTGAAGCAGCCGACTTGCGCCAGATCCATCACTATGCAGCTGAGACAGGAGCTACCATTGAGGAAGTATCTTACATCGTGAAGATATATGTAGAGACTCCGCCTCTTTATACCAATATGGGTCTAGAGCTGTATGTGGGAGACAAGAAGATACGCAAATATTCTCAGTTTAGGAACGGTATCTACTTTAAAGTGAACAATCCCCAGCAGTTAACAGCCTTACAAGGTCAAGAAGTACAATTCCGACAACCAGGGGCAGAAGAGTTCGTTGACAGTGGGGTCAGCTTCCCTATCGAACAAATAAGCGAGCGCCGCTTGATGTCGGCAGAAGAGATATCTCTGCCTAGTCAAGAAGAAGTACTGCGCGAGTGAGTGAACCGAGTACCAACAACAAAGTGCTGAGAAATTGTTGAACAAAGGATTGGTAATGTGGAGAACTTGAGTTTAGGGTCGATTTGGCGTCAGTTGCGTTCTAGCCACTCACTATGGATAGCAGCAAGCTACTGACTCAGTTGAGCGCAAGATTGTGCTACTAGAGTTCTCAGACTTTCAAAGAGTACATTTACGTTCAACATTTCTCCTGTTTACCATATTACTTTAAGTCAATCTCAGATGTGCGATCGCAGCCTCAAAGCCTTTTGCACTGGGATTATCCCATGACCTAACCACCGCAACGATATCATTGACAAATCGCTCAATCACCACCCTGACACCTTGAAAAAGCACCGTTTGTCCCACCTTGAATGTTGGCTGCGACTTCAAATACTCAAGGAACTCCAGTAAATAACTGTCTCTTATAATTATACCAAAATTCTTGTTTTAAAACTTAATTAATTTTTGGGAATTAGGCGATCGCTGTCTCATAGTAGCGGTCTCGCTGCGCGAGTGCTGCCGCACCGCCTAATCTAACAGGTATTCGGGAAAATTCAAAAAAAGCATAATCTTTCATTGTACCACGAAACACTTGTGCAAGAAGTCTTATTTACTTCACCTTTGCGGATAATTTCTGCCTCTGATTGTTTGAAATTGTATTCTTTTTCTTCACTGAGTAAACATCGATAAAAAGACTCAAAAGGATCTTCATGGGGTGTAAAAATAAAGTCATAAAAATTGCTGGATTAAAGGGACTTTCTTAACTCAGGAATTAGTCCAGCACGAACCGCAGAAGACTTACCACTTCCCGATGCACCTAACACTAAACTTAAGGGACTACGATTGACTGCATTAAACAATCTCGCAATCAATTTATCTCGTCCAAAAAAGCGATCTCTATCTTTAAAATTAAACCGTTTTAATCCTTGATAGGGTGACTTTTTAATCAGTTCTCGTTGTGTTACCTTCGCGACTGAAATTTGAATAATCTCAGTCTCAATATACTTTTCAGCTTGAACAGGAGCAAAAACTAAATTACCACTAACATTAGTATTTTTAACGAGATTTTCTTGGATTTGAGTGTTATTATCTAGAGTAGTCTGTTTCATTGACTTATTCCTCAACCCTTACTAACTTCTACCTTTTTGAACGGGTTGAAATTCAAAATTGCCCCCAATATTGACATCTCTTACTGTATTGTTTTGAGTCTGATTAATGATTTGCTGTCCCCCCGGTTGTTCTTTAATTTTTTCCAGTAACTCTTGTGCTAAAGACAAAAGTTCGGGGTCATCATTCACTTTTGCTGTTTCAATTTCCTCTTGTAGCATCCCTTTACGCGCCTCAGAATCGGGCTTTTTTTCTAACTTATCAACCGCATCAACTAAGTCGCTTTTCTCTCCAAATTTCTTCTTTAACATTCCTTTTAAGAAGCCATAGCAGTCTTTAACAGCATCTTTGCTTAAATTAGCTAAGGCAGCCACAATTGCTGTAGTGATAGGGTCCATAACCAAGCCTCAACCATTCATTAGTAACTGTAAGAAAAATTTATTTTCTTACTTCTATATTATCCACTATATTCATAGTAACTCCTAGAAGATTAGCCTTTTTTTAAAGTAATAAATTGTAATATAGCATTTCCTGGACTCATGAGGTACACCTAATATTCAACTTCTGCTGGGGAGCATCGGGCGAAGCCTGCCCTCCTAAACTCCCGAACTCCCGAACTCCTAAAACTAGA
>JAAUYD010041480.1_pt1 | contig 43228 bp, 41 predicted proteins | sample 7278101 | NCBI WGS metagenome assembly JAAUYD01 (sample SAMN14350128, study PRJNA611818) | marine sediment metagenome | isolation source: surface marine sediment (0.6m) | place: French Polynesia: Moorea | collected 2018-08
ACGTGGATCGCTAAACCTTCGATGACGTAGACGAGTTCTTCTGCGGCGTGGCTGTGGCCGGGCACCTCGGCACCCGGCGCGATGTGCACGTCCGAGACAATAATCTCGACGTCTTCGGCAAACGATGCCGGGGTGCGGATTACTTCGACCGGCCCGTAGCGTGCCGTCGCCTCAGGCTCGTCGGCGCAGGCGACAAGAAAGACAGCGATTAGGCCCGTGACGATGCTTCGCATAAGAGTGCCTCCGGCGAGGTCAGGTCTGCAGCGTGCCAACCAGCTCCGAAACGCTGCTCATGTCGTGTTGTTCAAGATAGGACGCAATGCCTGTGTTGATCTTCCCGCAAACGAGCGGGTCGTAGAATAACGCAGTGCCGATGCCGACCGCGGTCGCGCCCGCGATGAGGAACTCGAGTGCGTCGTTCGCCGTCGTGATGCCACCCTGGCCGATGATGGGAACATCATGAGGTTTTGCCACTTCGTAAACCTGGTTCACCTTGAGCAGCGCGATCGGCTTGATGGCCGGGCCCGAGAGACCGCCTCGCACGTTGCCGATGACCGGTGTGCGCGTGGCCGTATCGATCGCCATACCCATGAGCGTGTTGATCACAGCGAAACCGTCGGTCCCCGACTCGATGCACAGTCGCGCGTTCTCCTGGATGTCGGTCTGGTTCGGCGAGAGCTTGGTGATTATCGGTTTCTTCGTATGTTTGCGACAGGCGGCAACGACCTGCGCGGACATGACCGGGTCGTTGCCGAATGCGACGCCGCCTTCCTTGACGTTCGGGCAGGAGATGTTGATCTCGATCGCGTCGATGTCGGAATCGTCGAAGCGCTGCGTAACGCGCTCGTACTCCTCAACTGTCGAGCCGGATACGTTCGCGATAAAGCGCGTTTCCGAAAAATCGAGCCCCGGCAGGATGTCGTCGACAACCGCGTCGACACCCGGGTTCTGCAATCCGATTGCATTGAGCATGCCGTCCGGCGTCTCGTAGATGCGGTGCGGCGGGTTACCGAGACGGGCATCACCGGTTGTGCCTTTCAGGCAGACCGCGCCGACGTCGGCATTTGAAAAGCCTTCGACGCGCGTGTACTCCTCACCAAAACCGACGCATCCTGACAGCAGGACGATCGGCGAATTCATGCTCAGACCGCAAAGCTCGGTGTATAGTGGATTGTTCGCCATCGCGGCGGCATTCTACCGGAATGTTCTCCGTCATTCTGTACGAACCCGAGATACCGCCGAACACGGGCAACATTATCCGTCTCTGCGCAAATACCGGGGCAGCGCTGCACCTGATCGAACCGCTGGGATTCGAGCTCGACGAGCCTCGGCTGAAGCGCGCGGGTCTCGACTACCGGGAGTTTGCGACCGTCCAAACGCACGCGTCCCTGGAGGACTGCGTCGCGGCGCTCGGGCAGCCGCGCTTGTTCGCCATGTCGACACGCAACTCGACGCGTTATGACGAGGTGGCGTTCCGCGCGGGAGATGCGCTGCTGTTCGGGCCTGAAACCCGCGGACTGCCGCAAGAAGTTCTCGACGCGCTTCCCGGCAGCCAGCGCCTGAGGCTGCCTATGCGGGCAGGCAACCGCAGCCTGAACCTGTCGAATTCGGCTGCGGTGGTTGTCTACGAGGCCTGGCGCCAGCTCGGCTTCGAGGGTGGTCGCTAGAACCGCAGACCAGCTCGCCTAGTGGTCGGCCTCGGCCTTGATGGCCCGGGTCATGAGCGCCATGACCGCATCACGAGGTTCCACGCCTTTGTAGATGATGCTGTAGACCTGGTTGACGATTGGCATCTCGATGCCGAGATGCTCGGCGACTTCGTGCACGGCCTTTGCCGCTTTGACGCCCTCGACGACCTGCTGGATCTCTTCCTGCGCTTCCTCAACGGTCTTGCCGGCGGCCAGCGCCAGTCCCATGCGACGGTTTCGCGACAGATTGTCGGTGCAGGTCAGCACGAGATCGCCCATGCCGGCGAGCCCCATAAAGGTCTCTTTCTTTGCGCCGAGCGCGACGCCGAGGCGCATTAGCTCGACGAGTCCGCGGTTGATTAGCGCGATGCGCGTGTTTGCGCCGAAGCCGAGGCCGTCAGACATGCCGGCACCGATGGCGAGCGCGTTTTTCACGGCGCCGCCGACCTCCACGCCAATGATGTCGTCCGAGGTATACGCTCTGAACTTGTCGCTCGAGATTGTCTCCGCAAGCGCCCTGGCGTAGTCGTGATCGTGGGATGCGATCGTCATCGCAGTCGGCAGTCCGGCGCCGACCTCCTGGGCAAACGTCGGGCCTGATAGCACAGCGACGGGAATATCGGGCCCGAGGACTTCGGCGGCAACCTGGTGTGGCAGCTTGCCGGTACTTAGCTCAAAGCCCTTGGTCGCCCAGCAGATGCGCGAGTCCTGGGCTAGTCGCGGTTTGATTTTCTCGAGTGTATCGCGCAGGCCGTGACTCGGAACGACGACGAGGACGTCGCGAACGCCATCGAGACATTCATCCAGATCCGGGTAGGCATTCAGGTTCGACGGAAAAGGGATGTCCGGCAGGTAGCGCTTGTTTTCGCGGTCCTCGACCATCGACTCGAGGAGGTCGAACTCGACAACGCCGCCAAGCCGGACCTCGCAACCGACGCGTGCGAACTGCAATGCCAGAGCCGTACCCCACGAGCCGGCCCCGATGACCGCAATGCGTTTAGGCACGTCAGCGCCCGTCAGTGAGCTTCCGCGGTGGCGCCGTCGCCCTGCTGCTGTTGCTGCTGCTTCGCCTGCAGGTACAGCGCGTCGAAATTGATCGGCTGCAGGATGAACTCGGGGAAACCGCCCTTCTGGATCATCGACGCGATCGACTCACGCGCATACGGGAACAGGATGTTCGGGCAGAAGCTGCCGACAACGGCGGCGAGTTCTTCACCGTCATACCCGGAGATTTCGAAAATGCCGGCCTGCTGCAGCTCGACCAGGAACAGCGTCTTGTCGTCCTCCTTTGCCTCGACCGTGATCGTCAAAACGATCTCATGGGAAGTATCGTCGAGTGCCGAGTGCGCGCTGCGCAGATTTAGATTGGTCTGCGGGTTCCATTCGCCTTTCTTGAATACCGCGGGTGACTGCGGTGACTCGAACGAACAATCCTTCAAATATATCTTGGTGACGGCCAGCTGCTTCTGTGCCTGTTCCTGCTCTGCCATGACGTTTCCTGTTTTTCCAATTACCAGCCCGCAAACCGCAGGCGATCAACTATAACTCAAGCGGCGCTTAGCCCTTTTTCTTGTTCTTGCCGGATTTGTTCTTCCCGGACTTGCTCTTGGTCTTCTTACCGGTGACGACAGGCAGGCCGGCCTGCGACCAGCCGCTCATGCCGCCCTTGAGACCGTATGCGCTCTCAAAGCCGCTCTGGCGCAATTTGTTGACGACACGCGTCGAGCTAATGCCGGCATCACATACGGCAACGACGGGTTTCGACTTGTGCTGGTCGAGGGAGGCCATTTTGTTGTCGAGCTCATCCGACGGGATGTTCCGGGCGTTGACGATATGGCCGCGGCCGAAAGCGTCGGCACTACGGATATCAATAACGAGGGCGTCGTTATTGATCAGCTTGACCGCATCGCTGGGCTCGATGTTGATCAGCCCGGTTGCCTTGCGGCGCAACTCGGAGAAGATGACCAGGAAAAAGCTGACCACCAGCGCCGACGACAGCAACAGGTGGTTGCCGACGAATTCGATAATTCTGTCCATGAATCAACAATTTCGGCGCAGGGATTGCGCCTCGAACGTGCCAAAAGCCGGGATTATACCCGTTTGGGCGAGAGGGAATAGCCTCGAAGCGCTACACTCGCGCCCATGCTGTCCCGTTACCTGATCCTCGCCCTGCTGCTGCCGGCCCTGGGCGCTTTTGCCCAGGACGAACACGGCGAGCTCGCGCGGGTCAAGGAGCGCGAACTCGAGGAGGTCCGCGAGCGCATTTCGGACCTGAAGCGCAGCATGGACCGGGCGGCCGAGGAGCGGGATCGCCTGACGGCCGAGCTCCAGGACCTCGACGTTGCAATCGCCGAGCAGCGTTCCCGACTCAAGGTGATCGAGCGCGAGCATCAGTACACGACCAGGAAGAAGGCCGGTCTCGAAACGGAGCTCGCTGAGAGACAGGCCCATCTCGACAGCGAATCCGAGGCGTTGGCCGCACAGGTGCGTACCGCGTACATGAGCGGCAACCAGGAGCGCGTCAAGCTCCTGCTTAATCAGCGAGACCCGGCAACGCTGGGGCGCCTCATGGCGTACTACCGGTATCTGAACGACTATCGCGCCGAGAACATCGAAGCGGTCATCGAGCAAATCCGCAAGCTCGACGAACTCGTGTCGCAGATCGCTGCCGAGGAGGCGCGCCTGGCCGCGCTCGTGCAGGAGCGTTATGACGAACTAAGCAAGCTCAACACAACGCAGGAAAACCGCAAGTCGCTGCTTGCGGAGCTGCGCCGTAAGATTGCCGACGAAGGCAAGGAAGTGGAACGGCTTGCTGCACAGGAGCAGGACCTGACGAGACTGATCGCCGAACTGACGAGCATCCTGTCTGACTACCCGATTACCTCCGAGCAGCCCTTTAGTTCGCACCGCGGCAAGCTGACATGGCCCGTCGCCGGCACGCTCGTGCACGACTTCGGTCAGCCGCGTTTCGGTACTCGCATCAAGTGGAATGGCGTTGTGCTCGCGGCGCCCCGAGGCCGAGAGGTTCGCGCCGTCTATCATGGTCGCGTGGCGTTTGCAGACTGGCTTGCCGGCATGGGGCTGCTCGTGATCGTCGATCACGGCGAGGGCTACATGACGCTGTACGGCTACAACGAAACGATTCTCAAGACTACCGGTGACTGGGTCGCGCCAGGCGATGTCATCGCGACCGTCGGCGATAGCGGCGGCCAGTCTCAGGCCTCGCTGTACTTCGAGCTCAGGCGGGGTACCAAACCCGAGAACCCGCGGAGGTGGGTGACAAAGCGGCCTGGTAGCTAAATTGCGGTGAGTAAATATGCTGTTATTGACCTGTTGCTCACAATATTGCCGCTCGCTGTGCTAAGGTCGTCGATCGCAATTCGGAAGACCGTATGTCGTTGAAAGTTCGTGCAGTTTTGGTCGTCGTGATCGGCGTCGTGATGGGCTTGAGCTTGTCCTTCGGCGGCGGCCTGATCCAGGCTGGCAGCGCGCCCACCAAGGAAGAGATGGCCTGGGAGCAGGCGCGGCTGTTTGCCGAGGTGCTGGAGCGGGTTAAACGTGACTACGTCGAACCGCTCGACGATGCGGAGCTGCTCGAAAGCGCCATTCGCGGCATGGTCAGCGATCTCGACGCGCACTCGCAGTATCTTGACGCGGGTGAATACCGCGACATCCGCATCAGCACGACAGGCAGCTACACGGGCATCGGCATCGAGGTCGACGAGGTCGATGGCAACGTCACTGTCGTAACGCCGATTGCCGGCTCCCCCGCGGCTCGTTCCGGTTTGAGGGCCGGCGACCGCATCATCCAGGTCGATGGTGTTTCAGTCGAAGCCGACAATCTCCAGGAAACGATTGGTCGCCTGCGTGGGTACGCCGGTTCCAAAGTAACCGTAACCGTGCTGCGCGGCGAAGAAGTTATCGATCACACGATGCGACGGCAGATTATTCGCATGGCGAGCGTGCATAAGGAGATACTCGCGCCGGCCTACGGATATATCCGTGTCAGCCAGTTCAGCGAGAACACGGCGCGAGAGCTTGGCCGCGCGGTCGACGACCTGCAGGAAGCGAACGGCGGTATGCTCGAGGGCCTCGTGCTCGATCTGCGCAATAACCCGGGCGGCGTGCTCGACTCGGCTGTCGACGTTTCCGACCTGTTCCTCGACTCGGGCGTTATCGTCTCGGCTGATGGCCGTTCGCTCGATTCACGCTTCACACGGTCGGCGCACCGCGGCGACATCCTTGATGGCGCTGCGATGGTTGTCATTGTCAATGGTGGCTCGGCATCCGCATCCGAAATCGTCGCCGGCGCGCTCCAGGACCATAATCGAGCGCTCGTCGTCGGCACCGAAACCTTCGGCAAGGGCCTCGTGCAGACCGTCGTCCCCTTGTCCAAGGGCCGCGCCATCAAGCTGACGACCTCTCGCTACTTCACGCCATCTGGCGACTCGATCCAGGATGTGGGTATCACACCCGACGTCTACGTCGACGATACGCCGGGCTTTCCGGATCTCAGCCTGACCGGCATGCTCGATCGCGAGTCAGACATGCAGCTAGCCGAAGCCATCGAGCACCTTGACGCCCGTCCAGTGATGCACAGCGACGCGCGTTAATGCTCCGCCGTCTGTCGGCACTGATCCTGCTGTTTTTCTCGGCGACCGCGCTCGCTGAAGTGCCGCGTGTTGCGATCATCATCGACGATCTCGGTTACCACCTTGCCAATGGCAAGCGCGCGATCAGTCTCCCGGGCCCCGTCGCGATGTCGGTCCTGCCAAGCGCGCCCCGCGCTCGTACGCTCGCCCAACAGGCCCACGCCAATGGCAAGGAAGTGCTCTTGCATCTGCCGCTGCAGGCCTACGATGACGACGACCGGGCCGAGCCGGCCGAGATTGTGCTGGACATGAGCCGCGCCCGCGTCGGCGACACGTTTCAGCAGGCACTGGAGGCCGTTCCGCATGTGGTTGGCATCAACAGTCACCGGGGTTCGTTGCTCACACGGCACCCGGGGCACATGGCCTGGCTGATGCAGGAGATCGCGGCACGCGAACAGCTGTTCTTTATCGATAGTTTCACGACGCACCAGAGTGTCGCGATGCAGATCGCCGAGGAAAACGGCGTCGATGCTGTCAGGCGGGACATATTCCTGGACCCGGACAAGGACCCGGGGGCGATTGCGCGCGAGTTCGAGCGCCTCAAGGAGATTGCGCGCAAACGCGGCTACGCGATCGGCATCGGACATCCGTACCCGGCGACGCTCGAGCTGCTGGAGAAAGAGCTACCGCGCCTGGCTGAAGAGGGATTCAAGCTGGTTCGCGTCAGCGAACTCGTGAAATGAGCTTCTACGAAGAGCGTATTCTGCCCGGCCTCATCAATGTGGCTTGCAGCGGGAAGGCCGCACGCAAGCAGCACGAGAAGATTGTGCCACGCGCGTACGGCGACGTTCTTGAGATCGGTTTCGGCAGCGGTCTGAACCTGCCGCACTGCAAGGCATGCGACGCGTTCTGAAGCCGGGCGGATTTACCATCGAAGACGATAACCGCATGTATATTCCCGGCATCAAGGCACTGTGTTACAACTTCTGGGGCGCCGCCCGTTGAACCCGCCGCCGGTTGTGCGCTCTAAGCTTAAAGAAGATATGTCGCAGCTCATGAAACCGAAACACACCCTGGTCGCCTTGTTCGCGTCGATCCTGTTCGCACCGGCAGCGTTTGCCGCTGAGGTTGATTTGCAGTCAATCTTCCCCGCGAGCGCTGTGCCCATACAGCTTGCCCAGGCAGATGAGATCGCCTGCACTCAGGAATACGCCCCGGTGTGCGGTGAGGACGGGAACACCTATAGCAACGAATGCGTGGCGCGCGCCGCAGGCACAACAGCGGCTTCCGAAGGTCGTTGCCCCGGAGACGAGGTGGATTGTCCAGAGACCTTCGACCCGGTTTGCGGCATGGATCGCAACACGTATATCAACGAGTGTTTCGCCACCAAGTCGAATGTCGAGATCGCCGGACTCGGCGCCTGTACTCCCAACGGTTGCCCAAGCGTTTATGACCCGGTTTGTGGCATGAACGGCCGTACCTTCATCAATCGTTGCGAGGCTGCCGTCGATCGCGTGCCCGTACAGCGCAAAGGCACCTGCGACTTCGACAACTGCCCGAAGGTCTATGCACCGGTCTGCGGCGACGACGGCACGACCTACGATAACGCCTGCTTCGCCGACAAAGCTGAAGTGCAGACCTTCACCGAGGGCGCCTGTAACCTTCGCCCCTGCCCGATCCTGTTTGTACCCGTCTGCGGTTCGGACGGCATGACCTATTCCAACGCCTGCCATGCCGAACGCCGCGGGATCCGCATTGATTACGCAGGCGTGTGTGAGAACCTCGGCCGCAACTGCCCGGACGATTACTCACCTGTCTGCGGCATGGACGGAGTCACTTACGATAACGAGTGCCAGCTCGAGAACGCGAGCGTGACGAAGGCCTACGCAGGCGCCTGTATCGGGGATTAGACGGACTTTGCCGGAAGCTCAGGCAAACCGCAGCGTGCGTTTCGTGAACTCGTCGCTACCGAACAGCTTCGGCAACGGTTGACGAAACAGCCGAATCAGGATGTAACGCTCGCCGAGGCACGAGTGCGCGAGCGCGATAACAGAAATAAGAAATGCCGCAAGCGCCAACATGATTTAGCTAGCGCGGGCAGTCCCACAGCTTCTCGTCGAGGAGCTTCTTCTCGTAGTTGAAGACGATGCGGTCTCTTATACCTTGGACTTCGACAGGCTTACCGTTTTCCTCGCGTGGCTTGTACTTGAACATCTTCAGCGCACGCATTGCGTTCTTTACGAATATGTCATTCGTGCTTTCGACGACAACCGGCTCCTTGATTTCACCCTTTTTCGTCACCGTGAACTCAAAGACAACCTCACCGCTCAGCCCCTCTTTAAGCGCTTTGCCTGGCCAGCGAGGTGACACACGCACTATGGGAAGGAGCGGATCTTCGCCGTAAACCTGCTTGCGTTTTTCGCGTCGTTGCGCAACGTCGTCGACAGTGCCTTCAGGACAGCCGGCTAGGCTGGCCGCTTTTTCCTCGACGAGGCCCTCGACAAGAAGTACCTCTGCGATGTCGTCGCAGGCGCGCTGGAACGCAAATCGATCTTCTGGCCGATTCGCTCTGGACGCCAGATCCAGCAGAGCATCGATGGCCAGATCGACTGACGCCCTGTCTCCGGACTCGTAATCGATCTTCCAGCGCTCCCGGTCAAGCGCCTTGGACTGGTCGTCGGGACAAACAAAGTCTTCCGCATTTGCTGCGCTAAACATCAGGCAGCTCAACACCGCCAATAGCTTTGTGCCTTGCATTACCTGCTCCTACGAAACTCGTACCAGACCGCCGCGACGAAAGTAATCGCGTGCACAATCTGACCGAGGACAGCAATGTTGATTGCCATCGTGTCTCCCGTCACCAGGCCGGGCGCAACCTGCCTTTTTCGTCGGCCGTGTACGGTAGCCATGCCAGGCCCGTGACCGCAACGTGAATATCCGTGCTCTTGGCGCGCACGACAATCTCATCGAGTTCTTCGGCCTGGGCATCGAACGACGTATCCAGCTTCGCTACATCTTCCTCCAGCTGCTTGTTCAGCGCGGCCATATCCGCGCGGACCTTGTCGGCTGTCTGTTTCGCGCGTTCGACATCCTGCGCTTCTTTGCGGGCGCTGCCGGCGGTCTTGATTGCCGTGCCCATTTTGCTGGCTGTGCTGCTCGAAAGCTTTTTGCGCCCGAGCACCGCGCCGAGAATAGCGGTGCCGAATGAAATGGCCGTGTCTAGCTTACGTTTGCTCGACTGCTCTTTCTGCACCGCGATCGACTGTTCTGCACGCATCAGCCGGTTTTCAAGCGTCGTTACCTTGGTCGCATAGCGCTTGCGTATCTTTGCGATCTCGACATCACGCTTTTCACTGGCGGCGTCCTGCAGGCGGGCACGGAAGTCGCCTTCCGATTCCGTCGGCGCTGACGTGAGTCTGAACTTCTTGCTGCGATACAGCGTGACGGTCTCGTTTTGGCGAAGCCATCGTTTGTAGTCGCGGCCCCATCCCGCATAAGCCTTGGTATTGTCCGCCGCGGCCGGGCAGTCGGCGAACGTCGCTCCCTCTTCGGGTTTGTCGTCGAGGTCGTCCAGCGACAGCTCCAGCGGCTCGCTGTTGTCCCAATCGATGTCGACGGGGCCGTCTTCGAACTCAACGGTATGCACAACGCCGCGCTCGTCCTCGACTTTGTAGCGCGCGCTCGTGAACACGATATCGCCGCCCGCAATCAATCGCGGGTGGTAGACAAGGTCCTCGCCGGACCCCGGCACATAGAACTGGTCGATGGATGGCGGCAATGCCGGCGCCACTTCCCCAGCTTTCCGCTTCGGCTTGGAAACAGCCCTGGCCGCAGCCGCGAGCTTGTTCTTGGCCGTTTTCATCAGCGTGCGAATGTGATCGCGCGTCAGCGGTCCCGCGAGATACGACAGCACCCAGCGTGTGTTGAATACGACCGGCTCATCTTCATGGACGTTGTGCAGCAGAAAGCGACGCTTGCCGAGACCGGCGATCGTACGCTCCATCGCCTGCTTGTCGAAGCTGCCGGCGCTCGCGCCTTCGAGCCCTTCCATGACGCGCATCTTGTCGCGCTCCGTCTGCAGGCGCCCGATGAACCACGTACCCGTGTTCGACAGGCCCTTGTAGTCGAGGTCGACCGGGTTCTGCGTCGCGAGCACGAGACCGACGCCGTAAGCGCGGGCCTGCTTGAGGAGCGTCAGGAACAGCTTCTTCGAAGGCGGGTTCGCGATCGGCGGCATGTAGCCGAAGATCTCGTCCATGTAAATGATCGCGCGCAGGCTCGACGTGCCAGGCTGTGCGCGCATCCACCCGATGATCTCGTTGAGCAACATTGACACAAAGAACATGCGTTGCGCTTCGTCGAGGTGCGAAATCGCCATCACGGAGATGCGCGGCTTGCCTTCCTCCGTGTACAGGAGGTTTTTCGCATTCAGCGGCGTGCCCTGCATCCAGGCCTCGAAGCCAGGCGCGGCAAGCAGGTTGTTGAGCGCCATCGCGAGCTTGAAGCGTTCGTTGGCCGGGAAGAATGAATCGATGTTCATGACGCCGATCTTCGTGATCGGCGGGTTCTGGATTTCCCCGATCAGCGCAGGCACGTCGAGGCTTCTGCCTTCCTTCCACGCATTATCGAGCAGGCGCGAGATCAGGATGTGCTCGCGGCTAGAGACCGGGTCGGCATCCATGTCGAGCAGAGTCAGGATGCCCGTTGCCGTTGCCTGCACACGCTCGCGATAGAGATCGATGTCGTCGACCAGTTCCTGGTCGGGCGCGTCGAAGGAATGCAGAACTGATACCGGTAGCCCGGAATTGCTGCCCGGCGTGTAGATCGCGAGATCGGCATTCTTACGCAGCTGAGAAATGCGTTTGCCGGTCTGGCCCCACTGGCCGAGTCCCTTCTTCCAAAGCGCAGCTTGTGCGGCGGCGAACTCGTCCGGCGTCTGGCCCTTGTCCATCGCCGTGCGCTCGTTGATCCATGGGCGAAAGTTTTCGGCCTTGAGCTGCGGGAACGTCAGCAGCAGGTTGCCCATGTCGCCCTTCGGGTCGATCGCGATCACGGGTATGTGATCGAGCGCTGCCTCTTCGAGAAGGCCAATGCCAAGACCTGTTTTGCCGGACCCGGTCATGCCGATGATCGCGGCGTGGGTGGTCAGGTCCTTGGAGTCATAGAGAACAAACTCGTCCGTGAGTTTGTCCGCGTCCATGTCATAGCGCTTGCCGAGGTAGAAAGCGCCTAGCTTCTCGAAGTCGTGCATGTGTTGCCCTTAGGTTGGCGGATACGTGTAGCTCGCGGCGAACCCGAGCGGAATACCGGCTGCGTAGTAGAGCAGCAGGAAGATCGTCCAGGACACGAGGAACCATATCGAGTACGGCAGCATCATAGCCGCGAGCGTGCCAATGCCGGTCGACTTCACGTAGCGCTGGCAGTAGATCACAACGAGCGGGAAGTACGGCATCAGCGGCGTGATGATGTTCGTGCTCGAGTCGCCAACACGGTAAGCGGCCTGTGTCAGGTCCGGCGAAATACCCAGCGACATGAGCATCGGCACGAAGATCGGCGCAAGCAGGCCCCACTTGCCGCTCGCCGAGCCGACGAACAGATTGACGAAGCCTGTCAGCAGGACGATGCCGACGATCGTGATGGCCGTCGGCAGGCCCAGCGCCTTGAGCACCGCCGCACCCGAGAGCGCGAGCAGCGTGCCGAGGTTGGAGACGGAAAACGCGATAACGAACTGCGCGATGAAGAACATGATGACGATGTAGTACGCCATGTTGTGCATCGCGTGGGTCATGCCCTCGATCATGTCCTTCATGCCCTTCATCGAGCCGGACACCTTGCCGAACACGATGCCGGGAATGATGAACAGCAGAAAGATCAGCGAGACGATCGACTGCATGATCGGCGCGCCAAACGTGGCGAGGTTGCCGTCGGGATCACGCCATGCCGAGCTCTCAGGTATCAGCGAAACGCCAAGAAGCACCAGGCCGAACACCATTGAGAAGAGCGCCCAGCGCAGTCCGCGGCGCTCTTCGGGCGTCAGGTCGTGCATCTCGGGAAGGTCTTCGGCATCGCCGTCAATCTCAACACCGGAAACCCGTGGCTCAACCACCTTGTCCGTGATGTACCAGCCAAGGCCGACGATCAGAACCGACGACGCCGTCGTGAAGAAGTAGTTGTTGAGCGTGTTAACCGCAATTTCCGGATCCAGGAGGCGCGCGCCTTCAAGGGTCAGGCCCTGCAGCAACGGATCGAGCGAACTCGGCACGAAGTTGGCCGAAAAGCCGCCCGAGACGCCGGCAAAGGCTGCGGCAATACCCGCGAGCGGGTGACGCCCTGCCGCATAGAAGATGACACCACCGAGCGGAATGACGAGTACATAGCCTGCGTCGACGGCCGAGTGACTGACGATGCCCACGAGAATGACCATCGGTGTCAGCAGCCACTTCGCGGTGACATTCAGCAGCGCGCGGATGGCGACATTGATGAATCCGGTGTGTTCAGCGACGCCGATACCGAGCATCGCGACAAGGACCACGCCGACCGGACCGAAGGTCATGAAGCGATTCACCATCGTCGCCAGAAACTGGACAAAATTATCCGCCGCTAGCTGGTTGACGATGACGATGCGCTCGCCGGTGGCCGGGTGAAAGACGTCGAACGTTACGTACGACAGCAGCCACGACAGGATCCAGACGATAAACAGCAGCGCGATAAAGAGTACGGCAGGGTCGGGCAGCTTGTTGCCGACGCGTTCCACAGTACCGAGGAAGCCGCCATTGGTCGTGGCGGGCTGGGCTTGATCTGACATGAGGTCCCCCTCTTATTGTTTGGGGGCCAGTTTACTGAAATTCGCAACAAAAAGGGCACGACGCTGCAGCGCCGTGCCCTCGATCAAAAGAGAGGTAAAGCTACCAGCCGCAGCTGCGTTCGGCGTTCTGCTCCTTGAGGTACCCCATCAGGGGCGCGAAGTAATCAATGATTGCGGTCGCGTCCATCTCACGCGTGCCGGTCATGACCTCGAGCGTGTCCTGCCAGGGCTGGCTCGCACCGGCCTCCATCATCGCGTAGAACTTGTCACCCGCATCCTTGCTGCCGAAGACGGAACAGGCGTGCAGGTCACCTTCATATCCTGCGATGTCACACAACGTGCGCTGGAACTGGAACATCAGCACGTGGGCAAGGAAGTAGCGCGTATACGAGACGTTCGCCGGAACGTGGTACTTCGCGCCCGGATCGAAATGCGCCTCGGTGCGCTCGACCGCAGGTGTGATGCCCTGGTACTTCTGGCGCATGTCCCACCAGGACTGGTTATAGCTCTCCGGCGTGATTGCGCCCGAGTAGACGCCCCAGCGCCACTCGTCGACAAGCTTGCCGAACGGCAGGAACGCAATCTTGTCGAGCGCCATCTGCATCTGACGATTGATGATCGCGCGTTCATCGTCCTCGGCCGTATTCACGAGCCCAACTTCTGCGAGGTAGCCCGGCGTCATCGACAGCGTCACGGTGTCGCCGATGGCCTCATGGAAGCCACCGTGGGCGCCACTCTGGAACAGTGGCGGCTGATCCTTGTACGCGCCCTGGTAATAGTTATGACCAAGCTCGTGGTAGATGACGCGCAGGTCATCGTAAGTCTGGTTGATGCACATCTTGATGCGCAGGTCGTTGCCGCCATCGAGGCCCCACGCGCTGGCGTGACAAACGACTTCGCGGTCCTGTGGCTTCGTGAACTGTGAGCGCTCCCAGAATGTATCCGGCAGACGCGGCATCCCGAGAGAGACGTAGAAGTTCTCAGCCGAGCGCGTCATCTCCTGTGGCGAGAAGTTCTTGGTCTTGAGCGTCGAGTCGACGTCGATGTCGCCAATGCCGGGGTATGGCTCCAGGAGATCGTACAGCGCGCTCCACTGCTGCGCCCACATGTTGCCCAGCAGGTGTGCGGGGATCGGGCCGTCCTGCGGCACCTTGTCCTCGCCGTAAACGTCACCGAGCTTTGCGCGCACGTGGCAGTGCAGCTCGTCATAAAGCGGCTTGACCTGCTTCCAGAGTTTCGCGGACTCGGCTTCAAATTCAGCCGGGCTCATGTCGTAATTCGACTTCCACATCTCGCCGAGATCGGAGTAGCCAAGCTCGTTCGCGCCTTCATTAGCAAGTTCGACAAAGCGCGCGTACTGTTCACGCATCGGCACGGCAACTTCGCGCCAGCCGACCCAGTACTCGAGCAGCTCGTCGTAGTCACGCGCATCGCGCATCGCCTGTTCGAGCTCAGAGCCGGACATGCAATCATCGTCGGTACGACAGTATTTGCCAGCACCGTACTTTCCGGTCATGTCCGTGCGGATCTCGGCAAGCTCCTTGCGTTTTGCCGCGTCATTCGGTGCCGGTGCCGACGTGCCGAGCTTCAGCAGCTCAAGCGCACGGCGCGTGCTCGGATCGAGCTCCTGCCCCTCGTACTGCAGCGCCTGTGCGACCATCTCGCCGTGCCATGCGCTGTACTTCTCCGAGGCGGCTGACGCGAGGATAGCTGTGTCTTCGGTGATGTAGGTCGCGCGTACCCAGTTGGTTGCGCCGATTTCCCGGCCGAGCTCCTTGAGCTCTGCGTTAGCACGGGCGACAAACTCGTCGGCCGTTTCGGTCGGGCCCCCTTCTGCTCCTGTGGCGGGCTCCTGGCTGACGTCCTGCGAGCAGGCGGCCAGGAAGACAGCGAGCGTAACGCTCGCGAAGAGTTTCACGAAATGTTTCATAGGTGTTTCCGTTCTTAATGTATGCCGTGCATCCAGCGACGCAGGATCGGCGAAATAATGATCATGAACGCGCCGACGCCGATGCCGAGCCACATGAGAACCTCGTAGAGCTCCGTGTATCGGGCAAGTGCGGCTGCAACGTCAACAACCTCCCCTGTCGGCGTGTCAATGGCGGCCATGCGCCCAATGCGTGTCGCTACGGTTTCGGACAGCGCTGTTGCGAGGAACCAGGTGCCCATGCTGACGCCGACGACGCGACCGATCGACAGCTTGGTGACCGCCGACAAGCCCACTGGCGACAGGCAGAGCTCGCCCGTCGTGTGCAGCAGGTACGCAAGGACCAACCAGATCATCGCAACCTTGCCAGCTTCGTCCGGGAACTGTGCGCCGAGAATCAGGGCGCCGAAGCCGAGACCGGCCTGGATGATGCCGAGACCAAACTTGACGGGTGTCGATGGTTCGAGATTCTTCTTCGCCATCCAGGTCCAGAGCATCGCAAACGGGATCGCGAGCAGCATGATGAATCCCGCGTTAAGCGAACCGAACTGCGCCGCGGTGAACTCGATGTCACCGAGCTGACGATCCAGCACGCGGTCCGCATAGAACGTCATCGAGCCGGCGGACTGTTCGAATAGCGCCCAGAAGACGATCGTCGACAGAATCAGGATCATCAGGACAACCGTGCGTCCGAACTCCGGGGAGTTGTGCGTCAGGAAGCCATAGATGACAAAGCCAACAATCAGCAGAACCGAGCCATAGAGAACGTACTCGGCAATGTCCTCGCTGCCTGGCAGGAAGTGGAGGTTGACAAGCACGGCATAGGCGCCTGCGAGCACCGCCACGCCCGCGATGATGTATGCCGGTGTATTGTTGTGCCTGGTCTTGTCATAGAGCATCGAATAGAGAATCAGTCCGACGATCGCAACAATGAGCAGGATGTTCTGCGACCCGAGCACGACGTGCTCGTGCTGTACGAGCCACCAGATCACGCCAAGGGCCGGGATCGACAGCAGGTAGATTGACCACTCGACATTGATCGGGCCAAGGACTTTCTTGGTGAGCTTCTCAGGGTCGCTCGGCTCGGCGTGGCCCATCAGGTGCTTCTGGCCGCGCAGGAACGTGATCAGGCCGATCACCATGCCGATACCCGCAGCGCCGAAGCCGTATTTCCAGCCGTAGGTTTCGCCCAGCCAGCCGCAAAGCAAAGTCGCCGTGAACGAACCAATGTTGATGCCCATGTAGAAGATCGTGAAGCCCGAGTCACGCCGTGGATCTTCCGGCGCGTAGAGCTTGCCCACGATCGTCGAAATGTTCGGCTTCAGGTAACCAACACCCATGACGATGAGTGCCAACGCCATGTAGAAGACACTGAGTGCCGCCGTGTCCCTCATCGTAATGTCTTCAGCGAGAACGGTGCCGGCTGCCAGCACCTCCCCGGAGGCGAGCGTCAGGTTATCGACGAGTGTCGTGCCGGCGGGATAGAGCTTGGCCGCGTGGCCTTCGACCGCCATGAGCAGGTGGCCCAGGCAAAGAGAGATGCCGCCAAAGACGACCGACTTGCGCATGCCGAGGTAGCGATCGGCCAGCATGCCGCCAATCAATGGCAGTGCATAAACAAGTCCCGCGTACGCGCCGAGCACATCGAGACCCATCTGGTCCGTAAACAGGTGGTACTTCGTGAGATAGAGCACCAGCAGGAATTTCATTCCGTAGAACGAGAACCGCTCCCAGAGCTCAGTGGCAAAACAAACATACAGGCCTTTCGGATGGCCCAAGAACTCGGCGTCATGCGAGTAGTCTTCGGCCGGCGTGGCCACAGAGTCAGTCATCGTCCCCCCGATAGGCGCGCTACGCCATCGACTTATTCTAATGCGGAGAAAGGTTACAAATTAAACACTATCCCGCGGCATTAAGGTAGTCGGACCATTGGAATTATGTTTGGTTTCAGAATGTTAGCCGTCGGCCGGCGCCGCTTCTTCGGTCGATTCCTCGGTAGACGGGCGGAAAATCCGGGACATGAAGATACCCATCTCGTAGAGCAGATAAACGGGTACAGCGAGCATTGTCTGGCTGATGACGTCGGGTGGCGTGAGCAGCATGCCGATGACGAATGCACCGAGAAAAACATACGGGCGGGCACTGCCGAGCTTTTCGGGTGTCGTCAGACCTGTCATGACGAGCAGCACCGTCGCTATCGGCGTTTCGAACGCGAGACCAAAGACGAGTACGACCATCATGACGAAGCTGACGTACTCGGTCATGTCCGGCTGATAGTTCACGGCATCCGGTGTGAACGTCGAGACGAAACCGAAGATCAGTGGGAAGACGACGTAGTAGGCGAAGGCCATGCCAACGAAGAACAGCACGATGCTCGTCGCCAACAGCGGTATCGCGAAGCGCTTCTCTTTTTTGTACAGGCCCGGCGCAACGAATGCCCAGATCTGGTAAAGGACGACAGGCATCGCGATGAACAATGCCAGATAAAACGTTAGCGCAATGGTTGCGGTGAGCGGAGACACCGGGCTCAGCGCGATGAGCTGGCCATTGGGCACGACGCTGACAAGCGGCTCGGCCACGTAGTTGAAGATCATCTTCGAGAACGGCAACAACGCGAGAAATACGAGGAATACGGCGCCGAATACTTTGAACAGCCGGCTGCGCAACTCAATCAGGTGAGATAGCAGCGTACCTTCGCCGAGGTCTTCTTTTTGCTCGTCGGCCATTACGCGGTCTTTTCAGTCTTGTCCGACGGCGGTGCAGCCGGCGTCGTGTCGTCTTCCTCGACGTGCATTGGCGAAAACGTGTCGTCGTCGCGTGGCGTAATAAGCTGTTCGGGACTCAGGTTCTTGAGCTCCGACGGATCAAAACCGAGATTCTTCTCGGCGTCGATTTCTTCTTCGAGCTGGCGCTTCAGGGTGCGCGTCATCTGTCGCGCCTTGCCAACCCAGCCGCCCAGCTTGCGGGCGACCTTGGGCAGCCGCTCCGGCCCCAGTATCATGAGGCCGATCAGGCATAGCAGGATGAATTCCGTACCGCCGATACCGGACATGTTGCGCCCCTCGGCTTAAGCGTCTTTCTCTTTGCTGGGCTCTTCGGCCGGCGTATTGTCAAAATCAGCGTCGTTGGACGAGTCACTGATCTGCTCGGCCGTCTCGTCGGCTTCATTCATTGCCGAGCGGAAGCCCTTCACCGCTCCACCGAGGTCAGAGCCCATATTGCGAAGCTTCTTGGTGCCGAAGATGGCCAGCACGATGAGCAGAATGATCAGCAGCTGCCACGGACCAATGTTGGAAAACATCTAGTTTCTCCTGGGGCTGGGCCCCGTCAGATAAGGCGCGAATTATGTTCATGATACCCGCCTCGGCGCAACAAAACCCGACAGACATCACACCCCATGTCAGTCACTGTGTCTGACACGGTGGGGCGGTGTCAGACACAGTGACTGACATGAACTTACGATGCCTTTTCAACGGGTTGAGAGCCAGAACGTCACGGGGCCGTCATTCGTCAGGCTGACCTGCATATTGGCGCCGAACCGCCCCGTCTCAACCGTCGCCAGCTTCGCCCGGCAGGCATCGGCCAGTTGGTCGAAATAGTCCGAGGCCATCTCGGGCGGCGCGCCCTTCGTAAAGCTCGCCCGTGTGCCCTTCTTCGTATCGGCCGTCAGTGTGAACTGCGGCACGAGGAGCAACCCGCCGCCGATGTCCTGAACGCTAAGGTTCATGCGGCCTTCGTCATCCGGAAAGACCCTGTACGTCAGCAGGCGCTCGGCAAGGCGGCCAATATCCTGCTCGGTATCCTCGCGGTGCACGGCGACCAGCACCAGAAGACCCCGCCCGATCCGGCCAACGGTCTCACCCCCAACCGCAACATCGGCATGAGTCACACGCTGCAGCAATCCGATCATTTTCTCCAGATACCCCGTTAGTGGACGCAAGGCGCAGAATAATATGACACCACAAAGAGGGCTGCGTGCGAGACTGTTTTTCCCGGCGGGTGGGAGACGTCATCCGGTTTTATCCCACCTCGAGAGCCACGGACGGCAAATTTCGGGGCTAATGGCCTGTCGGAGCATAACAAAGAGCCCCTGATCCCAAATCAGGGGCTCTTTTCGTTTTCGAATGGGAAGATAATCTACTTAATAGCCATTAATAGACAAAAAGTGGGTTTGAAAGACACGCATCAGGGCCCACCGATTCGTGCCCAGTACCCCAGGAACCTCGACCATCGTCGGTTGGCATTGCGTCAGAGCGAACAATAGACTTAGCCGCATAACGACAACATGGACGACATCATGAAAAGAAGAGAGTTTGTAGGGGGCCTGGCGGCGGCGGCCGGCCTGGCAGCATGCACGTCCGAGCAAGCGGATTGCACGAGTACCGCCGCGGCAGGCGGCGAGACCTTCGAGTGGTCCTGTGTCACGTCCTGGCCACCGAAGTTTCCCGGTCTCGGCATGGCGCCGGAAAACCTTGCAACCCGCGTCGAAGCGGCGAGCGGTGGCCGATTGAAGATCAAGGTATACGGGGGCGGCGAACTGGTACCCCCGTTCGAGGTGTTCGACGCGGTCTCACGTGGCACCGTCGAGATGGGCCACGGCGCGTCCTATTACCACAAGGGCAAGGTGGACGCGGCACAGTTCTTTACGGCCATCCCTTTCGGGTTGACGAACACCGAGCTCAACGGCTGGCTCTACTACGGCGGTGGCATGGACCTCTATCGCGAACTCTACGAGCCGTTTGACCTTGTGCCGCTGCCGTGCGGCAACACCGGCGTGCAGATGGGTGGCTGGTTCAACAAGGAGATCAACTCAATCGACGACATCAAGGGACTGAAGATGCGCATCCCCGGCCTGGGCGGCGAAGTGCTGCGACGCGCGGGCGGCACGCCCGTCACGTTACCCGGTGCTGAAATTTTCACGGCGCTGCAGACGGGCGCAATCGACGCAACTGAATGGGTCGGTCCTTACAATGACGCATCGTTCGGTCTGCACAAGGCGGCGAAGTACTACTACTACCCAGGGTGGCAGGAACCTGGCCCGGGACTGGAAACGATCGTCAACAAAGCCGCCTGGGATTCACTGCCGCCCGACCTGAAGGAAATTGTGAGCATCACCTGCCAGGCGCTGACAACCGATATGGCGGCGGAATACACTCATGGCAACGCCATGTCACTCGCCACGCTCAAGGCGGACCCGAATATTGAGATACGGCCGTTCCCTGACGAGGTCGTCGCACTGCTGAAATCGATAACGGAGGAGGTGGTCGCTGAGCTCATGGCCAACGATCCCGCATCGGCGAAGATTGGCAAGGCGTACTTCGAGTATCTCGAGAAGACGGCGGCCTACTCCGACATTTCGGAACGCGCCTACCTCACCGCTCGTCATCTCTAAAGCAACCGCAGATATAGCGGTCATCGGTGCCGGTATTGCCGGCATCGCGACCGCTTATTATCTCGCCGTCGCGCATCGCCGAGAGTCGGTCATCCTGATCGACCCGCGGCAACCCATGAGTTACACGAGCGCCCAGTCCGGCGACAACTACCGCAACTGGTGGCCGCACCCGGTGATGACCGCGTTCACCAACGACAGCATCGATGAGCTTGATCGCTTTGCGCACGACAGTGGCGACGTGTTTCGCATGACCCGCGGCGGTTACGTGCTCGCAACGCGCCGCACCAACATCGGCGAATTCACAGCGTCCCTGCAACCGGGCATCGATATTGTGTTCCATGAAGGCAAGGCGATACGTGAGCGCTTTCCGGCGCTATCAACCGACATACAGAATGTCGTTCATATTCGGCGCGGCGGCGACATCAGCGGACAGCAGCTCGGCACATGGATGCTCGAGCAAGTGCGGGCAAAAGGCGGTCGACTTCTGCGCGGCGCGGTCACGGAGATCGACCCGCGTGACGGCTTCGTCCTGAGCATCGCCGCTAACGACGTTACGACAGTGGCGGCAGGGGCCATCGTTAATGCAGCCGGCCCATTCGTCAACCACATTGCAGCGATGCTTGGCGAGGAACTACCCGTTCACAACGTGTTCCAGCAAAAAGTCGCGTTCGAGGACCGGCTTGGCGCGATCGATCGGGATATGCCTTTCTCTATCGACCTCGACGAGAAGACGCTCGACTGGAGTGACGAGGAACGCGAACTGCTTGCCGACGATCCTGACCTTGCCTGGTTGACTGGCAGCCTGCCCGGCGGAACCCACTGCCGACCGGAGGGCGGCCCGAAGGGCAGGTGGGTCAAGCTCGGTTGGGCGTACAACGAGACGCTCAGCGACCCGCAAGAGGATCTCGCGAACGAGCCCGCTTCGGATCCTCAGTTCCCGGAGATTGTGATGCGCGGCGCCGCTGCATTCCTGCCGGCACTTGCGCCTTATGTGAGAGAGCCGCCGACGCGTTACTCCCATTACGGCGGTTACTACACAATGACGGACGAGAATTGGCCGTTGATCGGCCCGATGACAACGCCCGGCGCGTTCATGGTTGCGGCCTTGTCGGGATTCGGCAGCATGTCGGCCTGTGCCGCTGGCAAGCTCTGTGCCGCCCGGGTAACCGGTTCTGCGTTGCCGGACTATGCCGAGGGCCTCAGCAGAGGACGATATGACGACGAGCCATTGATGTCGGCGTTGCGCAGCGCCTCGAGCAAGGGACTTCTGTGAACGAAAAAGGCCGGTCGTTTTGCGACCGGCCTTCCTTGTTGCACATCAGGTTGTGCTTACGAGGAGATCGTTAGTCCCAGGAGTAAATTCCCTTCAGGTACCACGACCCGCCTTCGTAGTTCGCAACCGTGCGGCGCGGATACTGCAGGCCAACGCTGAGACGGTTGGCGTTTGGTGGACCAATCTCGTCGACATACTCGTCGAAGATGTTCGAGCCACCAAGCACAACGCGCCAGTTTTCGTTGACGTTCCATCCGGCCTCGAGATCGACGTAGTAGATTGCGTCGATCTGGGCACTCGGGTCCGTCGCGGCACCAATTGTGCCGCGCTCATCGTAGTGCTCGCCGTAGAAGTTGATGCGGCTCATGATGTTGAAGTCTTCACCGATCAGGAAATTACCCGTCAGCGTCCAGCGGTGCTCGGGGTAATTATTCTCGATGTCTTCTACGAGCGCATCGCTGACAGGCTGAATCAGGTCGCCGTCCACAACGAAGGTGCGTTGACCCGTTACATCGATCTGGCCATAGGAATACGCCAGCGCAAGGTCGAGGCTCGTCGTAGACCCGAGGTCGAACGATGAAGTCGCGACGATGTCTACGCCTTCGTGCTCTACATCAAGCGCATTCGTGTAGTAAGACAGCGAACGCTCAGGCAGATTCGGGTCGTCGCCGGGCTGCGGCGGAACCGTAATGTTGCCGGTACGGTAGATGCGGTTGTCGACTTCGATCTTGTAGATATCCGCTGTTAATGAGATGGCCTCACCAATGTCCAGCGCAAAGCCGGCACTCACGTTGAGCGACTCTTCTTCCGTCAGCGTTCTCGCGCCAGCTGCCTGGGCAGAAGGATCGCTGACCGGGAACAGGCCTTCTTCAACCTGCAGACCCGTCGTACCATCGAACGTCGTAATGATCGTCGATACGTTCGATTGTCCCGGCGTAGGGGCATGGAAGCCTGTCGAGACTGCGCCGCGCAGGGCGAAGGTATCGGATACACGGTAGCGAGCAGCAATCTTGCCATTCAGCGTGCCGCCAAAGTCCGAGAAGTTCTCGTAGCGAGCCGCATACTGAACGAGGAAAGCGTCCGACACGTCATGCTCGACGTCTGCATAAAACGCAACGTTGTCGCGCTTGAACGCGCCCGCGTTCCTGGGCTCGATGCCGCGGAAGCCGCTCGAACCGGAACCGAAATACGAATTCGGTTCGCCCGAGAACGCCGTAAACGTCTCTTCGCGTGCTTCGAAGCCGAATGCGAGGTTAATGCTCTCACTCATCGGCAGCGAGAAGTCCGCGTTGATGTTGTTCTCTTCCTGGGCGTAGCCGCCAACGTCGAAGTCCATCTGCGGCAGGGACGTAAAGTCGCCCGGGCCGAGCGATGGGTTCGCCGTGTTGTTCAGGAAATAATCGAGCTCGTTCTTGCCGTAGCTGTAGCTGACGTCGTAGAGCATGCCGCTCTGGAATTCACCACTGACGCCAACGACAAAGCTCGAGTCTTCCTGGGCGCCGTCGAGGAACGGCGTGAAGCCCGCAGGTAGTCCTGTCCAGCCCTGCTCGATCAAGCTCTGCGAATTGGGAATAAGCGGATCGTCCAACACCGGGTCACCGGCATTCGGGTCGCACACCGGGCAGCCGTCGCCAAATGTGCGCTGGCTTGTGAACGTCGAGTGATCCGGCGGCCTGTAGAAGAAGCGATAGCGACCGTCGGTATCGGCGAGACTGAACCGGACATACAGCTCGGCGGAGCCGCTGAGCTCGAAGCCGGAGTTCAGGAAGAAGCGGGTGCCTTCAGTCTCCGGGCGGCCCCAGGTCTGTACGAGGGGCGCATCGCCGAACGGCGCGTCCGCACCCACGCCCTGCACACCGGAGTCGATCAGCGCCTGCGCGTTGGGTCGCTGAATGCCGCGTGACAGCGCGTCATTGTCGACATGTTCGATAGTGGCGTTGATGAAGCCGCTGTTGCCGATTGCCATGCCCATGTTGGCACCGAGGTGCATGCTCTGCTCGCCGTCGAAGTACTCACCGAACTGTACTTTGGCGCTGCCGCCTTCCGCGTCGTCCTTCAGGATGAAGTTCATCACACCGGCGATAGCATCGGAGCCGTACTGCGAAGCCGCGCCATCACGCAGGACTTCGACACGCTTGATGGCCATGCCCGGGATCATGCCGATGTCGACACCGTGGGCGCCGTTGCCGGCCGCGGGTGCAAAGAACTGCACCAGTGCTGAACGATGGCGACGCTTGCCGTTAATCAGCACGAGGGTCTGGTCCGGCGCAGTACCGCGCAGCGATGTCGGCCGAACGAAGGCCGAGCCGTCGCCTGTGGCTGGCGTGGCCGTGTAGGACGGCACCAGTGCCTTGATGTTGTCAGTCAGGTCTGCGGTGTTGCCCATTGCAGTGAAGTCATCGGCGCTGATGACGTCAACAGGAACTGGCGAATCCCCGGCCGAGCGCGGCTTGGCGCTGCGCGAGCCGGTCGTCACGATCTCTTCAATGAACTCACCCGAAGCACCGTCATCCTGTGCGACGGCGGTCTGGAACGACAGCCCGCCAGTTGCGAGCAACGCAGCCATCACGCCGAAGGAAACGGAATTTCTCTTCATGTGGATTTTCCCCCTCTCTTTTTTGCGAAAGATTGTCTTTTCTCGGACACGCCAAGTGTCCGTTAGTCTTATAACTATCGGCTCTAAACCTAGCCGAAACCCCTTGTTAATGCAACGGATGATTCAGTATAGTGACCCCATGATTCATCTGTTTCATTAGTACGATGCAACGCCCGTATCCAGAAACAATTCGCCTGCTCATCGAGTCATTTTCCGACCTGACTCCCGAGCTGCAGAAGGCCGCCAAGTTCATGGTCGAGCACCCCGAGGAGGTGGGGCTCAACTCGATGCGCAAGGTGGCCAAAGAGGCGGGGGTCAAGCCAGCCACTGTCAGCCGACTGTCGAAGACCCTCGGTTTCGAGGAATACGAGTCTCTCCGCGAGCCTTTTCGCCAGCGATTGCGAAAGATCGAACCAAAGTTCTCCTCGCGCGTTGAGGATCTGCAGCGACGAGGCGCCGACGACACGGGTTCACTGTTTATGGACCTGCGCCGGCAGGAGCTCGAGAATATCGAGCGGACGCTTTCTGACGAGAACCAGGCTGCAATCGAAGCTGCCGCGGAGGCACTGCACGGCAGTCGCCGAGTCTATGTGCTCGGCCTGCGTGGCGCGTACGCGCCGGCGTTCCTCTTCCACTACGCCTATCAGCTGTTCCAGGAAAATTGCAGGCTGATAGACACACACGCCGGCATTTTTGCGGACCAGCTTCGTGGGATTGGCGCGAACGACAGCCTGCTCGTCATCTCGTTTCCGCCATACACGCAGTTGACGATCGACGCCGTTGACTACGCGGCCGAGGCCGGCGCGAAGATCGTCGCGGTTACCGACAGCGTCGTGTCCCCGGCGGCGCATGCGGCCGGCCACACCATCATCACGCAGAACAAGTCGGCGTCTTTTTATCATTCGTTCACCGGCGCACTCGCCGTTACGCAAGCCCTGATAACACTGCTGGTCGCGAAGAAGGGCGGCGACGCCGTCAAGATTGCGAGGGAAGCCGAAAAGCAACTGTCCAAAGTCAGCGCGTACTGGTGAAGCAATGAGTCATGTTCTGCATCGAAGCCTCCTGCAAGCACCGTCCCGGGCAGCGCAGGGCGATGGCGTCTACGTTGTCGATGCCGACGGCAACCGCTACCTCGATGGCTGCGGCGGTGCTGCCGTGTCCTGCCTCGGCCACAGTCATCCCGCCGTTATCGAAGCGATTCGTTCGCAGGTTGGCACGCTGCCGTATGCGCACACGTCATTCTTCACAACCGACGTCATGGAAGCGCTCGCCGACAAGATGGTCGCGGCCGCGCCGGGCATGAACAAAGTCCTGTTGCTAAGCGGTGGTTCCGAGGCCACCGAAGCGGCACTCAAGCTTTCTCGGCAGTATTTCGTCGAAGCCGGCCAGCCGGATCGCCACCTGTATATCGCCCGGCGCCAGAGTTATCACGGCAATACGCTCGGTGCACTGGCGACGGGCGGCAATGAATGGCGTCGTGAGAAATTCGGACCAATACTCGTCGATGGTCATCACATTGCGCCTTGCTACGAGTACCGCGAGCGAAGCGACGATGAAAGCGTTACTGATTACGGCCAGCGGGTTGCGAACGAACTTGAGGCCAAGGTCGAGGCACTGGGCCCGCATCGCGTTGCGGCCTTCGTCGCCGAAACCGTTGTCGGCGCTACGGCAGGAGCCGTCGTGGCCGTCCCTGGCTATTTCAAGCGCGTTAGAGAGATTTGCGATAAATACGGCATTCACCTGATCCTCGACGAGGTCATGTGCGGCACGGGTCGCACCGGCACCATGATGGCCTATGAGCAGGAAGATATCGTGCCGGACATCGTCTGCATGGCGAAAGGGCTCGCAGCCGGCTATCAGCCTGTTGGCGCGTTACTCTGCCGTGGCGAGATCACCGAAACCATTCGCAACGGCAGCGGCTTTTTCCAGCACGGTCACACGTTCATGGGACACGCCACCGCCGTGGCCGCATCCCTCGCAACGCTGTCGGTCATTGAAGAACAGAGCCTCCTGGAAAATGTCGGGGTCCGGGGCGCATCGCTGCTGGGCGGATTGCAGGATGCGTTTGCTTCACACCCGAATGTCGGGGACGTCCGTGGCCGCGGCCTGTTCATTGGCGTCGAGTTTGTTGCCGACCGTGAAACCAAAGCGCCTCTGGACCCCGACGGCAAATACCACAATCGGGTGCAGAAGGCGGCGATGCAGCGTGGTTTGATGGTCTATGGGATGGGCGGCACCGTCGATGGCCGCATTGGCGACCATGTTCTGCTGGCGCCGCCGTACATCATTGACGAGAACCACGAGCAGGAACTCGTCGGCAAACTCGCCGACGCAGTCAGTTCGGTTTACAGCGAATCGTAACCGTCCGGTCGAACACTTCACTGCGCGCTTCTTCAACGGCTCGAAAGCTCATAACTACAACTCTAGTTGCTGTAGATCTGTTCAGGTAGCCACGTGACGAGATCGGGGAATGCAGCAATCAGTAGCAGCGCAAATACCTGGATCGCCACGAAGGGTATCGCGCCCCTGTAGATCTGTGCCGTAGTGACTTCAGGGGGCGCCACACCGCGCAGATAGAACAGCGCGAAACCAAACGGTGGCGTCAGGAACGATGTCTGCAAATTGATCGCGATCATGATGCCGAGCCATACCGGGTCAAGGCCCATCGCGAGCAGCACAGGACCGACGATCGGCACGACGACGAACGTAATCTCGATGAAGTCGAGAACGAAGCCGAGCAGGAACATCACGAGCATTACGACAATGACTGCGCCCACGACGCCACCGGGCAGCGCGTCGAGCACTGCGTGTACACCATCGTCGCCGCCGTAGCCGCGGAATACGAGCGAGAAAATCGAGGCGCCGATCAGGATCATGAACACCATGCTGCTGATGCTCAGCGTCGATCGCATGATGTCCCGCAGCCGCTCGAGATCGAGTTCCCGTCGAGCGATTGCGAGCAACAGTGCGCCCATGCCGCCGACGCCTGCCGCCTCAGTGGGTGTAGCCAGCCCGGTCAGGATCGAACCGAGCACCGCGAAGATCAGGATCAACGGCGGCGCAATTGCTCGGAACACGCGGAGCAGCGTGACCGACTCGCCCTCGTCGGCCGTATGCGCCGGCATGGATACTGGCTTGAACAGCGCCATGCCGAGGATGTAGAGCACGTAGAGCGCGACAAGTAGCAATCCTGGAATAAGCGCGCCGGCAAACAAGTCTCCGACGGACACGGTCTTCGGCGAGAAGATACCCATCTCAAGCTGAGCCTGCTGATACGCCGTGGTCATCACATCGCCGAGCATGACCAGCACGATCGATGGCGGGATGATCTGTCCCAAGGTACCCGACGCGCAAATGGTGCCGGTAGCGACCTCCGGGGCATAACCCCGTTTCAGCATCGTTGGCAACGACAGCAGGCCCATCGTCACGACTGTCGCGCCGACAATGCCCGTGCTTGCCGCCAGCAACATGCCCACGAGCGTGACCGAAATGCCAAGCCCCCCGCGCAGAGAGCCGAACAGGCTGCTTAATGTCTCGAGCAGATCCTCCGCGATGCGCGCGCGTTCCAGCGTGACGCCCATAAAAACGAACAGTGGGACAGCGACGAGCGTCTCATTCGTCATGATGCCAAACACGCGGTTTGGCAGCCCGAGGAGCAAAGCCTCGCTGAACGTTCCGGACATGGTGCCGATGCCGGCAAAGATGAGCGCTGTGCCGCCAAGCGTAAAGGCGACCGGGAACCCGGCCAGCAAAACCAGGATCACGGTGACAAACAGTAAGGCGGCGATCCATTCCATGGCTAACGGCCCCGAATCGCGCGCAGTGAGCGCAGGAACAGGGACACACCCTGCAGCGCCACAGCAATCGGCATCAGGAGTATCACCGACTTGAGCATCGGGACAAGCGGGTAAGGCAGGCCACCGGACTCGCGTGATGCCTCGCGAATACTCCATGATTGAGTGACGAAATCAAACGATTTCCAACCGAGGAACAGGCAAACCGGCAACAGAAAGAGCACGACGCCGATAAGGTCGACCCAGGCGCGACGCTGCGGGCTCATCGTCCGGTAGAAGACATCGACGCGCACATGTTCTTCGTTGCGTAGCGTATAGGCCGCACCGAGCATGAACACGACCGCGTGCATCCATACGACGGATTCCTGCACCCAGATGAAGCCGATGTCGAACAGCTTGCGCATGACTACGACGACAAAGGTGACGACGACCATAAACAGCGTCAGCCATGCTGCCGCTCTGCCTGTAACGGCACTTATGCGATCTAACGCATTGGTGTCCTTGTCGCCACCCACTGATCAGGTACGCCAGAACGTCGGCGTGATCAAAACGAGCAGCGTAAAGATCTCGAGGCGACCGAGCAGCATGCCCGCCACCGAGATCCACTTGGCGGTATCACTCAACGACATGAAGCCAGATGCAACGTCGCCGAGTCCGGGACCGAGGTTGTTGAGCGTCGCAGCGACCGCCGAGAATGCGGTCACCTGGTCAAGGCCGGTCGACATCATGGCCAGCAACATCACGCCGAAGATAATGATGTACACCGAGAAGAAACCCCACACGGCGTCGACGACGCGATACGGTACTCCCTTGTTACCCAGCTTGACCGGAATTTCGGCGCTCGGGTGCACGAGGCGTACGATCTCGCGGACGCCCTGCTTGTAGACAAGCAACCAGCGGATGACCTTGATACCGCCTGCCGTCGACCCGGCGGACCCACCAATGAAACTCGAGAAGATCAGCAGTGCAGGTAGCGCCGCAGGCCACAGTGCGAAGTTCTCGGTCGTAAACCCGGTCGTCGTGCCGATCGACACAGACTGGAACAAACCGTCACGGAAGGTCCCGTAGGGGTCATCGAAACCGCGGTACAAGAACAGTGAGCCGATGACGACAGCAGATAGTGCTATGAGAATGAACGTGTAGGCGCGGAACTCCGGGTCCTGGAAATAGTGCTTGATGGATACGTAGCGCCACGCGAAGAAATGCAGCGAGAAGTTGATGCCCGCAACGAACATGAAGAATACAGCAATGAAATCGACTGCCGCGCTGTCGAAATACGCGATGCTTGCGTCATGCGTCGAGAAGCCGCCGATCGCAACCGTCGAAAAGGCGTGGCACAGCGCATCGAACCAGCCCATGCCCGCGATACGGTAACCGATCATGCAGGATATCGTGAACGCCAGGTAGACGTACCAGAGGGCCTTTGCGGTCTCGGTGATACGCGGCGTCAGCTTCGTGTCCTTGACGGGCCCTGGCGCCTCGGCGCGATACAGCTGCATACCGCCGACACCGAGCATCGGCAGGACGGCGACAGCGAGGACGATGATGCCCATGCCGCCGAGCCACTGCAGCTGCTGGCGGTAATAGAGGATTGATACAGGCAGATCGTCGAGGCCGGTCAGCACCGTGGCGCCCGTCGTCGTCAGCCCGGACATCGACTCGAAGACCGCGTCCGTGAAGGTCAGCGACAGCACCTCGTCTGCAAAGAAAAATGGCGCGGCGCCGGCCGTGCCGAGAACCGTCCAGAACGCGGCGACGACGAGGAAGCCGTCGCGCAGCCGCAGTTCCTTCCGAACCCGGTGTACCGGCAACCAGAGGAGCAGGCCCGCTGCCAGCGTGATACCAAACCCTTCGACGAAGGGCAGCCAGGAATGATCGTTGTAGTAAACGCTGAACAGGATCGGCGGCAGCATCGTCAGGCTGAACATCATCAGCAGCAGCCCGAGAATGCGTTGTACGACGGCCAGGTTCATCTAGACAAAGGAAACGTCGACCTGGAACAGGCTTTCGAGCCGCTCGATCTTGCGTCGATCGGTCATGAACATGATGACGTGGTCGTCGGCCTCGATGACCGTGTCATGATGCGCAATCATGACCTTGTCGTCACGGACGATCGCGACGATTGCCGTGCCCTTCGGCAACTCGATGTCTTCAATCGCACGCCCGACTACCTGGGAGTTTTCCTCGGTACCGTGCGCGATGGCTTCCATCGCCTCGGCGGCGCCGCGTCGCAGCGAATGCACCCTGACAACATCGCCACGTCGCACGTGCGCGAGTAGAGAGCCAATGGTCACCTGCTGCGGAGAGATAGCGATGTCGATTGTGCCCGCCTCGACGAGGTCGACGTACGCGGCACGATTGATCAGCGCCATGACCTTGTGAGCGCCAAGCCGCTTCGAGAGCATCGAGCTCAGGATGTTGGCCTCTTCGGAGTTTGTCAGCGCGCAGAAGACGTCGACATTGTCGATGTTCTCTTCGAGCAACAGCTCTTCATCGGCCGCATCGCCGACGAGCACAATCGCCTTGTTGAGCTGCTCGGAGATATAGCGGGCGCGCTGCTGGCTGTGTTCGATAATCTTGACCTGGTTGGTCTGTTCGAGCGCTTTCGCGAGGCGCATGCCGATGTTGCCGCCACCCGCGATGACGACGCGACGCACCGGATCCTCGAGTCGTCGCATCTCACTCATGAACACGCGGATGTCTTTGCGGTCGGCGATGAAGAACACCTCGTCGCCTTCCTGAATGACCGTATCGCCGTCGGGAAGCATCGCTTTACCCTGTCGGTAAATTGCCGCGATACGGGCCTCGGTATTCGGGATGTGGTCCTTTAGCGTCGCGATGCGCTGACCGACGAGCAGGCCGTCGCGGTCCGCCTTCACGCCGACAAGGCGGACGCGGCCGTTGGCAAAGTCGAGGACCTGCGTTGAGCCCGGATAGAGAATGAGTTGTTCGACGAAGCTGCAGACGAGCTGCTCGGGGCTGATGCGCACGTCAATTGGAATCGCGTCCTGCGTGAACAGCTTGTTCGCGTTCATGTACTCGGCGGAGCGAATACGCGCGATCTTCGTCGGCGTGCGGAACTGTGTGTACGCGACCTGGCAGGCCACCATGTTGGTCTCGTCAGAGTCGGTTAGCGCGACGACGATATCGGCATCGGAGGCGCCGGCGCGCTCGAGTACCTCGGGATACGCGGCGTGGCCGACGACGGTGCGAATATCGAGACGGTCCTGCAGCTCGCGAAGAACATCGGGCCGGCGATCGACGACAGTGACCTCGTTGGCTTCCTCACGTGACAGATGATAAGCGGCGGATGAGCCGACCTGACCTGCGCCGAGAATGAGAATTTTCATTGTTGTTGACGTGCCCTTTTAAAGGCGCCGCATACCCTGCTGCGTCAGGATCAGTAGTTTACATCAGTGTGGAGCTTGTCTCGTAGAAATTCGTGGCCGCGAAGCTGACTGGTCGAGCGATGTACGCGAAGCGAGGAGCGAAGCGTGGTCGTCCCACTCGAGCGACGAGCGACAAAGTAATGCGCTCGACCAGTCGCTTCCCGTGTGGGTTCTGCATCACTGCGCGTCCTCCTTTGTTGCGCCACTTGCCAATAACCACCGGTATTGAACGCGTGCCGCGCCTCGAAGGACGCGCAGTGACACAGAACGCGGCTCACGCAGTTCTACGAGACAAGCTCCAGATTCGCATAGCTCATAATGAGCATTTTCGTGCCTTCCGTTTCGAAGTTCACCTCGACCCGGGCATGCGCGCCCTCGCCCTCGAAATTGGTGATAACGCCGTCACCGTATTTGCGGTGACGCACCCTTTGTCCGAGGTGCGCACCATATTCGTTCTGCAGTGCACCGGTTCCGGAATGTCGTCGCGACGGGCCGGTTGAGCGCAACGGCCTGGCCACCTGCACGCGTGGCCTGATTTCCTCGACGTGCTCGTCGGGAATCTCGCGAATGAACCGTGAGGGCTGCGAGAAATTGTCCATCCCGTGCAGGCGACGCTGCTCGGCATACGTGACGTACAGCGTCTGCATGGCGCGCGTGATGCCGACGTAGCAAAGACGACGTTCCTCCTCGAGCCCCTGCGGGTCCTTGATCGAGCGCTGATGCGGAAACAGCCCGTCCTCCATGCCAGACAGGAAGACGAGCGGAAACTCGAGACCCTTCGCCGAGTGCATGGTCATGAGCTGGACACAGTCTTCCCAGGCATCGGCCTGCGCTTCGCCTGCTTCGAGGGCAGCGTGTGACAGGAACTCGTCGAGCGGCGACATTTCGTTGGCCGGGTCAGGCTCGAAGCCCTTTGCGGCGCTGACGAGTTCGAACAGGTTCTCGACGCGGGTCTCGCCCTTCTCGCCTTTTTCCTTCTTGAAGAACTCGACGAGGCCGCTCTGGTGAATAACATGGTCGACCTTGTCCTGAAGATCCAGGCCATTAACCTCGCGCGCCATGCGTTCGATCATTGACATGAATGCGGCTACGGCGTTCGCGGCGCGACCGTTGAGATCGTCACTCGCAATCGCGCCCGCGGCTCGCCATAGCGAACAGGTGTTGGCGCGAGCATAAGACCGGATCATGTCCAGCGTCCGGGCGCCGATACCCCGCGTGGGTTTGTTAACGACGCGCTCGAACGACGAGTCGTCGTCACGATGAGCAATCAACCGCAGGTACGCGAGCGCGTCCTTGATTTCCATGCGCTCGAAAAAGCGCAGGCCGCCGTAGACACGATACGGAATGCCGGCGTTGATAAGGCCTTCCTCGAGCACACGGGACTGAGCATTCGAGCGGTACAGGATGGCCGCATCGGAGCGGAGATTGCCGTGGTCAATCCAGTCACGCAGTCGACCGATGACGAAGTCCGCCTCATCGCGCTCGTTATAGGCCGAATAGACTTTTATGGGTTCGCCTTCCGCGCCTTCGGTCCAGAGGTTCTTGCCAAGCCGCGACCCGTTATTGGCAATGACGGCGTTCGCGGCGTTCAGGATCGTCGACGTCGACCGGTAGTTCTGTTCGAGCTTGACGACGTTCGTGCCGGGGAAGTCCTTCTGGAACTGCAGGATGTGCTCAACGCGAGCGCCGCGCCAGCGATAGATTGACTGGTCGTCGTCGCCCACGACAAACGGCACGCCATCACCGCCGGCGAGCAGGCGCAGCCACGCGTACTGAATGGCGTTAGTGTCCTGGAACTCGTCAACGAGCAGGTGCCGGAAACGGCGCCGGTAATGGCCGAGCAGCTCCTCGTTGTCGCGCAGCAACTCATGCGCGCGCAGCAACAGCTCGGCAAAGTCCACGAGGCCGCCGCGCTCGCAGACCTCCTCGTAAGACTGGTACAGGGAGATCATCCTTTGCCGCTCTTCATCACCTTCGTTGTCGAGGTGCTGCGGCCTAAGGCCCTCGTCTTTCTGCGCATTGATGAACCATTGGACCGTCTTGGGTGGAACAAGCCCATCATCGATCTCGAGATTCTTGAGCAGACGTTTCAGCAGGCGCAGCTGATCGTCCGAGTCGATAATCTGAAAGTTCTGCGGCAGCCTGGCCTCGCGCCAGTGACGCCGCAGCATGCGATGCGCAAGGCCATGGAACGTGCCTATCCAGAGGTGCTGCACCGGCACATCAAGCAGACTCTCGATGCGAGACCGCATCTGGGCCGCAGCCTTGTTCGTGAACGTGACGGCCAGCAGGCCATGTGGAGAGACGCCCTCGACGTCGATGAGCCATGCGGCCCGGTGCACGAGCACGCGCGTCTTGCCGCTGCCGGCGCCCGCAATGACGAGCGTCGGTTCAGCGGGCGCGGTTACCGCCTGACGCTGAGCGTCATTGAGGTTTTCGAGGATCGGTGTGACGTCCATAGCGCGCTCGGGAAAGCGCGCAAGTGTACCAAGATCAGGACTCCCAGCGAATGCCCAGCATGTACTGGAGACGTTCGTACTGGATACGAAGATCGTTGGACACGGTTTCCCGGAGGCGGGCCTCCAGGATCAGGCTCAGGTTGCGGGTCATGCGGAACGATGCCTCGACCTTGCCGAGTAGCGATTCCTGCGTTTTGCCGCCCGCGACGGGCTCGTGGAAAGCGAAGGCATTCGGGAAGTCGTAGAGGTGATAAGCGCCTTCTGCCTCGAAGTCGAAACGTTCACCGGGCGACCAGTGGAACTCGACGCCGAAGCTGTCGCGCGTGTAGTCGTTGTAGCCAACGTACTGATCGGTCCGCTGCGTGCGTTCTACGTCAAAGCCGAACCACATGGAATCGGTAATGCGTTGCCTGGCCCGCAGGCCCAGCGCAACGTAGTCGTAACGGATGTTCGGATTGCCGACACGCTGCTGCCCGTCGAGATCGAAGGCCGGGCGATCGCCAAAGCGCCGGCTGTAGTACTTACCGGTAATGCGGAGCAGCGACGTACGCGAGAACTTGTACTGAGCGAAAAGGCTGCCAGCAAAATACTCGTGGTCGTACTCCGGCAGAACTTCTGTCTCCTCGTAGTTCCAGAGCTGGCCCTTGAAGTCGAGACCAAGCCCGAGCCTGTTCCCGAACTGGCGTATTCTGATCTCAGGGCCGTAGCGCAGGTAGTTCATGCGGTCGTCGACATCGACACCATTGAAGTCGCGCGACTGCCCATCATCGGGGTCGTAGTACACCTCATCATGCTGTGCGACCTTGAACGCACTGTGCACACGGCGGGTCCTGTTCTTTTCCTCGTTGCGGCGATCGTATTCGCTGCCAAAGCTGAGCTCGTGCGAGTATTCGTTCGCGTTCTCCAGTTCCTGGTCCTGGTAATAACGACCCGAGAGGCGATACGCCCCATAGAAGCCCTCGAACGGCAGGCTGTTGATCAGGTACTTGGCCGACAGGCTGACAGGCATGAACGCACCGCTTTGCACGACCGGGGTCACGATCGGCGTATTTGGGTTTGCCAGGTCGATGTACGGTTGATCCGGTGAGCGGAAGACATTGTCGTCGCTGCCAAAGCTGATGCGGGCGCGGAGCTCGAGGTCAGCGAACTCTCGTTTCTTCTTACGCTCTTCGGCGCGCACCTCGAACTCGGTCGGCACTTGCTCCGCATCCCGTATCCGGGAGATCGCAACAACGGCGTATTTCTGCAGTTTCTTGTCGATCTCCTGGTCGCGGGCAAGGCGGAACCAGCGCAGCGCTTCTTCATTCTCTCCAAGCTTGTATGCATTCAAACCCAGGTTGTATTGGGTGGCGATCCGCAGCTGTGGGTCGTCGAGCGCCCGCAGCAGAGCATCTCGAGCACGGATGTGCTGCCCGGCACGGTAGTGCGCAACGCCCATGTTGTAGTACAGGATCGGGCTGCGCATGCCTTCATCCTCGGCCTGGCTGTAGCGCAGCAGCGCCGCCCAGTAGAGGTCGTCGCGGAACAGCCGATTGCCGTCGGTAAAATACTGGTCCGCCGTCATTGCCGCGGCCGGGCGCACTGGCGCCAGGGCTGCGATCAGGGAAATCAGGACAACAATTAAGAACCGGTTGTGCATGCGTCAGAGATCAGAGCGTTATGTCAGATTGGAGATTATTGGCTTTGAGGCCGTAAAACTATGACGTGGCGCAAAAAAATCCCCCCGAATGCGTCACAAACGGGGGGATTGGGTGGTTTCGAGCTAATTATTCGACGTCGTCGCCGTCTTCGTCGCTGGAATCGTCATCGGACGGGTCGTCGTCATCCATCTCGTCCTCTTCGTCTTCCTCGTCGAACTCGTCTTCGTCGACATCTTCACCGTCTTCGAAGTCGTCCTCTTCGTCCATTTCGTCCTCTTCGAACGGCTCGTCGTCCTCGAATTCGTCTTCGTACTCATCTTCGTACTCATCCTCGTACTCGTCTTCGTACTCGCCGTCTTCGTACTCCTCTTCGTACTCAGACTCGCTCTCGGACTCGCCGTCTTCGTCTTCTTCTTCCTCGCGCTCTTCCCGCTCGCGCTCTTCTTCCTCTTCGCGGCGCTGCTCTTCAGCGTCATCCTCGGACTCGTCTTCCGACTCGCCGTCGTCGTCCCAGTCCTCGTCTTCGACGTCGTCGTCGGGGCCGCGCATCTCGGAGATCACTGTCTCAAGGTCTTTCGCGTCATTGACAATTTCCATCGTGACGTCGAGACCTTCCAGGTCGTCGTCGGCACGGGCGACCGCCGGCATGAACGCCATCAGCGTCAGCACCAGCGTTGCAATAAATACGTTCAACTGTTTCATAGCTCTACTCCCTTAGCTCACATTTACGCGCAGTCGGAAGGTCCGGCCACGATTGTCATGTTCGAGTCGCGCGAGCACTTCGCCGCCGGTTGGCGTTAACGCGATGAGCTCGAGCGGTAAATAATTCTTGCCTTCGACGAGGCTGGTCTGCCACGAGATCTCGCGCTGTCCGGGGAAGCCCGCCAGCTCAATGCCGTCCGGCAAAGTCACGGTCAGCGTCGCGTCGTCGAGCGCGTTGGCCGATGCAAACACGAGATTCACGGTGCGCGGCTCTTCCAGCGTCATCGCGACACCGGGGATGTTCGCCTTCGGCGCTGGCACGTCGGGTGCTGTCAGGAAGAAACCACCCAGCAGCCACAGGACCACGCCCGCGGCGATGGCTGAGCCGAAGCCTGTCATGATCCAGCGATTGCGCTGGCGGCGCGTACCCTCATGGGTTGCACGAGCCAGGGCCTGGTCATAATAGCCTGCGGAAGCCTCGGTCATCGGGTAGTCCTTTAATAGCTCAAGGATCTCCTGATCCTGCTGATTGATGTCCTGTTTTTGCATGATTTCGTCCTGCCTGACCCCTTACACGACCGGGCTCAGGAAAAGGTTCCGTTTTCGGAGAGGATTTCCCGGAGGCGCGCCCGGGCGCGGTGCAGGCGGGATTTGACCGTCCCGACCGGGATGTTCATAAGGCCATGAATTTCATCGAGTTTATAGCCCTCCGTATCGTGCAATAGCACGATAATACGGTGGTCGTCGGAGAGCTTCTGGAGAGCCGCATCGAGCTGCTTCATCTTCTCGAGGCGCTGTTGATCCCGTTCCGGGTCCTCGGTACCGGCGAACCCGGCCAGGCCCTCCCCAGACAGGAAACCTTCGTCAACGACATGCATGCGACGGCGCGCGAAACGCCGCTGCTCGTCGATGAACAGGTTGTACATGACGCGCGACAGCCACGAGCCCGGCTCGTCTATGGCTACGAGGTCGTCGAGCTTGCCGAAGGCCTTGATGAGCAGCTCCTGGAACAGGTCCTCGGCTTCGGCTTTGCGCCCCGTGAGCCGGAACGCGAGCCGATACAGCCGATCGAAATGCGGCCGTACAAGTTGCTCGAACGTCGCTTTGTGGCTTTCGCTGCTCATACCCTCCCGTAGTTTAGTACGAGCGATGTGTTTGAAGCGCCGACCGGGTTGGCAGTTTTAGCGTGATCCGCGAATGCGCGCGAGAGTCATCAGGATCAGCGGCGCGAAGAACAAGGCACCAATGATGATCATCGGAATCGCGAAGGGCCGCAGATCGATTGTCTCGGCGAATGGCAGCGGATCCCCGGCGACAAGCACATAGATGCCGACGGCGACGAGAAGCATACCGACGAAGTCGAGGATAAGCACCCAGGCCGGCCAGATCAGTTTCGTGGGCTGGTTCATGCGGCCCAGTCTACCTTAACCGTCTCGGTGTCAGTCACGGTGACTGACACCGGCTGCGCTAGAAGCCGACCTGGAACGGCAGGTAGTGATCGACAAGCAGGGCGGCAAACAGGATGCCCAGGTAGTTGATCGAGTACTTGAACGTCTTCATCGGCAGCTCCATGTCCTCCGGCACGCGGTACATCCGAATGGCGTAGTACAGGAAGAACGCGTCGAGGACGATAGTCGTTGCGAGATAGATGATGCCGGTCATGCCGATCAGGTACGGCAGGATCGTGACGAGCACAAGCAGGATCGTGTAGAGCAGAATATTGAGGCGCGTGAAGGCTTCGCCGTGCGTCACCGGCAGCATCGGGATGTCCACCTTGGCGTACTCTTCCTTGCGCGCGATCGCGAGCGCCCAGAAATGCGGCGGTGTCCAGACGAACACGATCAGGAACATCAATAGAGCGCCGGCTTCGATCTCATTGGTCACCGCGGTCCAGCCGAGGACCGGAGGAGCTGCACCCGCGGCGCCGCCAATGACGATGTTCTGCGGGGTAGCTCGCTTGAGCCACACGGTGTAGATGACGGCATAGCCAATCAGAGAGAAGAACGTCAGGACAGCGGTCAATGGATTGACCAGCAATCCCAGCACCAGCATCGAAATAATGCAGAGAATTGTCGCGAAGGTGAGCGCCGACTTTTCGGTCAGCTTGCCCTGCGGTAACGGCCGCCCGCGGGTCCGCATCATCTGGATGTCGATACGGGCGTCGAGAACGTGGTTGTACACGGCAGCCGAAGACGACGCGAGCCCGATCCCGAGCGTGCCAAACACAATCGGCATGAGACCGGGCCAGCCCGGCACGGATACAAACATGCCGACCACCGCCGTGAAGACGATCAGCATGACGACGCGCGGTTTGGTCAGCTCGTAATAGTCGCGCCAGTCCGTGTAGGAGTCGACCGTTGTGTCCACAGTGCTTCCCATCAGCCGATCCGCGACAGCTCGAGCAGGTGTTTGATGTCCTCAACCATGGCGGAAGGGTCTATGTCGGGTTCGAAATACATGACAAGGTTGCCGAGCGGATCCACGAGGAAATAGCCGCCAGCGGTGACGTCAGCGGGTTTCTTGTTGTCCAGGAGGACCAGCAAGGCACCATCCTGCAATGCCACCAGCCCTTCGTGTTCCTCAGCGAGAAAGAGGGTATCTGGCGGGGTCGCGCCGTGCAAGAAAACACGAATCAGCCGATCCATCTCCCGGCCCAGCATCAGGCGGGACTGGCGCAGCGTGTATAGAGACTGCCGGCACGGATCATCGCAGGCGGCATTGTTTGCATACAGCAGTATCCAATGGCCGTCACCGGTTGCGTGCAGCGGCGAATCGGCCACAACGTCGGGGAGGCTGACGATGGGCGCGAGTAGTACGCCGTGGTTGGTTCGCCCCTCCGGTTGCAGTTTCCCCGCGTGGTACATCCACGCGGCCAGCGCGAGCGGCCCCAGGAATACAGCGGCGAGCAGCAGGAATACCAGGCGGCCTCTAGTGGTTTTCGGTTCGTTCATTACTTGAATTTCTTCTTGCGGTGATTCCAGATCAGGAGAGCCGAGAGCACGACGCCCATAGCAAACCATTGCAGCGCATAGCCGAAGTGTTTGTCAGGCCCGAAGCCGCCCGGTTCCCATTTTCGATAGAAGCCGTTTGCTTCTGTCTCATCGAGGAGCAGGACGAATGGCTGGACCTCCCGGCCGAGGGCTGCCTCGACTTCTTCGGAGGACGGGTAGACGCCGATCTTTGGCCAGCCTTGCCCCGGCGCGAAACCGTCACCCATCTTCATGCCGGCACGCGGTAGCCACCCGGCCCTGCCGCGAACGGTAACGGGTTCGGATGGCACCTCAAGCTGCGAAGTGCCGACGGCCCGGTTTGGCCCTTTCTCAATCCAGCCGCGGTTGACGAGCAGCACGGGCTCGCCGTCGAGGCCGATGAGGGGTGTAATGACGTAAGCGCCATACCGACTATTGTTGGTGATGTTGTCGAGCAGCAACTGGTGATCGTTATCGAACCGCCCGGTTGCCTTCAATCTCTGATGCGGGCGCACCTCCATGCCGTTCTTCCAGCTTGCGTAGCCGGTTTCGCCGTGGAACAGGTTCTCGTTAGCGCGCTTGTCGAGGCCGCGGGAAATCTGCCAGCCACCGAGCGCCGTGAACAGCGCCACGAATACGGTACCGACAGCGAGCGGTAGCCATGACGGCAACTTACTTCGAGGTTGCGTGTCCACGTATACTCGCTGTCCTGAGGTGATCCATGAAATACATCGTTTACGTTTTGCTTGCGGCCATCGTCGTCAGTCTTGGCACCGGGTTGTTCTACCTGCGTGGCGAGAATGCCGACTCGGCCAAGATGCTGCGCGCCTTGCAGGTTCGCGTCGGGCTGTCGGTCGTGCTGATTGTCATGCTGGTCGGCGCCTACTTCTTCGGCTGGCTAAGCTAGCCGGCCCGGTGACGAAAACGGGCGCCGAAGCGCCCGTCCCCCAGAAACTATCGCGCTTTGCCTATAACCAGTAAACGAAGACGTACAGGCCGATCCAGACCACGTCAACAAAGTGCCAGTACCAGGCAACCGCCTCGAATGCGAAGTGGTTCTCCGCCGTGAAGTGCCCCTTCAATACCCGCAGGAAGATAATCGTGAGCATGATCGCGCCGATCGTCACGTGCAGGCCGTGGAATCCGGTCAGCATGAAGAACGTCGATCCGTAGATCCCGGACGTCAGCTTCAGGTTCAGGTCCTGGTAGGCGTGCACGTACTCATAGGCCTGCAGACCGATGAAGATAAAGCCGAGGATGAACGTCGCTGCCAGGAACACGGCCAGCTGCGCGCGCTTGCCTGCGATCAATGCATGGTGCGCGATCGTGACCGTGATCGACGACGTCAGCAGCAGGGCCGTGTTGATCAGCGGCAGGCCCATTGGCGGCATGGCGTCGTAATCACCGCCCATGTTGGCCGGGCCGTTGCTCGGCCAGGTGCTTTCATAACCCTGCCAGAGAATCAGGTTCGTGAAGAAGTTGTTGCTGTCGCCGCCGAGCCAGGGAATCGACATGTTGCGGGCGTAGAACAGTGCGCCGAAGAATGCGGCGAAGAACATCACTTCGGAAAAGATGAACCAGAACATGCCCTGCCGGAACGACCTGTCGACCTGCTCGTTGTAGATGCCTGACTGACTCTCGATGATGACCTCGCGGAACCACCCCGTGATCATGAACACGATGACCGCCATGCCCGCCAGCATGATGTAGAAGCCGGGTTCTGCCCCGTTCAGCCAGGCAGATACGCCGACCATCATGAACAGAAGGCCGAGTGAGCCCACAGCCGGCCAGTGGCTGCCATGTGGCACGTAATAATGTTCGTCAGTGTGTGTAGCCATGATTCGTCTCGGAAACTACTTCGTTGTCAGTTATTCGACGCCACGCGTTCGGTGTCGAAAAAAGTGTACTGCAGGGTGATCGTGTCGACGTACTCGGGCAGGTCCGGATCGACGATGAACTGCAGCGGCATTGCCTTCTCTTCGTTGCCGGCGAACTCCTGATTATTGAAGCAGAAGCACTCGATCTTTACGAAATGCTCGGCGGCCGACATCGGCGCCACGCTGGGCACTGCCTGAGCGATCTTGCCGTCATCTGTCATGTTTGTTGCCGTGAACGTCGCAAAGTACATTTTGCCGGGGTTCACTGTCATGCTGTCGCGGTCAGCCACGAACTCGAACGGCGCATACGAGTTCACCGTCGTCATGAACTCGATGCGAATCTCGCGCGTCAGGTCAGGCGCTTCCTGAACGACCACCGCCTCGGGATTGGTGCGGCCGCCGAAGCCGGTTATCTCGCAGAATACCTCGTACAACGGCACGAGCGCGTAGCCGAATCCGAACGAGCCGCCGACGATGGCAAGCAGTCCGAAGATCAGGCCACGATGCGGATTCTTCTGCGACTCACTCATATCAGGAACGCATTACGCCAATGGCGATAAAGCCCAGGTAAAACGCAAGCGCCACCGCCACGAACAGGATCGTTGTGCGGCGAATGCGGCGCTTGCGAAGCTTCTCTTCCATGCCTTACTCGAATGCCTCTGCGGCAATGCGGTTCTTCGGCGGCGTCGTGAACGTATGCCACGGTGCTGGCGACGGGACGGTCCACTCGAGTCCGTGTGCGCCTTCCCAGACGCGATCGTCAGCCTCGACGCCCTTCTTTGCGGTCAGCAGCACAAGTACGAAGATCAGCTGCGACAGGCCGAAGCCGAACGCGCCGATGCTAGAGATGAAGTTGAAATCGGCGAACTGCACCGAGTAGTCAGGAATACGGCGCGGCATGCCGGCCAGTCCCAGGAAGTGCTGCGGGAAAAACGTCACGTTCACGAAGATCGTCGACATCCAGAAATGAATCTTGCCGAGTGTCTCGTTGTAGTAGTACCCGGTCCATTTCGGCAGCCAGTAGTAGGCACCCGCCATGATGGCGAACACGGAGCCCGGCACCAGCACGTAGTGGAAGTGCGCGACGACAAAGTAGGTGTCGTGGTACTGCACGTCCGCTGGTGCGATCGCGAGCATCAGGCCCGAGAAGCCACCAATCGTAAACAGGAATACGAATGCCAGCGAGAACAGCATCGGCGTTTCGAAGGTCATCGCGCCGCGCCACATCGTGGCGACCCAGTTGAAGACCTTCACGCCCGTCGGGACGGCAATCAGCATCGTTGCGAACATGAAGAACAGCTGACCCGTGAGCGGCATGCCAACCGTGAACATGTGGTGCGCCCACACGATGAACGACAGGAACGCGATAGACGATGCGGCGTACACCATCGAGTCATGGCCAAACAACTTCTTGCGCGAGAACGTCGGGATGATCTCCGAGACCACGCCGAAGGCCGGCAGAATCATGATGTAGACCTCGGGATGACCGAAGAACCAGAAAATATGCTGGAACATGACGGGGTCACCGCCGCCCGCCGCGAGGAAGAAACTCGTGCCGAAGAACTGGTCTGTCAGCAGCATCGTCACGGCGCCCGCCAGTACCGGCATAACCGCGATCAGCAGGTAGGCCGTAATCAGCCAGGTCCAGGTGAACATTGGCATCTTCAGGAGCGTCATGTCCGGTGCGCGCATGTTGATGATCGTCACGACGACGTTGATCGCGCCCATGATCGAGCTGAGGCCCATGAGGTGGACCGCGAAGATCAGGAACGGGAACGCGTCACCGGTTTGCAGGATGAGCGGCGGATACATCGTCCAGCCGCCGGCTGGTGCGCCGCCCGGCATGAAGAGCGTCGACAGCAGGATGCCGAACGCGACCGGCAGGATCCAGAACGACCAGTTGTTCATACGCGGCAGCGCCATATCGGGCGCGCCGATCTGCAGTGGGATCATCCAGTTGGCCAGACCGACGAATGCCGGCATCACCGCGCCGAATACCATGATCAGCGCGTGCATCGTCGTCATCGAGTTGAAGAACTCGGGATGGCGGAACTGCAAGCCCGGGATCGCCAGCTCGGCGCGGATGTACATCGCCATCGCGCCGCCGATGAAGAACATCGTGAGG
>JAAUYD010200893.1_pt1 | contig 43202 bp, 41 predicted proteins | sample 7278101 | NCBI WGS metagenome assembly JAAUYD01 (sample SAMN14350128, study PRJNA611818) | marine sediment metagenome | isolation source: surface marine sediment (0.6m) | place: French Polynesia: Moorea | collected 2018-08
AGAATCTCGGAAACCAGAGGAACTAAATGCAAAAAAAACAAACCAAATATTCTAATATTTTTCAACCCTTATCAAAATGAAACCATTATTGGCCGGTTAAGATGGAAACCATTCTCAGGTGGCGACCGAGAAGAGGGGTACAAACCTTCAACCGGCCACAAGGGGCCAAAGGATGGACATCATGTTGTCAAAGAGAATTTACAAAAAAGTCAAATTTTCCCAACAGGTAGCAGCATCCATTGAGGAGCACATTCCCTTGATTGCTAGCGGAACTACCCAGATGCTAGGAGAGCAAGTGGGGACGGGGTTTCAGCTGATACTTGAGGCGCTTGGGGGCCAATTGAGGCAGGCATCAGCGGCGATGGTAACCGCTGCCCATAACCACGCGTTCGAATTGCGGGATAATCCCAAGCTGCGCGCCCGGCGGGACAATTTTGCCAGAAAAGGGGCTGCGTTGCTTGTTAGGATTCGCCAAATGGCCAAAGCGCTTCAGGGAGATGCGTATACTGAAGAGCTCGGGTTCAAGGGGCCCACGCCTAAAGATCCGACTAGGGTATTGTCAATACTTGAAACAGTGCTCATTAATCTGCGCGTTACTGGGACGGATCAATTGTTTGATATGAGTAAATGGATCCCTGAACTCGAAGAAATCTCAAATGGTTTAAGAATAGCACTTCCATTGGTTGCCAAAGCGGAAAGGGAAGCCGAGACATCCCGTCGCAAGTTAAGGAAAGCAATTGAGGCATTTGATAGGATCCACGATCTGGCATCGGAAATAACTGGTGCTTTGTTAGCAGCCATAGGCGAGCCCGAACTAGCTGGGAAAGTCAGGCCATCCAGGCGGAAAACCAATAAAACAGCTCGGGCTGCAACCAAGGAACCCAAGGTGTCTAAGGATCAGATACCCATTGCCGCTGTAGAGCAAGCCGCCATAACAACCGCCGCCTAAGCCGCTAGGCCTGCCCGGTCTATCAACCCTGCATTGCTTTTTGTAACTCGGCTTGTACTTCGTCGGTGAGGGCGTTGATCCTGTCTGCCCCGGCACCGCCCATCATGGCGTCCACGATGGTGCGCAATGGGCGCTGACCCTGGGGCATTTCCACCAGGCCGACAATAGCGTCGGCCACGTCTTGCGGATCAGGGGCGCCCTCGCTCTGCAAACGTTCCATCATTCCGCTCCACATTTTTTCCGGCATGTCAGCCAACTCGCCGTAGGTCGAGACGCGTTCCTGGTCCCCTGGCGGCAGCATGCTCGCACCAAAGTTGGTGCCATACGCACCTGGCTCGACAATGGCCACGTCGATGCCGAAATCAGCCAATTCATAGCGATAACTCTCGACCAATCCCTCCAAGGCATACTTGCTGGCTGTGTAGGGCGCGGTAAAGGGCATCACCACTCGGCCGAGGATGCTGGAGATGTGAAGGAGCAGTCCTGTCTTTCGCTCGCGTAAGTGCGGCAAGACAGCCCGGTTGACCCGATGCACGCCGAACAGATTTACGCCAAATACCTTGCCGAACTGATCTTCGCTAAATCCCTCAGCCCATCCGCCAGCGCCAATGCCCGCGTTATTGATTACCACGTCAATGCCGCCCTCGAGCTCAATGGCCCGCTGGACAGCGGCATCTATGGTATCGCTGCTCAGCACATCCAGCTCCAGGACGTGGATTTTGCCGGGTGTGTCCTCGGAAAAACGGGCGAGCGCTTTGGCTGCCGATGCATTTTTATCAGTCACCCCCCGCATGGTTGCAAACACCACATGTCCGTTTCGGGCCAAGCTTTTGCTAGTCAGTAGGCCAAAGCCATGGCTGGCACCTGTAATGAGTACTCTTTGGGTTGTCATTGGTTTCCTCCGTACGGTTTGATTGTCCATTCAATCCATCTTCAAACCAGGAGTCACCAACACGCGGATCGTTACGAAGATTTTTAGTAGGTAAATCTCAACTTGGCATAGTAAAAGGCGCCGCCAATGCCCATCTGTACCGCATCCCAAAGACCACCGGTCTCGGTCTCAATGGAAATCGCGCCGGTGTCCGGGTCTGTGAACGTCTGTTGGGTGGGATACGCATTGAAGAGATTCTCAACACCGACCTTGAGAGCCCAGTTGTCGCTGATATCCCACCCTGCGGCAACATCGAGCACGAATGCGGGGTCGTACACGTCTTCTTCATCGATCCAGTCGACCAAGACGACCTCGTCAAAGATAACACCGCGTACGAAAAAGTTGATCATCTTGAACGCGTAGTCGAGAGTGATGTTCATCTTGAAGCCCGGTGCAGAGGCCAAGAGGAATGCCTGATCCCGCGGGCCAAAATAGATGTCCTCTTTGCCCTCCAATCCAGGGTGCGTCCTGATGTCCTTTAGCTCCATGTGATTGAAGTTGAGGGCAGCAGAGGCGAGGAGGTTGTGATCCTGGCCAAAAGTGAACAACGATGACAAAATAACGTCGACCCCCAGTGTTTCCGTATCAAGGGCGTTGGTAAAAAACTGGGCCCTGCCCACATTTAGCGCCTGTAGTTGCAGTCCGATATCCGGGTCAGTATCTTCGAAGGCACCGGTTAAGACGATGCGATCCTTGATATTCACATAATACCCATCCACGGTCAGGCTGACACCAGCCAGACGCGCAACAAAGCCGACACTCGCGTTCAGCGACTTCTCTTCTTCCAAGGCTGGGATGCCAAGGGCGCGTGTGATGGGGCTGTTGTTCTTGGCGATGATGGAGTCCACCGCCTGGCCCGAGACAAATTCCGTGAATACGGTGTTGTAGTGAAGCTGTGCCAGGGACGGGGCCCTGAATCCCGTGCTGACAGATCCCCGCATGGCGAGCATGATGCGGTCGTAGTCATTATATATGGTCCATCTAGAGGCGAGCTTGCCGTCCAGCGTATTGCCAAAGTCACTGTAGTGCTCGGCCCGACCGGCAACTCCCAGCATGAGGACATCTTCGACAAAGTCGACCTCGGTATCCACATACACCGCGATGTTGGTGCGGGATTCATCTACTTCGTTAGATGGTCTAAACCCTGGAAAACCCTGAGAACCCGCTGGCACGCCCAGTGGGTCAGTCTCTATGATAGTTCCGTCAGGTCCAACAGTTTCTATGAGGTTGTAATTTTGATAAGAACCCTCTTCACCGGCAAATATTTGGTAGTTATCGATGCGGTGTTCTGCACCGAACGCGACATTGAACCCATCAAAGGGCATTTCGAAAAGCCTGGTAAAATGGATGCCAGTGGTGTTCTGACTGAACTGGTGGCCGCCTGCGTCGAATCTCGTTGGGGAGCCCGGTCCAAGGGTTGCGTTGAGCGTGCCGTCGATAATGTAGTGAAACCGGTTGAGGCCAAAGGTATTGTCAAAATCAATGGTCCATTTGGCGAGTTTCGTCCTGACGCCAGCCGAAATGGAGGGATCGAAAATACGAGACGTGATGTGGGGATCAAATCCATTGGGGTATATCTCTGGGACGTTGTTGTCTCCGTCCGGATCTCGCGACCAGGCATAGGCATCTGTGTGCCGATAGTTAAATCCGCCAAAGGTGTAAAAATCGGTGTGCTTAAAAATAGGGACCTCGGCGTTGAAAAACGCATTGAAGTTCGTCCCCTCTGCATCGCCATACTGACGCCTATAAATGCCGAAATTCATATCCGGGTCTGCCGGGCGATTGGTGCGCTCCCGCGTCAGGTAATCCATCGTCAGATTGAGGAAGCCGTCGTCTTTGATTTTTATGCCGTAGTTGCCGTTGACCTGAAGTGTTTCCCCGTCAATTTTTTTGCCTCTTTTGGCGTCGTACTTCTTTGGGGGCCGCGCGTTTCTAAATCCGCCGTTTACATTGGCAGTGAATTTTTCAACATCCTCCTTTAAGACGATATTGATGACGCCTGCGATTGCATCAGAACCGTACTGGGCACTGGCACCATCCCTCAAAATCTCGATACGCTCAATCGCTGCGATGGGAATGGCATTGAGGTCGGTTCCGGTATTTCCCCGTCCCCGGGTGCCGAAGATATTGATGAGAGAAGATTGGTGCCTGCGTTTTCCATTGATAAGCACCAGGGTCTGGTCTGGCCCAAGTCCGCGAAGGGTGGCTGGGTCGATGTGATCTGCGCCATCGGCACCGGTTTGGCGATTGGCGTTAAAAGAAGGGGCAACGTATTGCAAGAGCTGGTTCATATCCAATTGTCCAACAGCATCCGCGACTGTATCTATCTCCAAAAAATCTACCGCTACTGGAGATTCAATCACTGATCGGTCTTGTATCCGCCGGGAACCGACAATAATAATCTCCTCCACGTCCTCCTCTTCTGCGGGAGGTGTTGCGGTGTCTGCCACGTCCCCTTGGTCCTCTTTTTCCGGGGTACCTTCACTCGCTGGGTCCTGTGTCGCATCTGCTGAGCCATCGTCGACGTTGGCATCATCAGGTGCAGGCACTTCCTTTGATGGTGCGTCTGTCTTTGGTTCTGTGGTTGCATCACCATCGGGTTGGGTCGGCGTCCCAGAAGGCGCATCAGGTTCTGACGGTTTATTTTCCTTGCCCCCCTGGTCACCTTCAGTTGATGGTGGATCTTGCTGTTTAGATTGGCCTTCTTCTGCTGTTGGCGCTGCTGTCTCTGGCGCATCTTGGGTTGATTGTGCAAAGGCCGCACTGGAGATAAGCACTGCCAAAAAGATAACTTTGCACTTACGTGCTGCGTTGTGACGACTCATGGGCTCCTCCTGGGTGATGACTGCCGGCGATGTTGCCGTATCCAACCGATTGACGCGATGTATGTGCGTCGTCCGAATCTTTCAGTAATTGGGCAGATAAACTACACGGTTTTGGATTTTGAGTAAACCCTAGAAGGTGAGTGATATCTATTTCGCTAACGGCCATCCCGAATTGGCCTTTTTAGCGCCTGTGTCCGGGTAATCCCAAGAGATTAATACAGATAGGTTTTAAAAACGGCGCTGTTGCGAACACAAATGGGTTGCATCTCTGGACATTGGGCCGCCCGGTGTTAACCTAATAGATAGGTGAACCGCTCGGCTTTCCCTCCTTTCACCGGGCGGCGGGCCCCGTGCCCCCCGGGGCCCGACCTTTTTTGTCACTTATACATGCGACCCATTCAAGAAAAAATTAAGGCATAGGTCAAAAAACACCTGCTCATAGGGACATGGTGCTCGTATTTTTAGAGTAATATCAATTGGATAAGAATTTCAAACAGTTATGAAAATATGTATAATCGATGGATGCCTTTGGATGCAATAATCCGCTGCTTATACGCTCCACACCGTGTGGAACGATTCCTCTTTCGATGCGTCAAATTAACTGGGGTGTGGCACGGAGTAGGCGTTGGCTAGGCGTATCGGCATATTTCTGCTCGCACTCATTGCAGTGCTGGGGCTTATCACTGGGGCTGTCTTGGTCTGGGCCACGTCTCAATCCGGTTCCCAGGCTATTTCTCAAAAGCTGCGCCATCAGCTACGGCGGGATCTCGGCATCGATGTATCGTTTGATAACATCGATTTCAGCATCCTCCCCCCCCGTATTGGCATCAGTGCGATCAAAGCAGCAGATGAAAAGAACCGCATCGCCTGTTCAATTGATGAAGCCGAGTTCGCCCCCCGACCGCTCGACCTCGTTCAGGGTATTTTGAGCATCGAAGAGGTATATGTCGGATCACCCAACTGTCAGATTCGCCTATCCGAGGCCGAGGTACAGCAGTTTACTGCATTGCAAAGCAAGACCTCAGATGCCGATGGGAAGGGGAAGTTCGATTTGGACCAGCTACCGGACTTTGACGTATTTGCCATCAGCAATGGTCACCTCCAAATCCATATCCGAGATCCCAACCGCGTTGGAGACCTCAACCTCGATGTGGACGGATTTGGCCTTGATGTCACCGGGGGCGAGGCGAGCATTGAGGTCCGCGTTCTGATCGAAGCTGCGACTGGCAAATGGAACAAGGGTGAGGATAGGTTAGCAGAATCACTTCAAACACTGCGGGCCCGGTTTGCCATCGCCCAACGCGCGATCGAGGTTCGACATTTGGACGCGGTGGTAGCTGGGGCAAATATCGGTGTTCGGAATGCGCGTATCCCCATGTCTTTTGACGAACGCGGACCTGATGTGGCTGATCTTTCCATTGCCGTCCCCTTGGAGCTTTTTGATCGGTTGCCCGTGGACGTACCGAAAATGACAGGCACGGCAGCGTTCCTCGGTCGTCTATCCATGCCCAAAGATGAAACAGGGGCATTGCGAGTCGCAGCGCAGGGTCGGGTTACGCTCGACGACACCAGTATCGATGATTTCATTGTCGGTGGGTTAAAAGGTGAGGTCTCCCTGTCACCCCAAGGCGTGACATTTAGGGGAACCGAAATTGTCACAGCACAAGGCCGCCTGAACCTTTCGGGCAATATTGCATTCGACGAAAAGCTCACGACAAGGCTCGATGCGCATCTCAGCGGTATTGAACTCGCTCATCTCCTCGAGCAGGTAAAGGTGCCTGGGGCGTACGTCACTCAAAAAATGACCGGACCAGTCAAGCTCAAGGGTCAGCTAACCCCCTTGCGTCTCGATGGCACAGCGCAGATAGAGGTTGCCGATCACACAGTGCTTCTCGACAGCTTTCGCGCCCCCAAACCAGAGGTGGCCCTGTACATTCCACGGGTGTCTGTGAAAGGGCCGGTAACGATAACCGATCGCTACGTTGCCGGGCAGGGACTTAACGTGCTGGCAGGTGCGACCACTGTAGCCGTCGATATGAGGATGAACTACGACGAGACATGGCGCTTACTCGCCACATCACCGGATTTGCATTTGGATGATTTAAAAGAAATAGTTGGCTTCGACGTCGGCGGACACGGCCCGGTCACGTGTCTTATTACAGGCCTATTATCTGACCCAAAGATTACCGGATCCGGCGCGTTTGAGGGGTTTGTTTTTGAAGGGTTGGCGTTTAAAAGCGCCAGCACTGACGTTCATTTTCAAGGCACCGTACTCTCTTTTAATGATCTCATTGCAAAACTGGCCCAGAGCCGTGCCTCGGCTGATGAGCTAACCCTCGATTTCGATGCACCCGGCGGGTTGAATGTGGCAACGCGCATTAAAGCAAACCGGGTGGCCGTGGAAGACTTGGTAAGTCTGTTCCGCATCGACACGCGGCCGTTCGGATCTCCAACGGGCCAGCTGGTTGGAGAGGTCGAGATCAACTATGCCATTGATCCTGAAAAACTATTGCTAAACGCGGACTTGACACACAACGCCCTAACCATTTTTGGGGAATCCTTTGGTCCGGATGCGCTTCGCCTGAGCTGGGATACGGGCCATTTGACCGTGACTGAGTTCGGACTGCCAAAGGGAACGGGCACAATCTCCATTACCGGCGGGATACTTCCTGATCGCAGCTTGAAGTTTATTGGTGTTGCAACAGGTATCACATCAGAGGCGATCGACAACCCGGTCTTTCAAAAGCTCGGTATTCAAACAACTGGTCAGGCATTTGTGATCGCAGAGGGCAGCCTGGACCACCCAATCGGGTCGGCCAATATTAGACTCGGAGAGCTTCGCCACGCCGGGGTTCGGTATGGCTCCAGCACGGTGACGTTCAGGCTCAACGGCGCCCAGATTACGGGTCGCGGTAAATTGGCAGGGGATATAGCCACCCTGGAGCACGCTGGGCTCAATCTCGACACGAAGGAGTTCGGTATCGAGGCGTTTATCAGCAGTATGAATGTGCTTCCGATCCTTAGTGTCGACACCTATGAACACCGTGCCTCCCTTCGGCTCACCGGGGAGGCGGCGCTCAATGGGAGGCTCGATAAAAAACCGGATCTGACGGGCCACGCGGCCATGAACCGGGTCAGCATGGTGTTCAATAAGGTCTCCTTTGAGGCAACGCGTCCCCTCCTTGTCGACGTGGACCAGAGTCAGTTTCGCATCCAGCGCACCCGTTTTTCAGGTAGAGATGTGGTCTTTGACATTGGCGGCACTTTTGGACTTGAGCGCATGAACCTCAAGGTGAGCGGCCTGGCCAGGCTCGATCAGGCGAGCGATCTCGTGAGCGGTATTACCCGGTCCCAAGGCACGCTGCAATTCGCCGTGAAAGTGCGGGGCAAATATCCGACCCCTGCCCTTAGCGGCGAGGCAAATCTCAAGGACGGTTCCCTGAATATCGAAGATTTTCCATATCCCATTCGCGAAATCCAAGGCCAAGTGGCCCTGAATCCCCAGTCCATTCGCTTTAGTGGCTTTACCGGGAATTGCGCTGGCGGCGTCCTCAGCGGGGGCGGAGAACTCAGATTGTCAAAGGGGCGTATCTCCGATTACCAATTTAGAATGAATATGTCCGATTTAGAGCTGGCTCTTTTAGATGACTTAACATTTCGGGCATCTACGACGAAAAACGGTCTCATGCTGAACCCGTCTGAAAAGGGGAGCTTGCCAATGATCACCGGTGATATCGAGATCCGCAATTTGAAATATGCCCAAGATATCCGCGTGATGGAGCTCTCTGATCTCAATGTGGAGCGGCTGTCTGGAAAACGTACAAGGCCGTCCCGACCAAAGCTTATTGACGAAAATAAGGATAAATTTGCATTTGATATACGGCTGCATGGCAACCGGAATTTGGAGGCCCGCAACAATATTTTTGACATGGGCCTCGTTATCGATGATGTTGAAAAGCCACTTCGCCTCGTTGGCACCAACCAGACCTTTGGTTTTTTAGGTCGCGTGCTGGGGAGACGCGGGCATGTACGATTTGCTGGAAAGCGGTTTGATATTCAGTATGCTTCTATTGATTTTAATGACCCGCTCAGACCGGAAAATCCCAACTTCCAAGTGACCGCCGACGGACAGGTGCGGGATTGGAAGATTACCATGACCGCGGAGGGAACGGTCGATGAGTACGAGCTCAAATTTGCTTCACAGCCGTATCTGGCCAAGGAAGACATTGTTTTTGTCATTTTTACAGGCCTGACGCGCGCGGAACACAGCCAATTCGGAGGCACCGGCATGAGCCTCGGCGCTCCTATCCTGGGTCAGTTGGGACCGAGCGGCGGTGCCATTCCCTTGGAAGTTAGGGTATATAACGAGTATTCTGAGAAGGCAGGCGCAGAGACGACCAGAGTCTCTATCGGAAGGTGGGTCACACCTGATGTCTGGGTTTCGTTCTCATCTAGCGTGAGCCAAGAAAACGATGTCGAAGCCGAGCTCGACTATAGGATAAATGACGAATTCTCCCTTTCGACCGGATATGAGAACGACAATGAAGGCAATGTGGGCAATGTGGGGCTGGATTTAAAGTTTCGCCTGGAGTTTTGACCTGGATTTTGATCCCGTGAAGTATCTTTGGTCAGCTGTATGTTTGTATTTGCTCTTCGTGGCGTTCCCGGCTTTCGGAGCGACAGAGGGGGGTAAAGACGCAATACAGCGACTGGACCGACTTCGCAACGCCCCCTTGCCTGGCGAATCAGGGCCACCGCCAAAGCGAGGAGATGGTTCACTCTCGGAAATGGCAGGGAAGATAATAACCGAGATCACCGCAATAGATCCTCCTGCTGGGTACGATCCAGTTGCCGATGCCAATATCCCCCTCGGGATTCGCCTGGATGCGTCTGTTGTTCGTAGGGCTGTGATACGCCTTTGGGAGTCTGGTCTGTACAGCGATGTTCAGATCTTTGCGCGCCCTGGTTCGGGTCGCGGCGGCCGCGGCGTGACCCTCCTGATCCAAGTCGAGCCAATGCTCCGGGTGCGGCGGCTCGAAATACGCGGCAACAAAGCCATGAAAGACGACGACGTTGCCCGAGCAATCGAACATATCCCGGATCGCACCATTCGCCCGGAACCAGAAGTCTTAAGAAAGTTAAAGCGAAAGCTGTTAACCGCCTATACTGAACGGGGCTACAGAGAAGCCCAAACTGCCCTGAGGCTTGAAACAACCCGCGAACCCGGCAGGGTCGTGTTGGTGGCCGAAATAGAGGAAGGTCGGCCAGAGCGATATACGCGCATCCGGATACACGGCTTGCCCGAGCCGCTTCAGGTCGCCAAGGTCGCCAAGGCGGTCGGCCTTAAGGAAGGCATATTGCGGGATCGTCGCGCAGTAGAGGAAAAGGTCCAAGAACTCAGCGGAAAACTCGCCGAAATGGGGTATCCAGACGCCCAGGTCGTATCACTGCGGGAGCGGCGATTGGACCAATACGAGATTGAGCTGGTGATAGGCATTGTGCCGGGTGTCGAAACGGAAATTGCCTTTTTGGGAAACCGTCATTTTCGCAAACCTGCGCTCGTTAATATCCTCAAAGGAGATGGTGCTTTTCGAACGTCTCCAGTGGGACTCAATCAGGGAATTCAGCGGGTGGTCGACCATTGTCTCTCTAATGGCTTTTTCCATACAAAAGTTGATGCCACGCGGATGTGTGTGAACAAAACCGGTCTGGGGAAGATTTGGCCTGTGGCTGCCCCGTGCCCGGCTGGGACCGTCAAACAGCTGTTGCTATTTAGATTGGACGAAGGGCCGATGGTGGAAGTGACAAAGGTGCTGTTCTCGGGCAACCGCTTTTTTGATCACAACACCCTCGAAGAGGAGGTCTTTGCGTTTATCAAGGAGCGAAACGGAAGTGAGGATATTCTTCATCCCTTCTCAACTGAGACCTTGGACGATTTGGGCGTATCTGACAAACGCCCCCCTGGCATGGCGCGACCCCGTGGCATGAAGTCTGTTCGAAGAGAACAATCCCGGACATACGTACCGGAACTCTATTTGAAGGCGATGGATCACCTCTCTGAAGTCTATCAGGAACAGGGGTTTTTATCAGTTTCTATTGAAGATACCTGCAATATCGAGAGCCTTAAGCAACGGAGCTACCGCGGTGAGGCCTACAAACCACTGGCCGTTCGACGGCAACAAAACAGTTCTGGATCAAATGGGAACGGGCCCAAGGCGCCTTGTGTGTTCACTAACGAAGAACAAAATCAGATTCTCGTTATTGTCTCTGTAAGAGAAGGACCTCAAACGCGCTTAAGTGAACTTACCTTTGAAGGGAACACTGCATTTCCTACCCTGCAGCTTCAGCAAGTGGCCGGCCTGTCCGTGTCTGAGCCATATAACGAGTACCGGTTGCGAGAGTCAGCTCGGGAAATTATCGACTTCTATCGGTCCCGTGGATACATGTTTGCGGCCGCTGACTGGGAGAAGTCTTTTTCAGCTGATATGCGTCGGGCCCGGGTTGCGTTCACCGTTGATGAGGGGCCACAGGTGACAATAGGTCGCATCAGGATTGAAGGAGCCGAAATCACGTCAGAGAGGTTGATACGCGAGCGACTCACCATCGAGCAAGGTGACATCATCACCCCAGAAGAGATAGAGGAATCCGAGCAGCGGCTGATGGAACTCGGTATCTTCGACAGTGCCGTCATTCAAATGGTGTCCCCAGAGACCGTGGATGCCAAAAAAAACTTAAAGGTAAGGGTTGTCGAAGGAGATCCCCAGTATCTAGAACTCAGCGGCGGCATCGCGACAATCGAAGGCCTCCGCGGTGGATTCGAATACGGCTACCGGAATATCGCCGGCTGGGATATCGCTGCCAGGTTTAGGGCGCGGGCAAACTATCGATTGTTTTTTTTAGGGACTGAAAATCCGGTTATCGCCGAATTTGAAAGGCAGTACTGGGGCCTCCAGGGCGAAAACCAGCGGCTTGAGCATCACATCCTTTTGGGTCTTACCCAATCCCATCTGCCAGGCACGCGTGGGTTCATCGGTTGGGGTATCGACGCAACCAAAGAACGGGATAATGAGCCCGCTTTTGGCGCCACTCGATACACGGGGTATTTTAGGCTTATTAGCACCCACTCTCTGGGTTCCAAATACCGTCGGGCCCTTATCGCCGAAGCGCGGACAGGGATTGAGTTTACCGAACTAAACGTATGGGCAACTGGTGGAAACGTAAATCCGACCTACGTCAAGTTCCTTCGCTTGCCAGACGGCGAGACCACCTTTTGGGTCACTGGTCTCAACCTAACCTTTGATTTTAGAAACCACCCGTTTAACCCCACGCGTGGTGCATTGCTTCTTTTTACAGGCGAATACGTCAGGTCTGGTCGCGGCACAAAGCCGAAAATCTTTCCAACAGATGATGTGAGCAGCGCAGTAGATGAACTGTCTGACGAGCAGTTGGCAGCGGCAGTCGAAAACGGGAGTGTTCAGAGAGTCGAGCGGCGGTCTAACTTTATCCGAACACAGCTCACCCTTTCCGGCTATCTTCCATTTGGAGATACCACCGCTGTCCTCGCACTCTCGGTCACAGGTGGCTATATCTTTCATCTCGATCGAAAATCCCGAACCTGGGCAGATCGATATTTTTACGCAGGCGGCGTGGATACGTTGCGGGGGTTTCCTGAGGAATCCCTCGTTCCAGAAGATCTTTTTCAGGCCTGGAAGCAAGCAGTCGAAAATCCGACTGAGGAAAGCGATGATTTTAACGTAGATGAGCTGATCTCAAATGGCGGAGAAGCAATGCTCATCGCAAGAGCTGAGATGAGGTTTCCCCTTGCCGGTGGTTTTTACGGGGCGATCTTCGGAGAGGTTGGCAATTTGTGGCGAGATCAGAAAGAAGTCGACCTCATAGACTTCAATCCGTTGACGATTTACCTGCGACCCGTGACCGGAGGCGGCCTGCGGTACCTGACCGGCCTAGGTGTTTTTTCCTTGGACTTAGGCATCAATCTATATCGCCGCCCCTTTGAAGAGCGGTTTGCTCCCTTTCTCTCGATCGGATCGGCGTTTTAGTGCTTATTTATTAGCGCTCATCAATGTGATGTGCGTTATTTCACTATGCGTTCCCAAGCGCATGGGGGGGCCCCAAAAGCCTGTGCCTTGGTTCACGTAAACTTGGGTCTGTGGATCGTGGGCGTGGAGCCCGCGCGTGTAAGGATGGCCAATACCCACGAAATAGACAAACGGCCAGATCTGCCCGGCATGGGTATGGCCGCAGAGTACGAGGCCGATACCCTTACCCCCTGCATCGTACATCACCCTGGGGTTGTGGGCGAGGAGGATCAGTTCCTGGCGACGATCTCGGCCTTTAAGCGCCCGGGCCAAGTTTTCCCTGGCAGTGGATGTGGTCCGCCGAGCGCTCGCGTCGTCTATGCCTGCGAGATCAAAAGATTTTTCCCCGCGGCCGATACTGACTCGCTCGTTTTGAAGCACGCTGATACCCATTTTTTTGATGGCAGCGACCCAGTCAGATGCGCCAGAGTAGTACTCGTGATTCCCGGTTACGAAATAGGTACCAGAAGGCGCACTGAGATCTCTAAGCGGCGCCACTTGGTCCTTTAGTCTATCGACAGAACCATCGACCAAGTCACCGGTGATGGCTATCATATCTGGTTGCAATCGATTGACCCGATCCACCACGTCTTTTAGCCAGCGGTTGTCCAGTATCGGACCAATATGCAAGTCTGTTATCTGGGCGATGGTAAAGCCAGACAGCTCAGGGGGTAATTTTTTCAGTGTCACGCGAACGGGCACCACCTCAGGGGCAGCGCTGGCTCTCCAAACGGCAGCCGCGCCCAGTGAGGCGGCAGTTAGGGTGACCCCTAAGGCGAGGATACGGGCGAGAAAAACCCGCCTCGCAATGGCGATGCGTCTTTGCCCCTTGAGACGCTTAACAACGTACCCCATCGCACGGACCCCATCTATGGCAAAAAGGGCCATGACCAGCCAGAGGATCATGCCCATCCAGACATAGGGCACGAACACGGCGGGACGCGCTATGTTGAGCGGTAGGATTCGCGAAAAGGGGAATGTGAGGATCCCGCCTAAACCGAGAAGGATGATGATCGTTACGGCGATTTTTTTCCCCAGCGGATCAAGGGCAGTATCTATAACAAAGCGCCTGATAAAATAATAATGAATGCCGCTGAAGAGGGAAATGACAATAAGCAAAAAGAAGATGATCTCAACCGAATCCGGCATAATATTGGGCTTGATACGCGTTGTTGTGTGCTTCGGCAACCCCTGGAAGGTGTTTTGGTGTAAAAAAATCCATGTCCTGTTTAGTTGACCAAAGGGAAATCCTCATTTATCAAGAAGCTCATCTAAAGGTGGCTGACATGGATCGATTTACTGCCCATCTGGATCGCGCGTGGGACCTGATTATGCAAGGCGATACGTCTGGCGCACTTGTTTCAGTGGGAGAAGCGCTTGAAATCGATGACGAATCCCCTGAGGCGCACAACCTTCTGGGATACATTCACGCGCTCGATGGGGACGTAGATGAGGCACTGATGAGCTACAAGCAGGCCATGGTGCTCGATGACGAATATCTGGATCCGATATTAAATACAGCCGAGCTCCTCGTGCATCCCGACGGAGATCCAGAGGAGGCGATTCGCCTGTGTCGGAGCGCAACCCAGCTCGTATCTGGCAAGGAGGAGCTCACCGAAGCGATCCTCCTCGAAGTCGATGCCCTGCTCAATTTAGGGTATGTGGACAAAGCCCGATGGCGACTCGCTGATATTGAAAGTCCAGAGTCGCTGCATCCCAGCTATGCCATGCTCCTAGGGCGGGCATTCTACGAGGCAGGAGATACAAAGGCGGCCGGTGATTTCATTCGTCGGGCGATTGAACACGACGGAGAAAATGCAGATGCGTGGTACTACAGCGGACTCATTGCGCGCGATGAAGGCCGCACCGGCGATGCAGTGAGTGCTTTTGGAAATGTACTTAAATTAGATGCCATGCGACCTGATCCACCTTGGGTGAGATGCCTGGAACCGGTTGAAATGATTATCGGACAAGCGATCACCAGCCTCGATGAACCAGACCGGGCCTTGCTCTCCAACACAGAGATCATTGTTGCAGAAGCCCCCACCCCGCATCAAATTCAAAACCACGTGGACCCGAGGCAGGTCGTCCTCGCCGAAGGTGCGAGCGGCGAGCGTGGTTCTTTCAGGAAATTATGGATTTTTTCCCAAAACTTTGTACGGATGGGTCTGATCCCGAATACCGCGGTGAAAGATCTCGTAGAAATGATCCTTAGGGAAGTAAGGCCTCGAAAAGGCACAGTTTGACACTACCCGTCTCAGACTTTATAGGTACATAGTACGCTGTTGTTTATTAGATACGCTTGCTTGGGGAGGTCGCCATGGGAGCGAACCGATTCTTTTGGCCGCAAGAACTGCTCGATGAGTGGATTGTGGACGAAAAAATCACGCTCAAAGGAAACCAGCTGACGCTGCTGGAAGAGCATCGGACCTATGCGGTCAGTCAGGCGTTTTACTTTTCTCGATACGTGGGAGATGGTGCTGATAAATACCAGCTAGTAGGGCGGGTCAAGGAGCTTTCGACGCTGGAGGGAATGGGGGCAGAGCACTACATGGATTCCGTGCTCATCGAGGATTCAGCTTATCAAGTTGTCCCTGGATTCACCGGCCAACCCATAGCGGCAGTTGAAACAGATAACGCGGCATCGGATCTCTCGACTGCGATCACCCATCATGCCGGAGATGAGGATGGCGTCGATGACCAGGAGCTGCTCGCGCGGTTTTTAATTGAAAACTTGTAGGGCACATAACAAAAATATTCGTTATGGAGTATCATCGGGTAGCGAAGATATCTTCGCTCCTGTTAGAGTAGATAACATCTGAATGTGGACAAAATTGAGGGAGACTAAATCGAGATGAAGGACCGACTGCTGGGACGTGTGATAGCCGACCGATATAGACTCGAAAGCCGCCTCGGGGTTGGCGGTATGGGCGCAGTGTATCGCGCCCGCCACTTGTTGATCGACCGCGTAGTGGCAATCAAAATCCTTCAGCCAGAGCGGCGTGGCGAGGAGCATTTCAGGGCTTGGTTTCTCAGGGAGGCGCGGGCTGTCAACCGTATCAATCACGCCAATATCGTCGACATCAACGATTTTGGGGAGACCGAAGATGGGCTCGCATACTTGGTGATGGAGCTGCTGGTCGGAGAGGCCCTATCGAATGTAATCATGCGGGGCCCCATGGATCTGGCCATCTCCGCCGACATCCTGGAACAGGTTACAGCTGCCCTGGCGCGTGCCCACGATCTGGGCGTGGTCCATCGTGATATAAAACCCGATAACATTTACCTCATTAATCGGGGAGGGCGGCGTAACTTTGTCAAGTTGCTGGATTTTGGACTCGCTCGCCTATCTCGAGATGGTCGGCTCGCAGCCAAGGGGGCGGTTTTTGGTACCCCAGAATACATGTCCCCGGAACAAGCCCGGGGCGAGGATGCTACGCCCCTTTCTGATCTGTATTCCCTGGGAATTATTTTTTTCGAGATGTGCACCGGCCGCTTGCCGTTCTCAGCGCGAGACCGGGATGATTTTATCGAGAGCCACAAAAAAGTAGTTCCACCGCCTCCGGACAAGTACGTGCCAGACCTGGATCCGCGGGCTACGCGCATGATCGTGGCACTTCTAGAGAAGGACCAGTCCAGGCGGTACCGGGATGCCCACCACCTGCTGGAGGAGCTAAAAGCATTACAGCGGCGGGTTGGCCCTGTTTCCACGTGGGATGTACCCCCTCAAGATCGTCCAGGGCCCATCCTGTCACCCCTGGTGGCCCGCGCCATCAATGAGGTCTCCCAGTGGGCACTAAAAGCATCGATTTTTGGTCGAATGGTGGCCAGGGCCTATCCCAATGGCGGTAGCCCCAAAAAGGTGGCCGAATCCCTAGACGATATTTGGCGCTTGGCAGCTGCTACCACGCGGTTGGACGGTGAGCTCCAGGCCGAGGCTAAGCGCAACGAAGATCTCGAGCGCCGGGGACGGGATTTTCGCGCCGGGGTGGGGCGACGCATCGAGGATTTGTCTCGAGAGCAATCCCGCCTCAATCGCGAGATCGCAGCTGCCAATCAGGACCTGGAGCGCCTTCGAGAAGAATACGAGCGCGCAGGTGAAGAGCTAACAAAGGCCAGGTCCACGATTGCGTCTGTCGATAAGGGGCGGGATGAAATGACAGATGAGCTGCGCCATGCCTACGAGATGGCTGGGGCTGCAGCTGCCCGTCGTCAGGCCAGAGCCGAAGCCGTGGCTAAGGTCGAGGCTAAGATTCGCAAATGGCAAGATGAGTGCGACCGCATCGAAGAGCAGCTGGTAGAATTCAGGCGCCAGCTCGATAGGCAATCCGCAACTGTCGAAGATGATTTGGAAAGTGGACGCAACAGACTCGCAGCAAAGGTCGGAGAGCGCGATGGCTATTCTGAAGCCCTCGATGCCGCCGCGAATTACCTAACAGAACATTTTCAAGATCGCCCTGAATGTCGCACACTGATGGAAGAGCTGTACGAGCTCAACCAAGCGACCACCCTCAATGCCAGCAGGCCCGCCAGCGAAGTATCGGAAAAATAGAGAAATACTAGAACGTCCCACCGAGCATCAGTCCGGCAAACGATGCGTTGGCCACAGGTGTTACGCGGAGTTTTACCCGGTCGTTTTTAGACGAAAACCACTCCGGATGAAAATAGAATATAAGCGCTGTGGTTCCCGCGGCCACAGCCACGCTTGTACCTGCGATCGACATAATGAGCATTCTTTTGCGCATTTTTTCGAAGTAACGACGGGATTGCTCCTGGTTGCAGAAGTACACCTCCGCCTGTTCATCTTCATCAAAATCAACGCTGGTATCACCCGACCTACAGGTGTCTGTCCATGAAAAGCCGTCGAACGTATCGCCGCTAATGGCATCGGCATAGTTATTCTCGGAATTGTTATAATAGATGAAGAGCGGCCAACCCACACCTGCCGTGGCAAGGCCGGCCATCGCCACGCCAAACGCCACCCAGTAGGGCCCAGAAGTGTCATTTGGCGGCGGTGGGGAAATCGCAGGTCTCGGGACAATGTCCCGCGTACCGCTTTGGGAAAACGAACTACTGGTCCACTCGTCCGAGGTGTCCTGGTCAGGTACTTCCTGTTTCGGCTCGGTCGGCTGGGGGGTGGGAGTACTTGTCGGTTCTTTTATCGGTGGCGCGACCGCGGGCGCTGCTGGGGCCTCCTCTTGCTTGGGGTACCGTACGGTGACCTCTTCACCCGGGTTGATATACACATCTTTTTCCATTGTCTTGTCCCCATGAGCAATGGAAATACGATGGGGACCCACGCTGAGCGGAATCTTTTTAAAGGGAGCATAGCCGACGCTCTCCCCGTCAATCCGCGCTTGGGTGCCATTGGGTTTTACGACGAGGTGTAATATGCCGACCTTTTTTTTCTGTTCCTCGAGTAGCCGGATTGCGATATCCCGTTCATCTGGCCGTATGTCTTCTCCGCCCTCTGCCAAAAAACGTTCGAGTGCCTGTATCGATTCAACCGGCCTGGATAGCTTGGCATAGCAGGAACCAATATGGGCCAGTACAGCCCAATGTGGGATGGTTTTGTATGCTTCCTCGAACGCCGTCACCGCAGTCTCGTAATCAGCCCGGTCTAGCGCGGCAACGCCCTCATCGAAAAGCCGCTTTGCTTTGGTTTTTTTGTTCTGAGCAACTGCAGGTGCAGACAGTGCTGACATGAGAAATAAGCTGGTCAGGAGCATGCGACAGTTTTTCATTGGATTGCCTCCCAAAAAGCGCTAACCAAACGGATTGGTTTTGCTGAACCCATCGCGTGTCTTTTCCTGGGTGCGCCGCTTTGAACTTCTTGATTTTGATGATCTTTTGCCTGGCTGCCGCGGTGATTTCGCCGCCTTGGGCTTCTGTGTGCTTTTCAACATCTTCCCTGATTTCTCATCCGCGGCCTGGGCCGCGGCCGTCTTCTCACGGCTGGTTGGCACCTTTTCTCCTGGTTCATTATCCCCTGGGAGGGTGCCTGATTTTGAGGTCTTTGATGCCTCCCAGCTCTCGTATTTTCTCAGGGGTGTCCGATCTTCATCTGGTTTTATGATTTCTATGAGAGAAAGCGCGATGGATTTTGTCTCATCAAAGTCAATATCGCGTTCCACAGTCTCGTATCCCTGTGCCTTGGCCCGAATCGAGTGAGGCCGGCCGTCTTTTGGCACATCAAGGGTCAGTGGATTGCCTTGAACGCGTTGGCCGTCCACAAATATAATGGCACTTTTAGGATCAACAGCCACTTTGATGGTTATCATCTCTACCTGTTCAGATGGCTCTGTTGTTGCGTCCCCTGAAGTCATTCCATAAATGATGAATCCTAAAATGGCAAGCAAGACGATCACCGCGCCTATCCGGAATGCCGGGGTGTACAAAAATGGAAAGCGCTTTTCCATCTCGGGCATGTCCACGATAACCGATGGCTGTGCCTCTGTCTGGGGCGGTTTCATGGACGTGGACGATGTACGTTCCGGCGCATCGGTCGGCACGGCAGAAGACGATGTCTCAGTGCCAGCTGACGCCCCCCCCACTGCATCAGGAGAGGCCGAATCGCCGTCAGGGACCTTGCCGATGGCGTCCAGGGCAGAGATAAAGTCTTCAGCTGATGCAAAACGGGTGTGAGGGGTGGCGGCCAGGGCTTGTCGAATGACTGTTGCGAGTTCAGCGCTGATATCGCTGCGTAAATCCGCAATATTTTCTGGCTTTCCAGAAGGGGCACTGCCGGTCACCATCTGGTAAAGCAGGGCACCTGCTGCAAAGAGGTCAGATTTGGGGTTTGCATGGGTGCTGGCGTCGAACTGCTCTGGTGCGTAGTAGCGACTGCTTTCGACAGGTACTTCGTCATTTCCTATCAACGCGCGTTTGATCGGATACTCGCCAATATCCACGAGTTTAACCGTCTCTTTTGACCCCTGTGTGGCCAAAAAGACATCCGAAGGGGACAAGTCCAAGTTGACAATGCCTGCTTGGTGTGCGGCATCTATTGCCACGAGAATTTGACGCGTTATGTCAATTGCCCGATCAAAGGGTAGTTGGCCGTTTGCTTCGAGGTAGGTCTTAAGAGACTGGCCGGTCATCAATTCCCGGACAATCGTCAATGCTGCACCAGCATCCCGTCCCACTGCAAGGACGCGCGCGATGTGGGGACACGCCAGGGTGCCGGCTTTCAAGGCGATGTCGAGCACCTGTTGGGCAGCAGTTGCATCCCGTGTATATTGGGGGTGAATGAGTTTTGCTGCGCAGTGTTTGTTCGTGCGGATATCCTCGACCTCTACCACAATCCCGATAGGGCCTTCTCCCAAAACGGCAACAACGCGAAATTGTTCGAGCAGGTTAAGGGAGATAAGGCGCGGGCCGAGGTCAATGGCGCGGCCCGAGACCGGGCAGAAGTGATTTTCCGCGTCGTGTTCTGATCCACAATGGGGACAAGGTGTCATGGGTGTTTTGACCTCTCTCCGTATCGCACTTCTACTATATTATAAGGTTATCAGTTCGCAAAATCTATGTAAAGCAAGTCTCATACCAAAAGATACTAGTACCTCGCAACAACCCCAAGCCCCCCTGCGGCTTCATTGGCAAAGAAAACCTCATCTGCTGTGCTGCGCAAGCGCCTGGTGAATTCTGCAAATGCATCGAGCGGACCCCAAATGCGCGCCCTCAACCCCATGCCAGCGAGGGCATCAGTACTGAATAGGCCGTCTTTGCCCGTGATATCCTGCCCTGCATAGAATAGACCCACGGCTACGTGCCGAAAGGGATATAGGTCCACCCTACCCATCACCCAATGGGGGCGTTCATTGCCCTCCCTGTCATACCGCAAGTGAATGCGCAGGCCGCGTTTCCACATCAGTACGCCGTCCAGCATCAGGCCATTTCCCGGTGGTGGATCAGTCTCATCTGCCAGGTGATCTGCAAATGTGGGGATGGGCCCGATACTGTCTTGGCTAAAATAGGGAAAGAAAAGGCGATTGTAATCGTAAAACGGGTTGAAAAAAGCCGGGTGATAATCCGATGTCACGCGGCGATACTCCCCCCTGAGGTGAAGTGATAGTTGCTGAGATTTGGATAGGGTGATGCGCGATGACAGACCGCCGTGGAATCCCATATCTCCGTCCATTGCGGCCAGTGCAGCATAGGGCATTAGGACAAAGGCGGCAGTGTCGATGATGCGATACGAAAGATCTCCGGCGACAACGGGAATAGCCGCATCTGACCTATTGAGAACCCGGTAGGGTGCCTTAATATCAGCACCCAGGGTAAAGCCGATCTCCAAGCGGCGCGCCCACCACTGGTCTGAAAACCAACGCAGCGGGGCGAGGAAGGCACGCCCAACCAGTATCTTGGGGGTGATGATGTTTTCAATCAGGCATTCCAGGCCGTTGCCGAGCCATTCGGTCCTGAGTATTGCGCCGCCCTTATAATGGTCCATGTCGATCGAGTTGAAATAGGCATCCACCAGGGTCCCGTGACCGATACCCACACCGCTTAGCTCGCCAAAGCGAAAATCCAACGCAGCATTATCCCACTCATGCCGCATTGTCACGGATCTCGGGATTTTCATGAAATCTGACGGTTCATCCCAATCCTGCTCGCGCAGGACCCCCTGGTCGTCTGGGCTGCGATCCAGGACGCGAAATCGCAGGGGGCCAGATAGGCGGATATTTAAAAAGCGCCAGGAAATACCCTGTTCCAATAGGAGTAGCAGGAAGCCATCCTCGTCCACCATACCAAAGCCCACGTCGACTACGGTGTGCAGATCAGGGGTGCTATTGCCGGATTTTGCCGACAGACATGCTGTTGAAACCGAGAGTGCGAGGCTGCCCGCGAGCAAGGCGGCAGCAATATTGGTTCTAGTGGCCACTAATGATGAACAATACCATCTCTATGGCACACAACGCCAAATATCCAGACGCCTTGGGTATTTTTCAGGCCAGCTGCAAAGAAGGGAGACCCTGGACTCGCTTTGCCGTTAATTCGTATCGGTTCACGCCCTTGGCGCGTCAGGGTCAGGGTCAGGTCGAGTTTTGCCCCATCGATGCGGTTGAGGCGCAAGGACCCTGTTAGAGACGGGGGTAGGGTCAGGGATTTGTGAACACCGAGAGCCATGGTGTGGATGTGCCGGTTTACCAATCGAAACGTATTATAGCTGGAAAAGGGCGCCTGAAGAAACAAGCTGCGATGGGCCCTGAGTGCTGGATCGATCCCCTGGCCTGTGTTTGATGCCTGGATGGTCAAGATTTCGCATCGAACACTCTCTCCGGCGCGCACATCGACGGTTCCGGTGAAAAGGGCGAGTAACACGGCTACGATAGGAAGCCTGCCTTTCATTTTATCCCTCTTAATGAGTAGCTATCCGTTATTGCTACTCTGCTATCCATGCAACCCCTATGGTGCCGCCGCTATCATCCTTTAATTGATACTTCCAACCATTGGCTTGACCCATCCTGACCGAGACGATGGTCGAGCCTACCGCACTTGGGCTCGGTGAATGGCTCGTAAGCTGAATTTCTTCGATGTGGGATCCGGGCGGCGGCGTCCTCGTCGGTCCGCTGACAAACGGCAGTGCGATAAGAACGGCGATTGCAGCGGTTGCAATTCCGGCGGTTGGCACCCAGATGGTTCGCCTGTGGGTGATGAATTCCGACACCCACACGTTTATGCGCTCTTTAAGCCCAGGGCGTGCGGCAGTGCGGATGCCCGCCGCGACCCTTGTTTCAAATCCCTCAAACGAGACATCGGAAAGCGTCTCTTCAGCCATTAGGTTCAGCAGGGTACCCATTTTGGCTATCTTTTTTAGGGCCTCAGCGTGCTCGGGCGAATTGCGAAGCTGCTGTTCAACCCATCTTGCTTTTCGAGGGCTGAGCTCTCCGTCGTGGTATTGCTCGAGCAGTTTCTGTGTCAGCTTTGGCATTTGGTGTGGCACTCCTATTCCACCGCGATGCTGTCCTCGAGATAGTCCCCGAGTGCCCGCTGAAGCTTTTTCCGCGCGTGGTGAAGGCGCGACATAATCGTTCCCTTGGAGACCTTCATCGCCCGTGCGATTTCAGCGTAGGACATGCCTTCTATTTCGCGCATCACGATGACGGTCCGGTGATAGGGTGGCAGCGCTTCGACGGCCACCCGGATCTGGGCTGCAAGCTCCTTGCGACCCAACATCTTCGACGGGTTTGTATCCTGTCTATTCGAAAGCACGCCATTTCCCTCTGCCATGTGGGCCTGGTGGTCAATTTTTTCATCGAAGTTCGTGCTCGCATACCGACCTGTGCGCCGCAGATGGTCGATACACAAATTGACGACAATTCGATAGAGCCACGTATAGAAGCTCGACGTCCCCTGAAAGCTGCCGAGATATCGATGAACCTTTATAAATGCGTCCTGGGCAATGTCCATCGCATCTTCCGGGTCTTTGACCATGCTGAGTGCAACGTTGAATACCTTGCGTTGATACCGACATACCAACGCTCCAAACGCCGCCTCGTCTCCGGCCTGACAACGCCGAACGAGCTCCAAGTCCATTTTCGCTTCTGCCTTCTTATCCGGCGCTTCCTTCTTGTAGTTGGACATTGTTGAAGACAATTTATTCAATCCTCAAGGCCTCAAGCCGGGAGGTGGTAAAAAATGGATAGAGCCTATGCCAAGTACATTGATATGGGACTTTACCACCTCACACAGGCACCCGCAACGGTTGGGGATTTGTATTTTCAATCGGCAGATGGTCTTGTGCGTGGCAAACCGGGCAATATGGGTGGCATTGCTCATTGACAATTACCCGCCGACAAAGGTAGGGAAAGAAGGTGGAGGTCGTTGTTAATGGCTCAGGACATTGTGGCAAAGTTCAACCGCTGCCCGCTGTTTACCGATATTCCGGAAGCCCAGTTGTCTCAAGTGGCCAAGGAGACCACTTTACTCAAGCTCGATCGCCAAGCATTTGTTTGGAATGAAGGCGATGTCAGCCGCTATCTTTACTTCATCGTAAACGGTCGGGTAAAGCTCATCAAACACTCCGAGACCGGTAAGGATGTGATAATCGAGATTTATGGCCCCGGAGAGCCCATCGGCGAAATGGCCCTCTTTGTCGGCGGTACCTACACCACTGCGGCGGTTTGTTTGTCTCCAACTGAGCTCCTCTGCGTGCCCCGGCAGCACGTTATCGACCTGCTGTCGGCATTTCCCCATCTGGCACTCAAATCTCTGCGCGGTATGTCTCGACGCCAGAGGATGCTAATGCAGAAAATCAAGGAGTTGGCAGCTGGTGGCGTGGAATACCGCATGGCCCATCTCCTGCTCAAATTGGCAGATCGCATTGGAGAGGAGTCCGGGGATGCGGATATCACCATTCCCCTCGTGCTCTCCCGCCAGGACATTGCCGATCTCGTTGGTACCACTGTTGAAACGGCGATTCGGGTTATGAGCAGATGGCGAAAGATGGACATCGTTACCAATGACAAAAGAGGCATCTGCATTCGAGATAGGGAGACATTGGAGGATCTGGCAGCCGGGATAACGGCACACGTATGATCTCTATCATAGGAATCGCCCATCAAACATCCAATACTCGCTACCATCATGGGTGGATGGAACGACGGCGACAACGAAGACCATATAAGAACGGGAAAAGGTGAGTTTCAGCTAAAGGGCATTAGTGCCGCGGCTGAGGTCGAGGTGCGGAACGAAACGGTTTGCGAAGTGCGTTTCTCGTTCGAACCGCATGAAGCAGAAAATGAAGCCATTCATCTGGCAAAGCAGCTAAAAGGTCACCCCCTTGCCAAGGCGCTCTCGGTGAAGGCCAAAAAAATAGATGCCACAGGGGATCGGGCCTCTGAAAATCCCATAAAAGTGGCCCTCCTCGAAGCGTTTCATCGCGCTGTCGAAGCATGCCTCGATGATGAATAAAGTCGCATTGTTACAGGTTTTTTAAGACGAGTTATCCACAGGTTATCCACAGGGCCTGGTTGCAATCACAACATATCGTCACATCAGCTGTCCGAACCGGTTCATATGATCATGTGATGGCTTAAATGTCTGTATTTATTTATAAATTTTGACTTCTTGAGGGTGGGCATGTTTTTTGATATCGCCTGCGTGAGCAAAAAAAGCCGGTTCCCAGTGACAAAACCCACTGTTTTTCCACAGCTCACCCCCATGAAAAAAACGCCCTCTGAAATGGTTCACAATGCCAATGGTTTTCCTGTGACTAGGGTCTCTATTCTCGAACTTTCCTGAAACATTCGCTTTTCAGATGCCGGGCTATCGTGATCCCAGCCCACGAGATGGAGCACACCGTGGATCAGCAGGGATGTAACTTCGTCTATTGTCCGGATATGAGCGCTGTTTGCCTGTCGATTTGCCGTCTCCACTGACACGACCACGTCCCCGAGCACATCTAGGTCAGGGTCGATGGGCACCTCTTCAGCCATGGGAAAGGAGAGCACATCTGTCGCCATATCGCGCCCGCGAAAGTCCTGGTTCAATTTTCTAATGAAGGCGTCGTCGCACAGGACAATGGATAGCTCGGCCAAGGGGCGTTCGATGGCGCCTAAGATACGCGCAGCGCGCCTCGAAACAGTTCGGGGATCCACCATACCCCGGTTACCGCGGCAGCTCACAAGGACGTTCGGTGGGCGATGGATAGCCACGGGGTCAGTTATCCATCCTCATAAGCAGTGCTTGTGTATGCATTGTCCTTCATTAAAATGGTTTTTTGGCCGTTTGCAAAGATAAGGGTTGCGGCTGAAATACGGATTTTGGGCTGAAGCTTGGGAATGTAGACGCGATCGATGTGAACGACCTTATCTGGGCTCGAAAAACTGCCCGGACCCACCTGCCCGCCAAAATGCTCTGAACGGCCAAATGCGATATGGAGTCCGAGTTTTTCATCGAGAAGCACAGATCCTGTTGGGGACAATCCAAAATCGCCGAGGACCCCCAGGCCCAGCTCTGCGATATTCCCGTATGCCGGCTCTGCTGCAAGGGCGGCAGCTTCTTTGCGCGAGGCAGTATTGTCCGACAGAATAGCTGCAGCGCGATTTTGTTCGATGCGGTAGACGACGATTTCGTTATCCAGCTCCACGGGGATTTGTCCGGCGGTTCGGCTGGCATCCCGGTCCAGCTCCCCTTCGTAGGGGACGATGTAGGATTCCCCAGACGGCAGGTTACCAACTTCTCCTTTTTGCGTGAAGATCCCGCCAGAGGCGTGGGCGCTTCGATGGCGCAGGTCGAGAAAGAGCGCATGCTCTTTTCCCTCGGCAACAAAATCGATATGGCAGGCCTCGGCCCCATCGAGCAGTGCTTTTAGCCGAGCTGTTCGCCTGCCGATGAGCCCGTAGTCGAGACGCAGCGCCGGGACCATGGACGGCTCAAAGCCAGGCATGGTCGCCGCGCGAAATCCATACGTTTTGGCTGCGATTTTCAATGGCGCAGTGGCTGACAGCTCTGTTGGCGCAATGAGCATTTGGTAGGTCTCAAAGATGTACGCCATTGATGTCTGGGGGCCTATCTCGGTATCAGCGGTTCGTGGCAGGGTACCGCTATCCCAACGCATCGCTTCATCTGGCAGGTCAGCATTGTTGGCCCGTGCGTTTCGATAGAGTATCAGGTCAACGCAGTCGACTCCCACGTCGCGATGCCGAGATCCGAGCAGTTTCGCCCACTGGGCTGCCATTTCCCTGCGCTCTTTCCAGGAGGGTGTATCTGGTGTCTCCGCATCGGGCAAATCCACAAAAATGGCAATTTTGCGATCAGCAGGCCCAGGCCTAAAAACTCGGTTTACAAGGGCTACGAGCTCATCGGATGAAAGCGACATAGTGTTAGTACTCTGTCCCGTCGATAAGGTCAGGTAGAGGCCCTCCCCCTTTTTTGGCAAAGGGGGCCGGGGGGATTTCGTCATTTCCGCTGGCATTGCGATATGACAAAATCCCCCTAACCCCCTTTTTCAAGGGGGAATTTGCTATCTTCACCCGACAAAATGCGTTTGACATAATGCTAGCTCCTTAGGGCATTCGAAAGATCAGGGCTACATGATGCTCGTGGCATAGAGGGTGCCGTTGTTCCCTAGGATGAGCATATACCCCCCTTGGATGCTCGGTCTGGCAAAAAAACCCTCCCTTTGATCCAGTTTTTGCAGCAGATCCCCTTTAAGTGTCGATACAACATAAAGCCCGAATTCACTGTCTGAAATTAGCAATACATCGTCATGGATCACTGGATCTTGCAAGACGCCGGATTTAAATCGGCGCGTCCATAATGCCCTGCCGTCGATCGGATCCAAAGCACTCAGTCCAAACCCGGATCGGGCGGCATAGATCACCCCATCTTTAGCTGCGAGCCCGGTGACGCCGGTTATCTCAGGCCTTGTCCATTTGACGGCACCGGTCTCTGGATTGAGTCCTTGGATACCGCCAGCGACTGACGCGGCAATGGCAATGCCTTTTGTTATGACCGGTGTCGCGTCCACATCGACCAAGGCAACCGCGCCATCCTTGGAAACGGTTATGACTTCGCCGGCTAGATCTTGGGACCACAAGACATTGCCCCCTACTGTGTCGATGGCGACCACATATCCGTCGCTAAAACCAGTAATCAACGTTGACGCATGGAGGGTCAGGCCGGCATATCCGGCTGATGAAAATCCCTCCACGGCTGGTCTGCGATATTGCCAGATGATCTCTCCTGTTTTGGGATCCAGGGCCTTGACTGCGTTGTCTGCGCTGGCCACATAGAGGGTATCCTCGAAAAAGATGGGTTTGCGCCTAATTTCTGCACCTATCTCCACATGCCAGAGTGGACGTCCAGACCGGGCGTGAATCGCGTAAAAGATGCCGTCGTCAGCGCCAAAATAGACTGCTTTGCGTCCTGCATCAAAGATAGGGGTAGACCCGACTGCGTCGTCGATTTCGAATCGCCACAGGGTCTGTGCGCTTTTCAGATCTATGCAGTAGAGAGCGCCTGACGAGGCGCCAATGAATGCGCGGCCTAGGTCTGTATCGAATCCGGCCGATGCGGTCTCTATTGGATTAAACCGATCGAGCTCCTCCCCCATCTCTGGGATGAGATAGTTGGGCAAGGAGGGATAGAGTTGTTTCACCCATCGAAGGCGGACGACCTTGACAGCTGCTGGCTCGGACCATTCGTTGGACACGAGTTGTTTTCCGGCACATCCCGCATCCAAAAGGCCTATCAGCACAAGGGAAAGCGCTACGTGCCTCAACTCGGTCCACCTCCGGCTTGGGCCTGCATGAGCTGCTTGAGAATTTTGGGATCAATGCCGTCCAAGGCGCCCATGCCACCACCGGGCAGGGGTGGCACGTCAGCGGTGGGGTCTATGGACAGCAACCGCTCCCTTGCTTGAACAAACAAGTAATCGAGCTGGCTCACATCGCCTTGTTCGGCAAACGCATCCACCACTTTCTTGTAATGGATCTGGGCTTTTTCCGTATCGCCTGCTTTCTCGGCGTGACGTGCAGCATGGTAATCGGCGATAGGCGCGGCCGAACCGTCGGTCGTCCCAGCCATCTTTTCGAATTGTGTTTTTGCTTCATCAAAGCGCCCGGCGGCCTCCAGGGCGAGGCCCAAGCCCTCTAAAGCGAGCTGTTGTATCCAGCCTGTGGATGCATCTTTGGAAGATGCGATGGCCTTATATATCTCTATTGCCTGACCGTACTCCTTTAAATCATAATGGGCCGCTGCCATACCGAGCTTGGCAAAGATCTGGATAATAGAGCCTGAATCTGTTTTTTCAACGGCCTGTTTAAATCCCTTGAGCGTCTCTGTTGCCCGGGCACCGATTGTTTCAAAGGTCTGCTCTTCTTCTTTTTCGGCTTTTGGCACTGCAGGGTCGTCGCCGTCTGATGCCGGTATTACCGGAGATACAGACGCCATGAGGCCGTCTGACAGTGCTGATGAAGCGGCTTCGTTTGATCGCTCCCAAAAGCCGTCGATGACAATCCCGGCAACAGCTACTGCCAACACAGAAGCCAGCAGCGCGATGATGGGGCGACGGTGTTCATATGCCCAATCAAACGCAGACATGGTGCGGGTGACAAACTGATCCTTGCTCGGATCGAGTGCGTCTTTTTGATCTGATTTATTTTCTGTTTTTATCTTTCTGAGCGCCACGGCGGTGTAACTCCCTTTTGATAAACGTGAGGCGCGGGCAAAAAAATAGCAAAACAGTGCCACGCGCGAGAGCGACTATATTCCCGGGTCAGAACAGGTGTCAACCGGCCAGCGTCAAATATTGGGCTTGACAGAAAGTCAGTGACCTTATAGGGACCTTTATTTAATTTGCGAGATACGACTGCCGCGAGAGGATAGGGATAGATGTCCGGAAGCTACCGCAAAAAGCAGCTGGTGAACCTAGGCCGCCTGGTAGTGTTTGGTATTCTCTTTGCCTTTTGGTTGTTGTTCTCGGGCAAGTTCGATGTATTTCATCTATCCCTCGGCATCCTATGTTGTGCATTGGTCGCGTTCGTTTCCCACGATCTGCTGATTCGCGACATGGCGCCGCACAATCGACTAAAGAAGGGTTTTCGGTTTGTCGGATACGTGCCCTGGCTCATCTACCAGGTGTTACTGGCAAACTTTCACGTGGCATACCTCGTACTGAAGCCGAGCGCTATTCATCCTCGCATTGTGCGATACACCAGCACGCTCAAATCCGATTTTTCTATTGTCACTTTTGCCAACTCAATCACGCTCACACCCGGTACTATTACGATGGATATTATCGACGGGGAGTACTACGTTCATGCGCTGAGTAAAAAAGTTGCCGATGACCTCGAAAGCGGTGACATGGAGCGGCGCGTGGCAGATGTCTTTCTTGAGACACCCAGTGGTAAATAAGGCCACCGAGAGCGCGAACGCGACGAGGTGATAATGCACGAATTCTTTCTTGGAGCCAGTCTGGCGATTCTCTTCATGGTGGCCCTCTGTCTTATAAGGGCCGTCATGGGACCCGGAATTATCAATCGGATAATTGCGGTGAACGTCGTTGGGACCAAAACCATCGCCATCATTTTGATAGTGGGCATTCTTTTTCATGATGTAGAGATGTTTACGGACATTGCTTTGGTGTATGCGCTTATCAATTTTATTGGAACGCTCGCTTTTTCTAAATACTTCGAGAGAAAAGGGGTGGCGTAGGAGTCGAAGCAGATATGGATATTCTTTCAGTTGTACTCGTCGTTACAGGGCTCCTATTCCTCTTTTTGGGAGCCCTGGGACTCTATCGATTTCCGGATTTCTACACGCGCATGCACGCTGCTGGAAAGTGCGATACCCTGGGCAGCTTGCTCATCATATCCGGGTTGGCAGTGTACAACGGCTTCACGTTGGGTAGTTTAAAGATAGTTTTTATTGCAGTCTTTATCTTTCTCACGAGCCCAACAGCGACCCACGCCATTGCTCGTGCCGCGTTTAGAAACAAGCTCCCCCTTTGGACAAAGGAAGAGGAGTAAATGCAATGATTTGGCAACTCGACCTCGCCCTGCTAGTATTGGCTGTCATTAGTGCCATCGGTGCCATATCGATTCGAGATCTCCTCGGATCTGTTATTTTGATGGGCGCGTTCAGCATGTTCATGTGCTTGATCTGGCTCGAAATGGGAGCAGTGGACGTGGCGTTTACAGAAGCTTCCGTGGGTGCGGGGATTACCACGGTCCTTTTCGTCATCGCCGTGTTCCAGACCGAAAGGAGAAGTGGAGATTGAAGGCGCTATATGTCACCTTGGCTTGTGTTACCGGGCTTTTATTGATGTACGGCGCATCTGAGATGCCCAGGTGGGGCGATCCATCCTCGCCGGCCAGCACGCACGTATCCCCACGGTATATTGAACAGAGTTTTAAAGAGACCGAAGTGCCGAATATGGTCACGGCCGTACTTGCAGACTACCGAAGTTACGACACCTTTGGCGAGACTACCGTGGTTTTTACTGCCGGCATCTGCTGTCTTCTCATCCTAGGAAGGCTGAAGGAGGAGAAGGACAGATGATTCGTGAACAAGAGAGCATCATTATCAAGACCATATCGCGGATTCTCATTCCGTTTATCCAGCTTTTTGGACTGTATGTCATTATGCACGGACATACGAGCCCAGGCGGGGGATTTCAAGGTGGTGTGATTCTCGGCGCCAGCTTTATTTTGCTGGCTATTGCCTACGGCACCAATGAGATGAACCGGCGATTCTCCCTTAAGACGCTCACAATCATGACGGCTCTCGGCGTATTTCTTTATGGGTTGATCGGCGTTGTCTGCATGCTTCTCGGGGCGAATTTTTTGGACTACGGCATCTTGCCCATCGATTTCGAACCGCGCGGCATGGGAATGTTGGGGATTGAAATAGGTGTTGGCATTACTGTGATGGCGGTGATGGTCTCGATATTTCGGGACCTCATAACTTTTGAATAGGAATTAGGCTAATGGAGTTCCTCGTCGGCCACTTCAATTACTTCATCTATATTACCCTCATGATGGTTGGCTTTTACGCCATGGTGGGGAAGAAGAACCTGGTGAAAAAGCTGGTTGGGATGAACATATTTCAATGGTCTATCATCTTATTTTTTGTCTCTATCGGTGCAAAGCACGGCGGAAATATTCCAATTATCGACGCAGGACACGGGCATAACGCGGCCGAGTTGGTAATAGAATCTGCCAATTACGTGAACCCGCTACCCCACGTGCTCATGCTAACGGCAATCGTGGTGGGCGTTGGAACCACCGGCGTCTCACTGGCCCTGTTGCTGACGCTCTATAAAAAGTACGGAACTTTAGAGGAAGACGAAATTATAAGGAAGCTCTAATGGATTTTTTCGGCCAACTCCCGATCCTCATGGTCGCGGCACCCATGCTGTTCGCGTTCCTGATCCCCATTGTCGGTTGGTGGACAGGGAAGTTTGCCTTTCCCATGGCGGTAACGGGCATTGGCATTTCTTGCATATGTGCCGTCGGTGTCGGGCATCAAGTGTTGCTTGGCGGCCCATTGACCTATGAGCTGGGCGGCTGGGAACCCCCTTGGGGGATTGTTTATTATATCGATCACCTCAACGCGTTCATGGGTGTGCTCGTCTCTTCGATTGCCCTGTTGATTGCCTTTTATTCAAAAGAGAGCATTGCTCTGGAGCGGCCGGGCAAGGAAGTACCGTTTTACTGCATCTTCACCCTGCTGTATGTGGGCCTGCTGGGCATGGTCGTTACTGGGGACATGTTCAACCTCTACGTGTTCTTAGAGATCTCATCTCTCACTGCCTATGCACTTATCGCAATTGGCGATGCCAAAGCGTCGTTTGCTGCATTTAAGTACGTGGTTATTGGCACCGTGGGTGCCTGTTTTTACCTGCTCGGGGTCGGGTATCTCTACATGGCGACCGGATCGCTTAACATGCACGATCTGGCCACCCGGCTGCCAGAACTCTACGAATCAAAAACCGTATTGGTGGGACTGGTATTTTTGGTTGTGGGGTTGGGGATCAAAATGGGGCTTTTTCCCCTCCACACCTGGTTGCCCGGTGCATACACCCATGCACCGTCCACCGTAAGCGCCTATATCGCGCCGCTGATGACCAAGGTGGGGGCATATGCGTTCATTCGGGTCATGTTTGGCGTGTTTCAGCCCGAGTTTTCCCTGGAAACCCTACCGTTCAAAGAAATCCTCGGGTGGACCGCAGCGGTGGCCATCATTTATGGGTCTATTGTCGCCATATCGAGGAGCGATATCAAACAGATGCTGGCGTATTCGAGCGTGAGCCAGGTGGGGTATATCGTCCTTGGGCTCACCATGGGCAACACCGAAGGATTTGTCGGCGGCGTGCTGCACATCCTGAATCACGCGTTTATGAAGGGGTGTTTGTTTGCCGTTGTCGGTGCGATTGTATATCGCCAGGGCACGCGGACCATCGAGAACTTCGGTTTGCTACACCGAAAAATGCCGCTCACAGCTGTGGCCTTTGCCATTGCAGCGCTGTCCATGATTGGCATTCCGCCCACGGCTGGATTTTTCAGCAAGTGGTACTTGATACTCGGGGCTGTCAAGGCTGGCGAATGGGCGTTTGTGGGCGTGATAATGGTCAGCAGTCTTTTAAATGCAGTCTATTTCTTCCGCGTTATCGAACATATTTTTTGGAAACCACAAGACAAAACTGCGGGCGGATTCGCCACCGCGGTGGTGAGAAAGGAGGCGCCCAGCGGCATGTTGATTCCCATGCTCATTCTGGCAGCTTCCGTGCTGCTCCTCGGCTTTGCCAGTGATTGGATAGTCGAGACATTCATCAGCCAGGCAGTACCACCGGGAATTTAAGTAGGAGGACTGGGAATGGAAACCGTCCATTCGGCGACACCGCTCTATGCCGTCTTAGTCTCGCTCGTTACCGCCGGCTTGATCATCCTGTTCGGCAAGCACAAAAACATTCGCGAGTCCTGGACCTTGCTCGCCGGTGTAGTGAAGTTTGCGCTGATACTATCTATGTTGCCGGTTGTGCTGGGCGGTCAGACGCCTGAAATATCAATACTCACGCTGACCGACGGCATCTCGTTGAAGCTCAGGGTCGATCCATTTGGCCTCTTTTTTGCGCTCATTGCTTCTGGCCTTTGGATCGTGACTTCGCTTTACTCCATCGGCTACATGCGCACGCTCAAAGAGCACGCCCAGACCCGGTACTATGCCTCATTTGCGGTGTGCCTTTCAGCAACCATCGGCGTGGCCCTGGCGGCGAACATCCTGACGTTTTTTATTTTTTATGAAATCCTCACAGTAGCCACGTATCCCCTGGTCATTCACAAGGAATCTCCCGAGGCCATTCGCGCTGGCCGGAAATACCTGTTTTACACCCTCACTGCCGGCGTTTTTCTACTGGCAGCGCTCGTCATTGCCTACGCGATCGCCGGCACCCTGGAGTTCACCCCCGGCGGGTTTTTGGCTGGCCATGCAGATAAGACCACCCTCAAAATTCTCTTTGTGATGTTTATCGCCGGCGTTGGGGTAAAAGCCGGTATCATGCCGTTGCACTCTTGGTTGCCCGCGGCGATGATCGCACCGACACCGGTCAGTGCGCTGCTTCACGCTGTGGCCGTGGTAAAGTCCGGTGTGTTCGGCTGCTTGCGCATCCTGTGGTTTGTCTTTGGCACAGCCCTGCTCAAAGAACTCGATGTGTGGTGGATGCTGGCAACAGCTGCCGCAATCACCATACTGATCGGATCACTCATCGCCCTGGCCCAGGATAATTTAAAAAGACGGCTCGCCTATTCCACGATTAGTCAGCTGTCCTACATTGTCCTCGGTGCAGCCATGCTGGCGCCCAGTGCGCTCTTGGGCAGTACGATGCATATCGTCAATCACGCCTTCATGAAGATCACACTCTTCTTCTGTGCTGGTGCGATCTATGCCCACACCCATCGGACGAATATTTCCCAGCTCAACGGGATCGGGCGAAAAATGCCCATTACCATGGGGGCGTTCACCATCGGGGCCCTTGGTATGGCCGGTATTCCCCCGGTGGCCGGGTTTTTGAGCAAGTGGTACCTCTCGATCGGCGCGTTGGAAGCTGAGGCAGTTGTGTTTCTCGTGGTCTTTCTCTTGAGCTCGGTACTCAACGCGGCGTACTTTTTCCCCATTATTGTGCGGGCGTTTTTTAAGAAACCCGATTCAAACGATGACAATACATTTAGCGAAGCATCGGCGTTTATGGTCGTTCCCCTAGGCTTTGCCGGGCTCTATTCGCTGGTTCTGTTTTTTGCGCCAGATGCACCCTTGAGATTCTTTGAAATTGCCCAAATGGTCGTTAGGCAAGTGACCGGGGGCGGGGTAGGCACACCGTGAACAAGCGCACCTATATTTACGTGCTCATCGGCATCGCCGCTGTTTTTGTTGTGGATCTGGTTTTTCCGGATCACCATCACGTTGTTTTCAAGTGGCACACCATTGCGGGATTTGATATCGCGTTTGGATTTTTAGGTGCCATTGTGCTCATTTTATTCTCCCTTGGGCTGGGCGAGTATTTTTTATGGCGACCCACGATATCGATTTCGCTTGAGCAGAATGATGTGGGGGCGGGCAATCGCGCTGCGCGGGTCAAGACCCTGTTGGTCGAGGAGGGGGACTGGATTATAAAAGGTCAGTCCCTAGTGGTTTTCGAAACGGATCGCGGTCTGCCAGTGGTCATTCGGGCGCCTGAATCCGGGCAGGTCTCGCGGTGTTTTGTCGATCCCAATGAGGTGGTTCGGGTCGGCGAAACTGTTGTAAACCTCGTAGTGGCCAAGCACGCTGTGGCTCACGGCGATAAGGAGACGGAGGGCACCCATGCCTAGCTTTTTCTCGCCCGCGTTTCTATTTATCGCCGCTGCGTTTGTCATCCCACTTCTAAAGGGACGGGCCAGGGATGGGTTCATCCTGCTCATTCCGATATTGGGATTTGCCCACATATACGGTCTGCAGGATGGCATGCGGTATTCAATACCGTTCCTGACTGATTACGAGCTCGTGCTCCTTCAAGTCTCGCCCATTCGCCTCTGTTTTGCGTACATTTTTGCGATTATCGGTTTTACTTCGTCTCTCTATGCGATCCACGTTCAGAAATCTGCCCAACACATGGCAGCGTTTTTGTATATCGGGAGCTCTTTAGGCGTTGTCTTTGCTGGCGATTATTTTACCCTCTTTATATTTTGGGAAATCATGGCTGTTGCCTCTGCTGCGATCATCCTATGTCGCGGCTCCCGGGCGTCTCGCGAATCAGCATATCGATACGTGCTCGTACACATCGCTGGGGGCGCATGCCTCATGGCGGGCATTTTGTTTCAGTTGATGGAGACTGGCAGCCTGGCCGTGGTCACGCCTGCGCCGGGTCTTCCGTTTTACCTCATCCTCATTGGTTTTTGCCTCAATGCTGCTGTGCCGCCCCTGTCGGCGTGGCTTTCCGATGCCTATCCAGAGGCCTCGGTCACTGGATCGATCTATTTAACGACCTACACCACCAAAACCGCTGTATTTGTGCTGGCGCTGGTGTTTTCCGGAACCGAAATTCTCGTTTGGGCCGGGGCGATCATGACCCTATACGGTGTTGTGTTCGCGACCATGGAAAACGACATCCGCCGCCTGCTCGCATACCACATCATCAGCCAGGTGGGGTACATGGTCTGCGGCGTGGGCCTTGGTAGCGCGCTTGCCGTCAATGGATCCTCTGCCCACGCGTTTTGCCATATTCTTTACAAGGCCCTGCTATTTATGGGCACAGGCGCAGTGCTTCACGCGACTGGGCGCAGCCGCATGACCGATCTGGGCGGCCTTGGCCCCAAGATGAAGCTCGTTTTCGTGCTCTACATGGTCGCTGGGTTCTCCATTTCAGGGGTGCCCCTGTTTAACGGCTTTATCTCCAAATCGATGATCATCACTGCAGCCGCAGATCTGCACCGGCCGGTGATTGAATTAATGCTGGTGTTGGCATCGGTGGGTACCTTTTTCTCAACAACGCTCAAGCTGCCCTATTACACTTTTTTCAATAAAGATAGCGGCCTGGAACCAGAACCCCTGCCAAGGAATATGCTGTGGGCAATGGGTATTGTCGCAGGGCTTTGCATTTTGTTCGGGGTCTATCCAGACCTGCTATATCGCCTGCTCCCCAATGCAGTGGAATATCACCCCTACACCCGGGATCACCTGGTGGGAGCGCTTCAGCTCCTGCTCGCCACGGGGATTGCGTTTATGATTTTTGCCAAGGCCATGGGCGGCCATCAGACCGTGACCCTTGACACAGATTGGATCTACCGTCGGATTGCCAACGGCATCTTGCGCTTTTGTGAGAGCTCCCTGACGCGCATTGGCGCAGATATTGAAAAAGCAGCAGGGGAGATCGTATTTGCTGTCACAACCCTCGTTCGAGGCCCGGCAACCAAGACCGGTGCGCCCGTGAAAAACACCCTCTCAGCAGCCTTTGCAAAGAGCGGCGTAAAGGAAAACATCGGCTTTGGTACTGCCATCGCCATCATCCTCACGCTCTTGTACGTGGCGATGTACATGGGATTGGGTCGCTTCTAGAGCACCGATCAGTTTAAAAGGAACGGCTCGCTTTGAGGGGCACCCAGTTTAATTAATAACGGCTCAAAGCATAGTACGGGTTGCGATGATGGACTACGATCACAGTTACAAGCTTATTTTTTCTCATCCCCGCATGGTCAGGGAGCTGATCGAAAGCTTTGTGCGCGAGGATTGGGTGAAACGACTTGACTTTGAGACGCTTGAAAAGGTCGCCGCCAGTTATGTGTCTGATGATCTGCGGGAGCGCCACGATGATGTGATCTGGCGGGCTCGGTTCGGCGATGAGTGGCTATATTTATACATCTTGCTGGAGTTTCAGTCTAAAGAAGAGAAATTTATGGCGGTTCGGATTTTGACGTACCTCGGGCTGCTCTATCAAGATTTGGTGCGCGGTGAGCAACTCACCAGCAGCGGCAAGCTGCCGCCAGTATTGCCGATCGTATTGTATAATGGCGAGCCTAGGTGGACCGCGGCGACCGAGATATTTGACTTGATAGAAAATATCCCCGGCCGTTTGGCGAGGTTGAGCCCACGTCTTCAATACTTACTCATTGACGAGGGCGCGTATGCGCATGCCGAGCTCGCATCGCTCAAGAATTTAATTGCAGTGCTGTTTCAATTAGAGAAAACGCCCCTTGTGGATATGGGTGAGAAGCTTATCAAGCGATTGTTCGAATGGATAGGCGACAATATCGAATTACAAAGGGCTTTTGCGGTTTATCTCAATCATGTATATTTTAAAGGTAATGTGGATGTCGATGACATCTTCGATACGGCCAAGGGAGCTAAAGAGGTACGGGCCATGTTAGAGAGAAATGTTGACCAATGGATTGAGCAACTGGAGGCTAGAGGCAAAGCCAAAGGTATTGCTGAGGGTGAAGCCAGGGGCCGTGCCGAGGGCAAGGCCGAGGGCAACAAAGCGGCCCGCCTTCGCGTTGCTCAGAAGATGATCGCCGCTGGTATGCCCATATCTCAAGTCACTGAAATGACAGAATTATCCCAAGAAGACGTCAAACAACTCCTCGATTAAGTCCGTTCCTAATCACCTATTCCAAAGCGTATACCCATTGATTGAGACTCCAAAGGAGGCTAGTATGCAAACGCATTGCAACGCCCCAGGATCATTAGAAGAAAGGATACTTGGCATGGATCCCAAATTAAGCACTATCGCCAAAAGAATCGTTATTGCCGTAGTTGCACTCGGTCTGTTTCCCGGTGCCAAACAGGGGTGTGGGAGTGAAGAGGCGAATGAGACCCTGTTGTCACCTGTGCAGGCAGTGACCACCTTGCTCGAAACAGCAGATGGTCAGGTGACAGCTGAGTTGGTGTTGATCAGCACCAACGTCAATCCCCATCAGTTTGTAGACACGGCGGTCAATCCCAAAGTGCGCATGGCCAATGGGGCCGAGGTACCGTTGCAGCTAACGACGCCGGGGCACTATACGGCATCGAGTATTGATAATCCGGCGCTGATCTATGTCCCAGGCGCTACATACCAGTTTTGCTTTGAACTCGACGATGTCAGTGCCGCAGATCAAGTGGCCGGCGGCAACTTTACCGCGGTGATGACAGCGCCGAGCGAGGAGGTGTCTTCCTTCATGATCAAAGTACCTGCGTTTGCCGGTGATACAGCTGAGATCGGTTGGACGCCACTGGCCCGCTATGGCATTGTCAGCATTTTCAATAGCGCCACTGGTGTGCTGGTCTACAAGAATTTTGATTTTACAGACGCCCACTTTGACGGCTCGAAATGGGCGCGGCTAAAAAGTGGCGGCACTTTGGCCCTTGGTGTGGATGTGTTTGCAACGCCAGGTGAATACACGGTTGGTGTTTGCGCTGTAGACAAGGTCAGTGACTGGGACATCGAGGTTTCAGCTGAGCTGGGTGTATTGAGTGGATTTCTCATCGGGCGCTGTGCAGCGGATATTCCTATCAGCGTTCCCCAATAGGGATATTAAATCCAACTGAGAATGCTCAATAATGAGGACAAATGACGATATATTGCGTTAAGGGGAGTTCTATCCGCACGAAATTCGACTATGTTAGTGAGCACTATGGCCCACCAGCAAAGGCGTCCATGGCCCAGCACTTCCGAGAACGCCACAAGACCCTTTTCCCCATTCTCAATGTTTCCTGGTATCCGTATGACACCTATGTAGAGGTTCTGGAATACATATCGAAGACCTATTTTAATAACGACCCGTCCAAGCTGGAAGATATCGGTGCAGCATCTGCGAAAAAGGCACTTTATACGACATATCGATCATTCATCATCAGCGGGGATTACGGTCGATTTTTACAGAAGATATCGCAGCTACATCACATGCTTTACAACCTCGGCAAAATCGAAGTGGAGATGCACGAGAACCAACGCGGGTGCGATATCGTCCAAAGCAACAAGCCGAGGTATGCTGAAACTGATCTCTATGTGGCCAGCGGGTTCTACCAGGAGACCGCCCGGTTGCACGACAAGCGCGACGTGAAGTGTATGTTCATCTTAAAGGAAAACAAAGCCCATTTTACCGTGTTTTGGAAATAGCATTGTAATCTCCCTGATGGCGCCTAATCACCCGGCCAAGGCAATACGCCCAGCGGATTGCCTGCTGCATCATAACGCTGGGCAAAGATGCCTGCGTCGCTGCCATCCTGGCTGCCGCTCTGCCAAACCACGACAAAGCGACCATCCGCTGCCATTGCCGCGGCAGGGGAGTCCTGGATAGCAAGCTCATAGGTATTGATTGTAAAATTATAACCATTCACGGATCCGACCTGATCATAGCGCTGCCCCCTTACGCTAGAACGGTATATACTTTGCCAAACAATTATAGACAGGCCATTCCCAGCCATAGCAGCTGATGGATGATCTTGATCCAGATGATTAAAGCTATTGACACGAAACTCACTCCCAATTGGGCTAGCATTTTCGTTAAAGCGTTGAGCAAGGACTTCATAGCCCTTATTGCTAACCACGTTAAAAGACTCCCAAGCAACCACGAAAATGCCGTCTGATGCCATAGCTACAGTGGGACGCTGTTGACGGCTGGCTGTTTGCTCGTTCAGTTGAATTTCAACGTCATCTAGATTCCCGTTAGCGTCAAAACGCTGACCCAAGACCCTATATCCGCTGCCATCTTGACCCTTGCTACCCCAGACAACGAGAAAACGACCGTCTGATGCCATTGCCACAGCAGGGTGCTGCTGTTCATCATCGGTGTAAGCGTTTACTTGAAATTCGCTTTCCAATGGATCGCCGTTCTCATCGAATCGTCGACCAAATACGTCATTTGCGATAGCGTCTTGATCAGCACTATCCCAAACAACGACAAAGCGGCCGTCTGAGGCCATTGCCACAGCTGGGTTCTGTTGGTTTGAAGTTGCATAGGTGTTTATTTGAAACTCATTTCCTTCCGGCTCTCCACTATTGTTAAAGCGCTGACCGAATATCCCGGTATCGCTGCCGTCCTGGCCATCGCTCTCCCACACTACAACAAAGGCACCGTCTGGGGTCATTGCCACAGCAGGTCTCTTTTGAGCATCAGCAGTGTAGGTATTGACCTGAAATTCATCTCCCTCTGGGTACCCGCTGACATCGAAGCGCTGACCGAATATCCCCGATTCGCTGCCATCTTGACCATCGCTCTCCCACACCACGAGAAAACGACCGTCAGATGCAATCGCTACATCGGGTATGCCTTGGACTCCAAGGGTATAGGTATTAACCTGAAACTCGCCAATATTACATGCGTTACAACCATCCCAGGATATTACGTTGCTATCGTCGCATTCCTCGGACTCGGTAATTTGACCGTTGCCGCACACTTCGATGCAATCCTGATCTGGATCCCATCCATCGGGGCAGATTTCACAGTTGTCGCCAGTCCAGCCGTTTCGGCATTCAGTGCAGTTCTTACCTAGATCCCAGTTGCCGAGACAATCCTCACAGTTTTTATCCGGATCCCGGTTGCCGAGGCATGAAGTGCAATCTGTCGTGATATCCCAGTATGTCAAGCAAGATTTACAGTCGGTTTGACTGTCCCAATTTTCCAAGCATTGCGCACAGTTTTTGTCCGGATCCCAGCCGTCGATGCATTGTGCGCAGTTTTTGTCCGGATCCCAGTTGCCAGGGCAGTTATTGCAGCTATACCCGGTCCATTCGTGGATGCACTCACAGACAGCTTCGGTTGTGGAGAGTTGAGCACAGTGACTGTTTTGGGGGCAGAGCCTTGCGGGTTTTTTACCAATGTTGTCACATGAATCGTACCAGTAGACGTTACCGTCGGTACCGCACTTCGTGTACGCTCGGAGATCAGCTGGTACGCATTCATGATCGACCGAATTGTTATCGACATTTGTATATATGACGCATCTTTCACAATCTCGACAATCTCTGCATATATGAGATTCACTTGAAAAAGTCAGATCTTCGATGCATCCGATACTCCCCGCTGCGAGCGCTACTGAATAAATTAACCAGAGATATTGCTTGATACAGTTGCCATTGCTCATTTAATTAAAACCTCCCCTCAATGCCGATACCCACCAGTTGGCTGCTAAACACGGGTGCGACCCGAATCTTTGAGAGCTGTTTTGGCCTAACGCCGGGTGGCGGCGTCGGGGCTTCGGGGGCCCGGGGCATAACGAATGCCAGCAAGGTCACACTGGTCAGGAAGGCGGCAGTGCCGAGAGACGCGGATATCATTCCCAAGGTGTAGGTTACGTTTCGTTTAACCTCGGCTTCCTCGCCGATCTCTTTAAATTCTTTCCGCAAGTCCTCGTTGGTTTGGTATGTCCACTTTTCATGGTATTGCCTGGCGATTTTGTCTTCTTCAATGGCCTTTTTGAACATGATGATGCTGACCACGAATGACGCAGTGCTGCCGACACCGAGTATCACCAGGGGACGCACAAACTTCTTTCGCTTGGCGATGGTCAACTCAGCAGACGCTTTCCAGAGGTCGTATTCAACCTCATATGCGTCTACGAGCTGCTGCCTTGTAGGTGCTTTCTCTTTTGCGGCAGCGGCAGTTATGGGTTCAGCATTGATGGCCAGCATCAGGCAGACGATAGAACCAAGGGGGAATCGTTTCCACATCAACATACCTCATAGTTCGTAAAGACTTAATACCAGAATAGACCAATTATCGCATGTCAACAATACTAATAGTTGACCTCAGCAGGGTAGGATTATTTCTCCCGATAGTGACAGCTGCTCCCAAAATTTGGCATTGACACCCCGGGATCGCTACCCTAACCTGTCCGGGTTCACAAAGACCTGTTTTGAAAATGGAGGGACCAATGGAAGTTTCCAAGATGGTTGTCGATCGTCAGAAATCGGCATCAAAGGTGATCGCTGCTGCGCATACGCACAAATCCAAGGTAGGAACTGGCATGACCGAGCTGCTCGGCCGTGACTTTGGCGTTGCCGCTGAACAACTCATGGACGCCTCGGCAGAGGCACTCAAAACCGCCACCCGCGCCATGGTGACCGCAGACGAGGCCCATATCGCCGAGCTGGACGATGATCCGGCACATCGCGCTGCCCGCGATGCTGCCGCAGACCAAATTCGGAATGTATTCGTGGATTTCAGGGATCTGACCCGCACCATGTTCGGCGCTTCATACGTTGCATCCCTCGGCTATGAGGGCGAGACTCCCGAAGACCCGGTTATGTTGCACCGTCTGGGGCAGCGGATCCTCGATCGCATAGACAAAACCGACAGACCCCATCCCAGGTTCGAGGGCATGACCTTTGATCCTGGCCCGTGGAAACAAAAGATCTCCGATCCCCTTGCCAAATTAGACACAGCCCTAAAGAATACCAACACCGAAGTCCGGGAGGCGGAACAGACCCTATCGGCTAAACACCGCGCCATCGAGGCTTACGACGCGGTATTCTCAAAAACCGCAGGGTTGGTCAGTGCGATGTTGTGCATCGCAGGCGAACAACTGCTTGCAGACCGGGTAAGGCCGGTCAAGAGCAAGCCCGGCCAGATAACCGATCCAGATGCAGCATTGGGCTGATCTCCCCCTCAACATCGCTGCCAACCGAACCAGGCGCAATGTAAAACATCTCTAAATAGCGCGTGGAAGTGCTCGGAAGGCGATTCTAATAATCAAAAAGCCGTTCCGGACCAGTTCCAAACGCGATTCTAATAATCAAAAAGCCGTTCCGGAGTGCTCGGAAGGCGATTCTAATAATCAAAGAGCTGTTCCGACCGGGTCGTCTGCCCTGCTTCGTTCCTTAGCGGGTGTTTGTAAATTGAAAAAAAAAGAGTAAATCAGAGCAAAACTCCCCCTTGAAAAAGGGGGCAGGGGGGATTTCATCATAAAATGGACGCGGCATATGCAACGAAATCCCC
>JAAUYD010130234.1_pt1 | contig 42961 bp, 39 predicted proteins | sample 7278101 | NCBI WGS metagenome assembly JAAUYD01 (sample SAMN14350128, study PRJNA611818) | marine sediment metagenome | isolation source: surface marine sediment (0.6m) | place: French Polynesia: Moorea | collected 2018-08
CGCAGGGCAGTCGGCGCGCAGCGCCGACCACGCCTTCGGGGTGCCCTTTTCTTTGCCTTCTTTCTTTTGGGCAAGCAAAAGAAAGAAGGGCGGGCGCGCTCCGCCGAGCGCGATCAAAAACACACCCCGCGCGTCAGCGCGAACAACCCCCGATCACCCCGCAGACCCCGACGCGGCGCAGCGGCGCAAAACCCGCACTGAGCGCACCGGCTCCAGCGAAAGGGGTTTGCTATGATCCTCCGGCAGAACCGGACCAACAGCGAGAGCACCGACCGACATGAGCGGGTCCCCGATCCAGCGTCACAAAACGGTTGCGGTACGCGTCGGCGACGTCGTCGTCGGCGGCGATGCGCCGATCGTCGTGCAGTCGATGACCAACACTGACACCGCCGACGTCGCCGCGACCGTCGATCAGGTCGCAGCGCTCGCCCGGGCCGGTTCCGAGCTGGTGCGAATCACCGTCAACAGCGAGGACGCGGCACGCGCCGTGCCGGCGATCCGCGAGGCCCTGGATGCGCGCGCTGTCGACGTGCCGCTGGTCGGCGACTTTCACTACAACGGTCATCGGCTGCTGACGCAGTACCCGGAATGCGCCGCGGCGCTGGCCAAGTACCGGATCAATCCCGGCAACGTCGGCAGCGGCGAGAAACGTGACACGCAGTTCGCGGCGATGATCGAGACCGCGATCGCCAACGGCAAGGCCGTGCGCATCGGCGTCAACTGGGGATCACTCGACAAGGCGCTGGTCGCACGCATGATGGACGACAACGCGAAGTCGGCCGCACCGCGCGATGCCGACGCGATGATGCGCGAGATCATGGTGGCGTCGGCGCTGCAGAGCGCGGCCCGGGCCGAGGAGATCGGTCTCGGTCGCGGCCGCATCGTGCTGTCGTGCAAGATGAGCGGCGTGCAAGACCTGATCGGCGTCTACCGCACGCTGGCGTCGCGTTGCGACTATGCGCTGCACCTCGGCCTGACCGAGGCGGGCATGGGCTCGAAGGGCATCGTCGCGTCGACCGCGGCGCTCGCGGTGTTGCTGCAGCAGGGTATCGGCGACACCATCCGTATCTCGCTGACCCCGGAGCCGGGCGGCGACCGCACCCAGGAGGTCCGCGTCGGCCAGGAGATCCTGCAGTCGATGGGCCTGCGCGCGTTCATGCCGATGGTGATCGCGTGTCCCGGCTGCGGGCGCACGACCAGCACCTATTTCCAGCAGCTGGCACAGGATATCCAGGCCTACCTGCGCGAGCAGATGCCGCGATGGAAAGCGCATTACCCGGGCGTCGAGGAGATGGACGTCGCGGTCATGGGCTGCGTCGTCAACGGGCCGGGTGAGAGCAAGCAGGCCAACATCGGCATCAGCCTGCCGGGCACCGGCGAGCAGCCGTCGGCACCGGTCTATGTCGACGGCGTCAAGGTTGCGACGCTCAAGGGCGACGCGATTGCGGCGGATTTCCAGGCGATCGTCGATGACTACGTGCGCAGTCGTTACGGCCGCGACCGTGAGTCGGCATGAGGTCGCGGGTCGTGCGAGCGCGCACGCCGGCGTTGCCGGGGCAGCGATACCGACGACGCGATGGCCACGCGCCGGTGCGAGGTGAGAAATGAGTGGCAGCCTGCTTCGCGGGCCATTACCGGTACTGCTGATCGCCGGCGCGGCCTTCCTGGTCTACAAGTACGCGCCGGTCGCTGAGATCGTCGACCGTTTTCGCGAACCGGTGACCGCGCCGGGAGACGCCGACGTCGCGCACCAGACCGTGGATGCGGTGCGCGACACGGCGCCGGCACCGGGCGCAGCGCCGGCACCGGCCGACGTGCCGGTTCAGCAGCCGCAGGCACCGCCGGTCGCGGCGGTCGCGCAGCCCGGACCGGCCGGCTCCGCTGTCGATGGCGTGCAGCAGCGGCCCGTGCCCGACGCCGTCGCCGGCAATGACGCGGCAACGGCGAGCGACGCCGGGCCCGGCGCGAGCGCTTCGGCGCAGGACCCGCGCGTCGCGGCTGTCGCGGCGCCGAAACCGCGCGCTGTCGATACGCCGACGCCGCCGGTGCAGGCACCGCAGCGGCCGGCGCCGCCGCAACCGACGTCACCCGACGTTGCGGTGCTTGAGGCGCCGCGTCCACCGGCGCCGGCGCCACGCGAACGCCCGGTGCGCACGGCGCCCGCCGCAGCCGAGCCGCGGGCGCGCGAATCCGCACCGCCTGCGCCCCCGGTCGCGCCAACGCCCGCGCCCGCGCCGCCCACGCTGCGGCTGTTGGTCGAGGCCGACAATCACGCCCTCGCCGGTCTCGACAAGTACACGCCAGACGAGTACGCGGAACTGCTGCGCGCCGAGCTGGCAGCCAGCGTCGGTGGGTTGCTCGGTGATGCCGACGCGCCGCGCGATGCCGCCAACCTCGGTTTTCGCGACGCGCTCAACGAGGGACGGCCGGGGGTCGAGCGCCTGTGCCGGCAGGCCGGGTCCGAACGCCTGCTGCTCGCCGACGTCACGGTGCCGTCGGCCGGCTTCTCGACCATCGAAAGCGCCTACTGGCCCGAGGTCGTGTTCACGGCAATAAACTGCCGCGACGGGCGTCTACACAAGACACTGAAAAAGCGTCTGGAACCGCGCAACCGCGACCGCTTCGAGTATCAGTCGGGTTTCAGCGAGGCGGCGCAACGTTTCGTGGCCAGCCAGGCGTACTTCTTGAAACCCTGATGCGTGATACCCGGAGGTCGATGTGAAGCCTGTACGCGCTGCCGTCGCTGTTCTCACCGCCACACTGTTCGCGGCGCCGCTGGCCGCCGACGAGGACCCCATGGTGGTACAGATCAACCGCATGTCGTTGGAGACCGCGACCGGCATCGCCAAGGCGGCGATCGACGCCTGCCGCAAGCAGGGGATCCAGATCGGCGTCACGGTCGTCGACCGCGATGGCGTTCCGCAGGCGGTGATGCGCGACACGATCGCGCCGACGATCACATTGCCGATCTCCGAGGGCAAGGCCTACGCCGCGGTCATGTTCAATGTGCCGACCTCCGACCTCAAGGACCGCGCCGGAACGCCGATCGGGCGCGTGCCGGGTGTCGTGATGTCCGCCGGTGGGCTGCCGATCCAGGTCGGTGGCGCGCTGCTCGGCGGGGTCGGCGTGTCCGGCGCGCCGAGTGGCGAGACCGACCAGCAATGTGCCCAGGCCGGTGTCGACGCCGTGTCGACCGATCTCGAGATGTCGATGTAGGCGGTCCGTGCTGCGCAACCTGCGACGCCCGCACCACGGCGTCGTCGGTCGCGTCTTGCGGCGGTGCTCAGCGCCGCTTTTTGGCCAGGCGGGCGTCGAACCTTTCCCGGTCGATGACGAAGCGCTCGTGTGTGCCGCGCGCAATGACGTCGATACCGTCGCTGGCCTCGATGCGAAACACCAGGCGCTTGCCGTCGACCGCGGTCAATTCGACATCCGCGGTCACGGTCAGCCCCGGCGGGGTCGCCGCCTCGTGGCTGACGTCGATGTGGGTGCCGACGCTCTGCTCGCGCGGCCAGTCCAGGTACGGCTTCAGCGCCAGTATGCAGGCCCATTCGAGGAAGCCGACCAGGAAGCCGGTCGCGAACACCTGCGGCATCGCGGCGAACTCGTCGGCCTCCGGATAGAGCGCGGGCACGGTCTTGGAATCCGGCACCGCGAAGCTGTGTCGATAGCGCAGGCCGGGTCTGAGGTCGTCGTGCATAGGCTGTCGTCGCGCGGGTGGGGAACTCAGTGCCGGACTATGCCCGGATGTGGCTGCCGCGATCAATGCCGTGGCACCGTCGGCGCGGCGCAGATCGGCAACGGCGATCGCGTCGATGCCGGGCGAAACCGGGCCGGCAGGCCGGCGCTCGCAGCCACACCCCGCCGGGTAGCGACGACGGGCGCGCGTTCCGGCGCAGCGCGCCGCCGCCGGCGGTGACCACCGGGGCGGGGCCGGGCGCCGCGGCCGTGAAGTCTGCAGTGACGACCGGCGCAGCGCGGTTGGTTTCGGGGGCGGGCCATCGGCGCCGGACATGCAGCGCCGGGCAGTCAAGCGCAAGAGCCAAGGCCGCCCGGCGACGTGATGGCAACGCGCGTTGCCGGCGGGCGCTTCAGTCGTCGAGCAGTGCGGACAGGCCGCCGGTGTCGATGCGCACGCGCTGGCCGCCGAGGTCGGTGATCAGGCCCTGGCGCTTGAACTCGGCGATCATCCGACTCGCGGTCTCGGTCGTGATGCCGAGCATCGCGCCGAGATCCTCGCGCGCGAACAGCTCACAGACCGGCTCCGCGAGGTCGCGCGTCGTGCGCAGCAGCAGGCGGGCGACGCGCTCGCGCGCCGGACCGGTCGAGAGTTCGGTCAGCCACGCATCGGCCTCGCTGAGCGCGCGGTGCCAGCGCTTCAACAGCTCGACGTGCAGCGTCGGGTTGTCGCCGCTCAGGGCCTTGACCGTGTCCACCGGCAGGCAGCAGATCTCGGTCGTCTGCATGACGATGGCGTTGTGCTCGTAGGCCTGGCCGAGCAGGGCCTCGAGGCCCGTGACGTCGGCGGTCTTGACCAGGCGCACGATGCGCTGGGCGCCGTCCGGCAGGTACTGCACCAGCTTGATCATGCCGCTGCGGATCGTGTAGATCTGTTGCCCGGCGTCGCCGCCCTGGTACAGCGTCTGCCCCGGCTGCAGCACGAACTGGTTGATCGGGTGGTGAATTTTCTCGAAATCCGCTTCGCGGAGGCCGGCGAACAGCGCCGACTCGCGCAGTGAACAACGCCGGCAGTCGGCCTGCCCCGACCACGCCTCTTTGAACGGGACCCGCATAACCATTTTATTATTTTACCAGTCGTCGTCAGGCACGAGTATGACGGTTGCACATTGAAACGACAGGGTAGGCCATACACGTGAGCGGCAGCGGCGATCGCCGGTCCGGCTGGGAGCGACGCTACCGCGAGGGCCGCACCGCGTGGGACCGCGGCAGCGTCAGTCCGGCGTTGACGCACTGGCTCGACGCCGACGGCGGCGTGCGCGGCCGTGTACTGGTACCGGGTTGCGGGCATGGCCACGAAGTCGTCGCGCTGGTCCGTGCGGGCTGCGATGTCACCGCGGTCGATATCGCGGCTGCACCGGTCATGCGCCTGCGGGCACGGCTCGCCGACGCGGCCCTGCATGCCGACGTGGTCCAGGCCGACCTGCTGCACTGGCAACCGGCCGGTCCGTTCGACGCGATCTATGAGCAGACCTGCCTGTGCGCGCTCGCGCCCGCCGACTGGCCGGCCTACGAGCATCGCCTCGCCGACTGGTTGCCGCCCGGCGGCCGGCTGTACGCGCTGTTCATGCAGACCGGTCGCGACGGCGGGCCGCCGTTCGACTGTCCGCTGCCGGCGATGCGCGAGCTGTTCGTCGGGTCGCGCTGGCTGTGGCCCCATGTGCCGGCACTCGACGTGCCGCACCCCAGCGGTTTCGTCGAGGAGGGCCTGGTCCTGATCCGGCGCTGATGCCGCCAAGCGCGCTTTGTGTCACGATGCCGGCGCCATGGCCCTGCTGACGCTGCGCAATGTCCTGCTGAGTTACGGCGATCCGCCGCTGCTCGACGGTATCGACCTGTCGATTGCGAGCGGCGAGCGCATCTGCGTGCTCGGCCGCAACGGCGAGGGCAAGTCGACGCTGCTGAGGCTGATGGCCGGCGAGCTGCCGGCCGACGACGGCGAGCGGGTTGTCGCCCAGGGGGTGCGGATCGCGCGCCTGGTGCAGGACGTCCCCGACAGCGTGCACGGCAGCGTGTTCGATGTGGTCGCCGACGGCGTCGGCGATCGCGCCGCGCTGATCAAGCGCTTCCACGCGGCCAGCCAGGCGCTCGCCGCCGATAGCGGCGACGCGGCACTGGCGCGCCTCGAGCGCATCCAGCACGAGCTCGAGGCGGTCGACGGCTGGCGCCTGGAGCAGCAGGTCGAGCAGACGTTATCGCGCCTGCAACTGACCGCCGACGCCGCGTTCGACACCCTGTCCGGCGGCATGAAACGGCGCGTCCTGCTGGCGCGCGCGTTGGCCGCCGATCCGCAGCTGCTGCTGCTCGACGAACCCACCAACCATCTGGATATCGCGTCGATAGCCTGGCTCGAGGAGTTGCTGCTCGGCTGGCCAGGCACGCTGGTGTTCATCACCCATGACCGCGGCTTTCTGCAGCGCCTGGCGACGCGCATCGTCGAACTCGATCGCGGGCGCATCCGCGACTTTCCCGGCGACTACGCGAACTACCTGCGGCGGCGCGACGAACTCGACAACGCCGAGGCGCTGGAGCGGGCGCGCTTCGACAAGCGGCTGGCGCAGGAAGAGGTCTGGGTGCGCCAGGGCATCAAGGCGCGGCGCACGCGCAACGAGGGCCGGGTGCGGCGGCTCGAGTCGATGCGCCGTGATTACGCGCAGCGGCGCCAGCGCCAGGGTAGCGCGAAGCTGGCGATGAACGCCGCCGAGCGCTCGGGCAAGCTGGTCTGCGAGGCGCTCGATGTCAGCTACGCGTGGCACGGCCAGCCGCTGATCGGCGATTTCTCGACGACGATCCTGCGTGGCGACCGGATCGGCATCATCGGGCCGAACGGCTGCGGCAAGTCGACATTGCTCAACCTGCTGCTTGGTCGCCTGCAACCGGACAGCGGCCGGGTCGAACTCGGTAGCAGGCTCGAGATCGCGTACTTCGACCAGCTGCGGGACCAGCTCGATCTCGACAACAACGTGATCGACAACGTCGCTGCGGGCAGCGACAAGGTAACGATAAACGGCAAGTCCAGGCACGTGATCTCGTACCTGCAGGATTTTCTGTTCGCGCCGCAGCGCTGTCGGCAGCCGGTCAGATCGCTGTCGGGTGGTGAGCGCAACCGCCTGCTGCTGGCCAAGTTGTTCACGCGCCCGGCCAATGTGCTGGTCATGGACGAGCCGACCAACGATCTCGATCTCGAGACCCTGGAACTGCTCGAGGAACTGCTGCTCGACTTCGACGGCACGCTGCTGCTGGTCAGCCACGACCGCGCGTTCGTCGACAACGTCGTGACCAGCACGCTGGTGTTCGAGGGCGACGGCCGGGTCGAGGGCTATGTCGGCGGTTACCAGGACTGGCTGCGGCAGCGCCCCGCCGGCGCGCCCGCGGCGGTGTCGCGACCGGCGGCCACGACGGCAGCGCCGAAACCGCGCCGCGCCGCGGACGCCGCTGCGGCCCCGGCGCGGCCGAAGAAGCTCAGCTACAAGGACCAGCGCGAGCTCGAGGCGCTGCCGGCGCGCATCGAGACACTGGAGGGCGAGATCGCCGAAATCCAGGCCGCGCTGGCCGACCCGGCCCTGTATCGCGATTCCCCTGAGCGGGTCGCTGCACTGAATGCCCGGCTGCTAAAGGCCGAGGTCGATCTTGCCGATGCCTATCAGCGATGGGAGGCGCTCGAAACCTAGGCCCCGAGAACGCGTTTGCGCGCTACAATTGCCAGGGTTTCGACGCCCTTACTTGCAGTTCTACAGGGGTACGTTATGCGATCCATGCGCCCTTTCGCCGCAGTATTCACGGGGGGCCGGTCAATGCAGCGCAACACGCAGACCAACCTCGCCGAAGAGATCATTCTGCGTGGCGCCGTCTGGTCGCTGATCGGGGTCATCTTCGGCTCGCTGTTCGTGTTGCTCGCCGAGGCGCTGGTCGCACGCGTTCCCGAACCCTTCGATCTGGTGCTGGCGACGGTCGGCGCCGCGGCGCTGACGTCGCTGTTCTACGGCAGCATGCGCCTGACCGTCATGGTCGCCAACTTCACGTTCATCGCGATGCTGGTCTACACCTGGCAGGGCCCGTCTACCCTCGACCTGATGCCGTTGGTATTCATCGGTGCCGGCGTCGGCGTCGCGGTCGGGGCCGCCTACGGGTTCAAGGACAAGTCGTCGCGCGTGTTCTGCGCCGAGGCGAAGATCATCGCCGGCGCGGTGGCCGGCGTCGTGGCGGGCATGCTGGTCCTGATCGGCAGCCTGCTGTTCGACGGTGTGACCCGCGAGACGCTGGCGATGGTCGCCGCGCCGGTCGGTGTGTTGGCCTACATCTCGTTGGCCGGCTGGTTCATCTCGCGCTGCCATCACCTGCTGCCGACATTCGTCGACGGCACCGTCGTCGGTCTCGGTGTTGGCAGCGTTACCGGGCTGGTGTTCCTGATCATGGCCGGCACGCTCGACAGCGCACTGCTTGGCAGCGAGGCCCTGCAGCGGTTCGTCGGGCGGGTCGAGGCATCCTGGGGGTCGACCGTGGTCGCGTGCGCGTTGGCCTGCCTGCCGGTCGGCGTGGTACGGGCGATCCTCAGGGTGCCCTGGTACGACAGGTGACGACGGCGGCCGCAGCCGCGGTCGCGAACGGACCGGCGGCCCGGCGCGTGGCTTGGCCGATAATGGGGCCCGAGCGACCCATCGGGCAGCGGAATGTGCCACGCTGAGCGGGCGCGCCGGGTATTCCTGCGGCCAACCCGGTGCGACTGAATGAACACCGCGTACACGGTCGTCGAATGCAGCATGCGGGACGGCACGCCGTTTCGCCTGCAGCTGTGCGTCGAACCCGGGACGGCGCATTCGCCGGAGTTCCTCAAGGGCCAGATCGCCGACGCGCTGCAGCGCCTGTCGGCGCAGTCCCGCTGGATGCGCTTCGCGGCGCCGGTGAACGAACTGACCGACAGCCAGCTCGACTACCTGACCGACCTCGACAACCACGACCGCGTCGCCTGGTGTGCGTCGACGCTGCGCGACGACGCCGAGATTGGTATCGGCCTCGGTCGCTACGTCGTGCTCGCCGACCCGCCCGGGCTCGCGGAGTTCGCGTTGACTGTCGTCGATGCCTATCAGGGGCAGGGCGTCGGACTGGCCCTTTTGCGGACGCTGGTCGAATCGGCCGGCGACAACGGCATCGCGCGGCTGCGCGGCTACGTGCTCAAGGGCAACCGGCGGATGCTGGCACTGTGCCGGCACGTCGGCGGACGCCTGACCAGCGCCGACGCATCGACGTTCGTTGTCGACATCGACGTGCCGTCGACCCGGTGATGGCCTGGCTCGAGGACGTGCGTCGGGTCGCCGCTGCACGCGGCAGCGCGGCGACTCAGTACAGGCGCTGGTCGGTCAGCCAATAGAAGCGATACGCGGGCACGACGAGCTGGTCCTTGAACTGCGTCGGGGCCTCGCCGGAGTACAGGTCGCGCAGCTGGCCGTATTCGAACTGGCCGCGGTTGCTGAGGTCGCTGAGCGTCAGCGACTGCGGTGATGCATCGAAGTTGCCGACCACCAACACGCTGTCGCTGCCCGCGTGCGGGTTTGCGCGCATGAACGCGAACAGGTGCGGGTTGGCGCTGTCGAGCAGTTCACGATTGTTGTAGTCAGCGAACGCCGGCGTACTCTTGCGCACCGCGATCATTCGCTGCAGCCCGCTGAAGATACGCTCTTCGACGGTGCCGTGGCGGTGTCGCAGCTCGGCCTTGTCCCAGTCGATCTTCGGCCTGTGCATCCAGCGGTTGTCGCCCGCCTTGGCGAGGTCCTTCCTGAACGAATCGTCGTTTAATGTCCCGATCTCGTCGCCGTGGTAGAGCAGTGGCAGGCCGCCGAACGCCATGATCATGCTGTGCAGCAGCAGTATCAGATTGATGCTGTTGCTTATCGCGTCTTCGTCTTTGTGGTCGATCGCCTCCTCGAGACCGACCAGCGATGCCAGTGCCCCGGAGATGCGCGCATCGCCGGTCTTGTCGTTGACGCCGAACGGCTGACCACGCGCCGGCGAGGCGTCGTAGACGCCGGTGAAGTAATCGACCAGGAATCGCCGGTGGGCGAACGGTTCGTAGCCCGCCCTGACGATGTCGGCATCGTCGAAGCCGAGGCCGATATCGTCGTGGCAGCGCACGTAGTTGAGCCAGGTCGCACGGTCGAGCTTGTCCGGCAGGCTGCGGATCCCCTGGTTGAGCAGCTTCGCGCTCTTGGTCGCGACCGACTCCCACAGCAGCGCCATGAAGGTCGCGTTATAGGCGATCTCGCATTCCTTCGCTATCACAGCGTCCTCGCCGAAGTACTTGATGATCTCGACCGGTGCGACGATCGCTTCGGCGATGAACAGTGCCCCCGGTGCGGTTACCTGGCTGCAGTCCTTCATCAGCTGCAGGATCAGGTGCGCCTCGCGTTCGTTCTGGCAGGTCGTGCCGATCTTCTTCCACAGGAAGGCGACGGCGTCCAGGCGCACGATGTCTGCGCCCTGGTTGGCCCAGAACAGGATGATGTCGAGCATCTCGATGAATACCGCCGGGTTGCTGTAGTTGAGATCCCATTGGTAGCTGTTGAAGACCGTCATCACCCATTTCTGCATGGTCTCATCGTAGGTGAAGTTGCCCGGCGCGGTCTCGGGAAAGATCTCCGGCATGGTCTCCTCGAACATGTCCGGCACGTCACGGTTGTCGAATATGTAGTAGTAGTCCTGGTAGTGGCCGTCGCCGGCGCGCGACCACTGCGCCCACAGGTGTTCGTCGGAGGTGTGGTTGACGACGACGTCGAGCGTCAACAGCATGTTGCGCCGGCGCATGTCGGTGGCCAGTTCCTGCAGGTCGGTGAGCGAGCCCGCTCTCTCGTCGATGTCGCGGAAATCACTGACCGCGTACCCGCCATCGCTGGCGCCCTGCGGGCACTTCAGGATCGGCATCACGTGGACCATGTTGACACCCAGCTCCTGCAGGTAGCTGAGGTGCGAGCGCAGGCCCTGCAGGTTGCCGGCGAAGCCGTCGGTATACAGTGCCATGCCGACCCATTCCTGGCTCAGGAACCACTCGTGGTCGGCCTCGCGCCCGATGTCGAGCTGCTTCAGCGGTGCCGGGCGTTCGATGTAGCGCGACGCCATGACCTCGACTAGGCGCACCATCTGCTGCTGAAAATCCGCGCGTTTGCCGTACAGGTGATGGAACAGCGAATAGATCGCGTAGAAGTTCGCCCCGAGTCGGGTGTAGAAATGGCGCAGGTCGCGGCGCCGGATATCGGGCTTCAGCTCGTCGAGGATGTTGTTGAGCAGCGAGTGCGAGACCTGTTCATACATAATTCGAGTCTCGTAACTAGGGCCTGTTCACACTACGTGAGACGTAGCGACGGAGGCCGTTTTTCTGGCCAACAAGGCGCTGTGAGCGCGATGTACCCGCCGTACATGAGCGAGCAGCAACGCCGTTGGGCGGGAAAACGGTTCCGTCCCTTCGGGTTGCGCCCCAAAATGCGCCATGCGGCGTTGCTCGTCGTTCGTTTAGGCTCACTAAACGTCTCTCCTCGCGCCTTGCCTGGCGCATTTTGGGGCAGCAACGCTACGCCTCACGCAGTGTGAACAGGCCCTAGGCGTCGATAGCCCATGCATCGGCAAGCTGCCGGTAAAAAGAAGGATCGGCGACGGTCGCGCCGCGCTGGCCGACGATGCGCGACGCGAACTGCTGGGCGCGCTCGAGGGTCTCTTGCAATGGCCACGCGCGCAGCAGGCCAAGGATCATCACGGACGCGAAGGCATCGCCGGCACCGACGGTGTCGACGACCCTGTCGCTGTTCTGCGGCGCGATCCGGCTGCGCTGTCCGTCTGCCGTCGCCGCCTGTGCGCCGCGCTCGCCGTGGGTCAACACGACGCCCTGCAGTTCGTAGGTGGCCAGCAGGTCGTCGATGGCCGCGTCGTCAGCGGCGTCGCTGCCGAGCAGTTCGCGCATCTCGTCGGTGTTGAGCTTGACCCAGTCCGCGGTGCGCAGCAGCTCGCGCACGGCGTCGCGCTGCCACCAGGGTGGGCGCAGGTTGACGTCGAGGAAGACCTGGCCGGTGTGCGCCGATGCCAGGCGTCCCAGTGCGGCGCGGCTGGTCGGCGAACGCAGCGCGAGGCTGCCGTGATACAGCAGCCGCCAGCTGCCGACATCGGCCGGCGCGATCGCGTCGTAGGCGCAGGGGTGCACGATGTCGTAGCTGGGTTCGCCGCCGGCCAGGCTGACCGTGACCCGGCCGGTCGGCAGTGCGTCGTCGGTCTGCAGGCCAGACGTGTCCATTCCCCAGCCGGTCATGGCCCGGCGGATCTGCGCGCCGTCGTCGTCGTTGCCGACCCGGCTGACGAAGCGCGGTGACTGGCCGAACGCCTGCAGGTGCCAGGCGACGTTGAACGGTGCGCCGCCGAGCACCCGCGTGCCGTCGGGGAAATGATCGAACAGCACCTCGCCGAATACGCAAACCGGGCTCTCTGTCATGCGGGTCTGTCCATGGCCTTGCCGAGCAGCCAGTCGTCGACGACGGGAAAGTAGTGGGCGATGCCTTCGAGCATCCCGCCGCTGTAGTTGCCGTTCATGCCCAGGTAGCCACCGCGTGCCAGATACAGGCCATCGCGATGGCCGGCGGCCTCGGCCAGCTGCAGGGCATGATCGCGCACCTCGGGCTGGGCGTTGCCGACCAGGACAGCGCGGATCGGGCTGACCAGCACCTCGATGTCGTTACCGCTGTCGCCACAGAAGACCGTGTCTTCGAGCGTGAACGCCTGCATCTGCATCAATGCCTGGATCGCGTGCAGCTTGGAGGCGCGCGCCGGCAGGACGTCGAGCAGGCCTATGCCCGCCGGCTCGTCCACGCTCCAGATCTGGCGGGCGGCGATGCCGTTGTCGATGAGGCGTTGCTCGATGCGCGCCGACAGCGCGACGCGGTCGCTGTGCAGCGGCACATAGTAGCTGAGCTTGAACGCGTTCTGCTTGGTGCTTTCCTGCAGACGCAGATCGGAGATGTCGACCAGCAGCGACTTGATGTCGGCACGGCTGTGACCGGCCCAGTCCGCCGCGATCGCGTTCTCCCATTGCGCCAGGTGCTGCCATGCACCGTCGGCGTCGACGCGGTAGAGCGTGGTGCCGACATCGCCGACCACGTAATCCGGCACCGGCAGCCGGTAGTTGGCGATCGCCTGTTTCACCAGCGCTCGGTGCCGGCCGGACACGTAGGCCAGGGTCACGCTGTCGTGCGCCGCGAGGTGGGCGAATCGTTCCCGTGCTGTCGGTGACTCCGACTGCGGGCCGTTCGGGATCAGGGTGCGGTCGAGGTCGGTGCAAATCAGCAGGCGCGGGCTCATCAGGTCCTCGGCACGTTACAGCTGTGGAAGAAATCGTAGTGATCGATCGCCTCAAGGATGCCCTGCGCATGGGCCTGTGACGCGAAGTAGATGCGCTCCTGATCGACCAACTGCGACAGTTCCTCGTGGTGACGGTTGGCGACGACCACGGCCAGCGTGTTGCCGCGCATCATGTCCTCGTCGGCGCCGGAGCCGCCGACCGCGAGCACGTGTTCCATCGGGATGTCCAGGCGCTGCGCGACGTAGCGCAGCGCCTGGCCCTTAGATGCCCGCGACGGCAGCACGTCGAGAAACTGACCGTACGCACTGATGACGTTGGCGGTGATCTCGTGCTGGCGGATGAGCTTGACGATCTCGTCGAGGCTCGGGGCCTTTCGCGGATCGTAGTAGTAGGAGATCTTGGCGTGCGACTGTTCCTTTTTCGGTTGCAGCTTGAGGCCCGGCAGTTCGGCCAGCACGCGGCGGATCTGTTTCGGGTTCCAGTCGTGGTCGATGTGGTTGGCCCACTGGTGGTCCTCGGTCAGGTTCTGGCCATAATGGATCCGTGTACCCAGGCTGCTGATCAGCACGTCGGGCGACGGTATGCCGTGCTTCTTCATCAACGCCAGCGCCGAGTCGATACGGCGACCCGTGGCGATCCCGAACGTCACGCAGCGGCGGTTCTCGCGAATCGTGTTGGCGAAATGCTTGAGCGCCGTCGGATTGCCGATCAGGTTGAGGTCGAGATCGGTGAAAATTGCGCGATCGCGGTAGCGGATCGCGCGCGGTGCCGGCATTTCGGCGGCAATGACCGGACGGCTGACGCTGATGCGGGCGATATGCTCGGTGTAGGTCTTGGCGTGCGCTTCCCAGGCGTAGTGCCGGCGCACGCCCTCCAGGCCGTTGCGCGCGGCGCGCTGCCACGCGGCCTTGTCGCGCAGCAGGTGCAGCAGCGCGTCGGCGATCGCTTCCTTGTCGAGTGGGTCGACGAGCATGCCGTTGTTGCAGTTGGCGATGATATCGACTGGGCCGCCGTTCTCGGTGGCGACCACCGGCAGCCCGCTGGCCGCCGCTTCGAGCAGCGTCAGGCCGAACGGCTCGGTCAGCGCCGGGTTGATGAACACGCCGCCGCTGGCGGCTACCAGGCGGTAGATGTCGGGGACTTCGTCGGCACGGTGACTCTTCGGGATCGCGACCCGGCCGTACAGGTCGTACTGGTCGACGATCAGCAGTATGTTCGTCAGCACGGACTGGGCGCCGATGTCCATGTCACGGATATCGTCGCGGTTGCCGGCGACGATCAGCAGGTTGGCTGCCTGGCGCAGTGCCTGGGATTCGCCGAAGGCCTCGATCAGTGTCAGGATGTTTTTGCGTTCGTCGGGCCGCGACAGTGCCAGGACCAGCGGCTTGTCCGGATCGGATACGAATCGATTGACCTGGTTCGCAAACGGGATCTGTTCGCCGGACGTCGCCGGGCGAAACTGCTCCAGGTCGGTGCCCGGCGGAATGACGACCATGCGGTGCGGGTCGTAGTAGTTGTACAGGCCGTACTGCTCGTCGATCTCGTTGTGCGTGCTGGTGATCACGAGGTCGGCGTTTGCCAGCACCTCCTCTTCGGCGTCGATCCGGCGTTCGATGTTGTAGGTACTTTCGATCTCGTCGCGGGACAGGCCCCGCGCCAGCAGCCGCTTGCGCTTGTCGCGGCCCAGCGAATGCCCGGTATGCACGAGCGGTATGCCGAGCAGGTGGGCGAGGCGTACGCCGACGTAACCGGCATCGGCGTAGTGGCTGTGCACCAGGTCCGGCATGCGATCCTGCTTCTTCAACCAGACAGCCAGGTTGTCCATCAGGCTGTCGAGGTGGTCCCAGAGCAGTTCTTTCGGGATGTATTCCTGCGGGCCGGCCTCGATACGGACGATCCGGGCCTTGTCGGTCAGCTCCTCGACCGGCTCGGCGTAGTCGCTGCTGATCGCCGGGTCGAAGACGCGGCGCGTGATCAGGTCGACCTGCGCGATGTCGTCGCGGCGCGCCAGCGCCCGGGCCAGGTCGACGACGTATTTGGTCTGGCCGCCGGTGTCGGCGTCGCGGCCGAGTTCGAGTTCGTGGCTGCGGATCAGGCCGTGAATGCTGATCAGCAGCAGGTACTTGCCACTGCTCGTGGACATCGTGCTCCCTGGCGGCGGAAACCGGGTCTGGCCGCCGCGATGACGCGATTCGATCGCTTTGTCGGCCATATTGTCGGCAATGCGCTGATGGATGCAAATCGGTTCCGCGGTGGCCGCGGTTCGCCGCGGTCGACCCGGCGGTGCACGGCGCGGCGGCCGTGGTCGGCGATCGGCTGCGGGTGCCGCACGCGGCGCGGCGACATCGGCGACCGCGTCTCCGACGCTCTCGCCGGGCGCGCATTCCAGCACCTATACTCGGGATGGCCCTTGCCAGGGATGGGGACGGACACGCGCCAGACATGAGAACGGATCAGAACTCCAGCTTGCGCGAGATCATGATCGCGGTCGCGCTGTTCTTGGCGGTCGAATGGCTCGACCCGATGGGCACGGCCACGTCGGCCGACCAGGTCTCGCGCGACCTGACCCATCGCTTGACGAGCTACTGCTACGACAGCAGCAATCGCGAACGCATCACGACGCTGCTGATCCGCGGCACGGAGCTCGCCGCGATCGGCAGCGGCTGGCCGATGCGACTGGACGTGTACGCGAACTACCTCGAATGGATCGCGGACTTCGAACCGGCAGCGGTGTTCCTCGATATCGGCCTGGTCGAGAACGGGTCGATGTACTCGCTCGATCACGATCCCTGCAACCCGGGCCGGGGCGCGCCACCGTGGCTGAGCAACTTCAGCGTCGTGCTGCACGACCTGAGGTGCAGCTATCGAGCGGTGGCAGACGCCGGGCCGGTGCCCCAGGACTGCGTGGATCGCGACGATCCCGCGGCCGCCGCGGTGAACGGTGATTCGCGGATTCCACTGCTGCTGGGATCGGGCAATCCGAGGTTCATGCAGTGGTTCTATGACCTGCCGCCGCGGTGGGGGCGCGATGGCAATATGCCGGTCGACCGCAAAGCGCGCGTGCCGAGCGACGAAGCGCGTACGTCGGCCGATTTCCTGCTGCCCTGTCTGAACGCGATCGGTACCGCCGTGCCGGTGCGCTGGCGCGCGCAGGAGGCCTATCCGCTGCAGATCGTGACCCGCGAAAGGCATGCCGCCGGACTCGCGCCACGCTGTGGCGCCGACCACGATTGCGAGTTCAGCGCCGCGTATCTGCTTCAGCGTGCGTATTGCGAGCACGCGCGGTCCACGCAGCTCGATCTGCCGCCGGGGTGTGCGACGGATCCGCTGGCCAATCATCGACAGGCCGATGGCGGCCTCGGGCCGACGGCGCCGTTGAGCATGGTGATCGACTGGGGACGCTTTGTCCGCGAGGACCGGGGCGACGACAACACGGCTCCGACCACGTCACTGTGGAGCTGCTCGGACCAGATGCGTGAATTCACGCTGTTCAATTACCTGCGCAAGGAGTTCCTGCGCGTCGAGGACGACGATGCACACCTGCAGATCTGCCCGTATCACAAGACGGTGCCGTTCGTGTTCGGCGAGCCCTGGCCGAACGCGATCGACTGCGACACCGCGTCGCGCGATGGTGCAAGCGAGCAAGCGGGCGCCTGCAAACAGTTTCCCGATCCCGAGACGCTGATCAAGGGCAAGGTCGTGATCGTCGGCACCGACATCCCCGGCTACCTCGACCGCATCGACACGCCGGTCCACGGCCCCTATCCGGGCCCGCTGGTCCATGCAATGGCGCTCGACAATCTGCTGTTGTTCGGCGACGGCTACATGCGTCCGGCGTACGCGTTCGGACCGTTCAACAGCAACGACCTGGTCGAGGCCCTGGGTCTGCTGCTCTTCGGGTTGACCGGCTGGCAGTTTCGGCGCCGATTCCTGGTGCCGCCGCCGCAACCGCCGACCCGCGAAACGGCCGCCGGCGGCGGCCGCGGCTGGTGGTCGCGCCTGGGTTCGGCCGTCGCGCAGACAGGTAGTTTCCTGGTACAGCGCTTCGGCCGCTGGTACGACGTGTGCGATGTCTGCGTTGCGGACCGGGCCGACGACGTCACGTGCCACAACGCCAAGGTCCAGGAAATGGCCTTCAAGCTGTCGCTCGGTGTCATGTGCCTGGTCTACGCCGCGTACTACGTCGTCAATGGCCTGCTCAATGTCAACCCGCTGCTCGACTTCGTGCTGCCGACGATCATTGCCGTGGTCATCCAGTTCGATGCCCTGCTCGCGGTTTTGGTCGGCACGCTGTCGGGTCTCGCCCGCATACCAGCCTGGCCGCTCCGTTACCGTGCTGCGGACGCCGTCACCCGCAGGCAACAATTACGTCGCCTGTCGCAGGAAACCCTGCCGCGGCTCGCGCTCGTCGCTGCGCTGACGATCGCCTTGTACGTGTTCCTCGAGTCGCAGTGCCGGCAATTTTCGTCCACCGAGATTGCGGTGCTGGTCGGGATCGGCGGCGTGGTCGCGTTCTGGCTGGCGGACGCGGCCGTGGCGTCCTTGAGGGGTTTTGCGCACTACGCCGAGCGATCGGCGGCGCTGCGTGACGGCGTCGCGGCGGATTGACGCGGAAAACGCGGCAGCGCGCGACTCGCCTTCGTGGCCATCGGATATCGGCGGATGAGTGGTTTTTTCGGCGCCGAGTTGCTAGTTTCTGTTACATCCAGCACGCGTTCGCGGCAAGGCTACGTCAAGAGAGCTGCAGGATCGAATAGCTCCGCGACGCGTGAATCAGCCGGAGGGACACGGATGATCGCTGATTATTCTCGAGGGCCTGCCGCCGCTTGCCTCGCCGTTTTTTGTTCGTTGGTGGCCGCAACGGTCGTTGCCGGCGAGTCCTCGCTCGACCAGCTGTACGACAACTGTGGCGTGCCTTTCGACCAACGCAGCCCGGAGTCATTCAAACGGGTGACGATCGTCGGCGTCGCGTCACGCAGGCTGCGTGAGATCGAGCTCGCGACGCTCGAGGCGAAGAAGGGCGGCCGGGTCGACAGGAAAGATGTCGATACCGCGGCATTCAGCACGTTGCGCGAGACACACGGCCTGGTGTGTCTGAAGAAAAAGAGCGGCGAGTACTTCTGGACCTATTCCAGCGCCGTCAAATACAACTGCGAAGTGGCCGCGACCCAGTTGGCCGATGCGACGTCGAAGGCGGGCAGCATGGGTGTCGGCGTAGGGGGGTGCGTCAATGATGAATGGTAAACAAATGCTGGTCCGCGGCCTGATCGTCGTGTCTTCGGCCGTGCTGTTGGCCGCGGCGTTGTCCGGCTGCAAGGCGTCGATGCCGTCGGTTAACGTGGCGTTTCTGAAGCCTTCCCAGCCGGTGATCGAGACCCTCGCCGAGGAAGGCGGCAGCGGCAGCATCGCGTTGCGCAACGACAACGACAGGGTGCCGCGCTCGACTGTCAATCTGACTGCACCGCACTCGGTGGTCGTGCATGCCGCAACCGAGCGCTACCTGAAGGACCTCGTCGCCGAGTTGATCAGCCATGTGCCGTCGCAGCTCGCCAGCGACAAGCAGGTGGACGTCTTCCTGACCTCGCACGACGGGTCCGCGCACCTGTACGCGACCGGCTCCGACGACATCCTGGTCGGTTACGGTGCGTTGACCGCGTTGCGCAGTCGCGACGAATTGGCCTTCGCACTGTCGCACGAGCTCGCGCACATCCTGCTCGGGCACAACCAGGATCAGGAGACGATCTTCTCGATGGATACGGCGGTCAAGCTGGTCGACAAGATGCTGATGCTGGCCCGCACCTACGAGCTGGCGTTCCAGAACCGCGCTGCAGGTGGGGCGCAGCAGCTGACCGCCGATCAGCAGCGCCAGCTGGCACAGAGTGTTTCGGAGATCCGGATCGCCGCACATGCCATTCGCTCGGCGGTCACCGGCGTGCTGCACGGCGCCTGGAGCCGCAGCCAGGAGCGCGAGGCCGACAGGCTCGGCTACGATCTGTTGGTCGCGGCCGGGTTCAACGGAGAGGGCGCCGGTCGTCTGCTCGACCGCTTCGGCGAGGAGCCGTCGCTGCGGGCGGAAGTCGCCGAGCACATCGACAAGATGGAGAAGGCGGCCAACAACCTCGTCGCGATCACCGATCAGGGCAGCTATCAGCAGTACGTCAAGCAGTTCGGCATCAGCAGCGCGTCGCGCGGGTTCAAGGCGATGTTGGCGTTGGTCGATGACACGCACGAGGCTGCGGCGGAACGCAAGCGCGAGTTGTACGAAGACTATGTCGACGAACTCGGACTCGATCGTAACATCGCCCGTCGCATCGACGAGCGCAGCTACAAGCGCGACCTGCAGCGGGTTGGCTTCCTGGCATTGAAGCCGACGCTCGACAGGGCCAAGCAGGGCTACATCGCCGCAACCTCTGGAGGCAAACCACGCTCGACAACGGCGATCGTGTCTGGCAGCGGTTCGCGCATCGGCTTCAATCGGTACGCGCTCTACGAGATCCGCAAGGAAGCCAACAAGATGGCGTCGGCGACGAGGAATCTGGAGATTGCTTGGCGCAATCGGCCGGCGGATTTTTCGACGTCGTCCGCTTACGCGGTCCTGCTCGCGTCGTCCGGAAACGTCGACCGGGCGCTGAAGATCGCCGATTTCCTCGAGCAGACCTATGCCTCGGATGCGCCTTTCAACGATCTGCGTGGCCGAATCCACGAGAGTGCCGGCGATGTCGCTCAGGCGCAGCAGCTGTGGAGCGCATGCGACAGCAACGCCAAGTCGTACGTGCGAAAGCGCTGCGAGTACGAGGTCGATCGTTTCGAGGCCGAGCAGGAGCGGCTCGCACTGCAGGCGGACCTCGAAAACAGGACGCAACTCGCTCAGGACCCGTCCACCGCCTATCCGCCGACCGCAGCCGGCGCGAGCGAAGCGCCCGCCGGGCCGCTGCGCGGCGGGCTCGATCAGCTGAAGGGACTGTTCGGCGTCCCGCCCGGTCGTTGATCCGCTGCGACGAGCGCGCCCGGACGACCGCCGGCAACGATCGCACGCCGGCCGTTGCTGCCGCTGCGCGGCCGAACGGCGTTTCGGGCCGCTAATTCAGTATCGCCTGATACGCTGTTCGTCGCTCCCTGCAGCCGGCCTGCCAGCGCCCGGGATGCGGCATTCGGCGGCCCGGGCCGACCGACGCGCGCGAAGCGTCGGGCGAATAACTGGTCAGGCGAATTGCAACCGCTGGCGAACCGGCTAAGAATTGCAGGATAAGCAGAACAGGGGGCGCGCGATGCGTCCAGCCCGCCAACGCCAGAGGAGATACCCCATGCAGCGAGCCCTGCACATCGACCCGGTCAAATGTACCGGCTGCCTGCAGTGCGAGATGGCCTGTTCGTACGAGAACGAGGGCCTGTTCAACCCGTCCAAGTCCCGGATCAAGGTGTTCACCTTCCATCACGAAGGCCGCTTCGCCCCCTATACCTGCACCCAGTGCGCCGAGGCCTGGTGTCAGAAGGCATGCCCCGTGGACGCGATCCAGATAGACGCCGCGACCGGCGCCAAGGTCATCGTCGACGGGCGCTGCGTCGGCTGCAAGGTGTGCACGATCGCGTGCCCGTTCGGCACCGTGAACTACAACTCGGTGACCGGCAAGGTCATCAAGTGTGACCTGTGCGGCGGCGATCCGGCCTGCGCCAAGTCCTGCCCGACCGCGGCGATCACCTACGTCGACGCCGACTGGACCGGTATCGACAGGATGCGCGCCTACGCCGAGCAGAGCCTGGCCGGCACGGCCTGAAGGGGGAACGAACATGGCTTGGACCCGAAAGATCCTGCGTGTCGACCTGAACGCCGGCACCTGCACCGCCGAGGCCCTGAACATGGCCTGGGCCAACGACTACCTCGGCCAGCGTGGCCTGGCGACCAAGTACCTTGCCGAAGAGATCGATCCGAAATGCGATCCCCTCGGCCCGGACAACAAGCTCATCATGACGACCGGCCCGCTGACCGGGACGATGGCATCGACCGGCGGGCGCTACTCGGTCGTGACCAAGAGCCCGCTGACCGGCCTGGTCGCGTGCTCGAACTCCGGCGGCTTCATCGGCGCCGAGATGAAGAACGCCGGCTGGGACATGATCATCTTCGAGGGCAAGGCCCCGGAGCCCGTTTACCTGTACGTCGAGAACGACCGCGCCGAGCTGCGCTCGGCGGCCGACCTGTGGGGCAAGTCGGTCTGGGAGGCCGACGAGATCCTGCACAAGAAGCACCAGGACCCGCAGCTGCGCATCGCCTGCGTCGGCCGCTCGGCCGAGGCCGGCTGCCTGTATTCGGCGGTCGTCAACGACCTGCATCGCGCCGCCGGTCGCTCCGGTGTCGGCACCGTGATGGCGTCGAAGAACCTCAAGGCGGTCGCGGTGCGCGGCACCAAGGGGGTCGGCAACATCGCCGACCCGCAGGCCTTCATGGCCGCCGTCAACGCCGGCAAGCAGGTGCTCGCCGACAACGCCGTGACCGGCCAGGGGCTGCCGACATACGGCACCCAGGTGCTGATGAACGTGATCAACGGCATGGGCGCGATGCCGACCCGCAACATGCGCGAGGTGCAGTTCGAGGGCGCCGAGAAGATCTCCGGCGAGGCGATGCACGAGCCGCGCGCCGGCGACGGCAAGCCGAACCTGACGACCAACGCCGGCTGCTTCGGCTGCACGATCGCGTGCGGCCGCATCTCGACCGTCGACAAGGGCCATTTCAGCGTCAACAACAAGCCCGAGTACTGGGGCAACTCCGGTGGCCTCGAGTACGAGGCCGCCTGGGCACTCGGCTCGGACACCGGCGTCGACGACCTCGATGCCATCACCTACGTCAATTTCCTGTGCAACGAGGACGGCATCGACCCGATCTCGTTCGGCGCGACGGTCGCCGCGGCGATGGAGCTGTTCGAGGCCGGCGCGATCACGACCGAAGACACCGGCGGTATCGACCTCGGCTTCAACCGCGCCGACGTGCTGGTCAAGCTGGCTGAACTGACCGCGATCGGCGAGGGTTTCGGCAAGGACCTGGGCATGGGGTCGAAGCGCCTGTGCGACAAATACGGTCGCCCCGAGCTGTCGATGACGGTCAAGTCGCAGGAGTTCCCGGCGTACGATCCGCGCGGCATCCAGGGCATGGGCCTGGCCTATGCGACGTCGAACCGCGGCGCCTGCCACCTGCGCGGCTACACGGTCGCGTCAGAGGTGCTCGGCATCCCGGTCAAGACCGACCCGCTGGTCACCGAGGGCAAGGCCGAGCTGGTCAAGGCATTCCAGGACGCGACCGCCGCGGTCGATTCGGCTGGCCTGTGCGCATTCACGACCTTTGCCTGGAGCATGGAGGACATCGCGCCGCAGGTCGACGCGGCCTGCGACGGCGACTGGAGCGTCGATCGCATGCTCGAGGTCGGCGAGCGCATCTGGAACCTCGAACGCGACTTCAACATGCGCGCCGGCATGACCGCCGACGAGGACACGCTGCCCAGGCGTCTGCTCAAGGACGCCGCCAACGTCGGTCCGGCCAAGGGCCGGGTCAACGACCTCGACCAGATGCTGCCGGAGTACTACGCGCTGCGCGGCTGGAGCCCGGACGGCCAGATCACCGCCGAGACACGGGCGCGCTTCGGGATCTGAACGCGTGCAGGCACCGCGCCCCGCTCGGGGCGCGGTCGCCGCACGGTCACGGGGGGCACAAGCATGCAGTTCTTGATCATCGGCGCGGGTCCCGCCGGCGTGAACGCCGCCGAGTCGCTGCGCAAGCTCGACCCCGACGCGGCGATCCGTATCGTCGGCGACGAGCCCGAGCCGCCATACTCGCGGATGGCGATCCCGTATCTGTTGATGGACCGGATCGCCGAGCACGGTACCCACCTGCGCGAGGCCGCAGGGCATTTCGACCGCCTCGCTATCGACGTCACGCACGCGCGGGTCGCGCGCGTCGCCGGCGACGCCCACGAGGTCGTGCTCGACGACGGCAGCACGCACGCCTACGACCGCCTGCTGATCGCGACCGGTTCGTCGCCGGCGCTGCCACCGCTGCCCGGCATCGACGGGCCGAACGTAGCGACCTGCTGGACCCTGGCCGATGCGCGCGTGATCCAGGAGCGCGCGCAGCCGGGCAGCCGGGTCGCGCTGATCGGTGCCGGCTTCATCGGCAGCATCATCCTCGAGGCGCTCGGCCTGCGCGGTGTCAAGCTGTCGGTGATCGAGCAGGGTGAACGCATGGTGCCGCGGATGATGGGACCGCAGGCCGGCGGCCTGCTGCAGCGCTGGTGCGAGCACAAGGGGGTCGACGTGTACACCGGCGTCGCCGTCGAGCGCATCGACGATGATGGCGTGCAACTCGCCGACGGCACGCAGATCGGCGCCGACCTCGTGATCAGCGCGACCGGCGTGCGGCCGAATGTCGGTTTCCTCGACGGCAGCGGTGTTGAGATCGGGCAGGGCGTCCTGATCGATCGCCAGTTCCGCACCACCGTCGCCGACATCTACGCGGCCGGCGACGTCGCCCAGGGCCTCGACTTCTGCACCGGGGAGTACGCGGTGCACGCGATCCAGCCGACCGCGGCCGATCACGGCCACCTGGCCGCGGCCAACATGAGCGGGAAGGAAACGCTGTACGAGGGCTCGATGAACATGAACGTGCTCGACACCCTCGGCCTGTTGTCGTGCTCGTTCGGCAGCTGGATGGGCGTCGACGGCGGTGACCAGGCCGAGCTGTACGCGCCCGACGACTGGCGCTACCTGTCGCTACAGTTCGACGGCGACCGTATCGTCGGCGCCAACGCGGTCGGTCTGTTCCAGCACGTCGGCATCCTGCGCGGCCTGATCCAGCGGCGCACGTCGCTGGGGAAATGGAAGGACCGCCTGATGAACGACCCGACGCGGCTCATGGAGGCATACGTCGCGACCACCCAGGTCGTCTGAGCCGATGCAGGTCCAGCTCGAACTCTACGCGTCGCTGATGGCCTACCTGCCGGCCCAGGCCGAGCGCCACAAGGCGCTGCTCGACGTCGCCGACGGGGCGACCGCGCATGCGCTGCTCGACCAGGTCGGCGTGCCGCGCGACAAGGCCCACCTGGTGTTGCGCAACGGCGTGTTCCTGGGTACCGAAGAGCGTGACGCCACGCCGCTGCAGCCGGGCGACGTGATCGCGGTCTGGCCGCCGGTGGCCGGTGGGTGACCCAACCTCCGGGATCGCCCGTCGTCCTCGAGATGGGCTACAGCGTCGCCGAGTTCACGCGCGTGCTGCCATTGGCGATGCGCGACTGGCCGGTGTCCGGCGGACCGCCGGCCTGGCGCGTCCGCGACGCCGCGGGACGCATCGATATCGTGATCGATGTGGCGCCACAGACGGCGCGGCAGATCGGGGCGTTGCGCGTGCCGGTGCTGCGCGTGACGATCCGCCCGGGCGCGACCGCGGCCGCGGCGTTGGCGGAATTCATGCATCGTTTCGAACGCGGTTTCCACCGCGGCGGCGGCTGACACGCTCCCGGCACACGCCGGGCGGGAGGATCTGATGTCCGACGACGAGGTCACCGGCAGCTGCCTGTGCGGCCGGGTACGCTACGCGGTCAGCGGCAACCTCGGTATCTTCCAGTACTGCCACTGCTCACGCTGCCGCAAGTTCACCGGCAGCGCGCACGCGGCCAACATCCTGGTCGCGCCGGCGCACTTTCGCTGGCTCTGCGGCGAGGAGCACGTCGGTCGCTACGCGCCTGCCGACGCCAGGCATTTCGCGACGTCGTTCTGCAAGCACTGCGGTTCGTCCCTGCCGTGGTTGGCGCAGACCGGGCGCGCGGTCGCGGTCCCCGCCGGCACGCTCGACGATGTGCCGCCGATCCGCCCGTCGCAGAACGTGTTCTTCGCGTCACGCGCGGCATGGTACGAGCCGGCGGCGGCCCTGCCGGAATACGACGAGCTGCCGCCGCGGCGGCGCTGAACCTGTGTCACCCGGGTATGAGGAGAAACGCTGATGGACAGAAACGCGGTCGGCTGGTTCGAGATCTACGTCGATGACATGGCGCGTGCGATCGGTTTCTACGAGGCGGTATTCGATCTGAAACTGCAGAGGCTCGAGTCACCGGTCGGTGACATCGAGATGATGGCGTTCCCGATGGGCGACGACCTGCCCGGCGCGACCGGGGCATTGGCGAAGATGGAAGGCGTCCCGCCCGGCTGCGGCGGCACCATCGTGTACTTCAGCTGCGAAGACTGCGCCGTCGAGGCAGCGCGCGCGGCCGACAATGGCGGCGAGGTCGAGCATCAGAAGTTCGCGATCGGCGAATACGGTTTCGTGGCAATCGTGCGCGACACCGAGGGCAACACGATCGGCCTGCACTCGCTGCGCTGAGCGCGGCCGCCTGCGCCGCGACAGGTCCGCTTCGCGGGCGCGCGATCGACCCGGGCCAGCCGCCAGCGCGCGTTACCAGTGGGCGATCACGACGACGGCCGTCAGCGCCAGCAGGATCGCGCTGTGCAGACGGTAGTCCTGCCACCATGCCAGCGCGGGGTCGCGTTGCGTCGTCTGCCAATGGAACGTGAACTGTGCGACCTGTGCTGCGGCGGGCGATGCGCCGTGGCGGTTGGCGACGACGAAGATCAGCGCCGAAGCCAGTGCCGACAGCCCGGCGACGATCGTGAAGTGCAATGTCAGCATGCCGCCGAGCGACAGGCCGAACAGCACGGCCGAGACCACGTGACCACCGAGCAGGGTCGCGAATGCCCCGGTCGCAGTCGCGCGGCGCCAGAACAGGCCGAGCACGAACACGACGGCCACCGGCGGCACCAGGTAGGCGAGCGCCGATTGCAGGTAGTGGAACAGGCCCTGGAAGTTGGCGATCAGCGGTGAGATCACCGCCGCCAGCAGCATGAACAGCACGATGAATCCACGCCCGGTCCACGCGATACGCCTGGCCGTCCAGCCGCGCTGCTCCGGGCGGACGAAATCCATCGTCACCAGCGCCGCCGCCGCGTTCAGCGTCGAATCGATGCTGGACATGATCGCGGCCAGCAGGCTGGCCATGACCAGTCCGGCCAGACCGACCGGCAGCAGCTGCGTGACCAGGGTCGGGAACACCGCGTCGCCGTTGTCGAGCCCGGGCAGGAACACGCCGGCCATGACACCCGGCAGGACCATGATGTACAGCACCGGCAGTTTCAGGAAGCCGGCGAACAGCGCGCCCCAGCGCGCGTGGGCGATGCTGCGCGCGCCGAGGATGCGCTGCACGATGAACTGGTTGGTGCACCAGAAATAGAAGCCGAGGATCGGTACGCCGACCAGCGTGCCGAGCCACGGCAGGTTGGGGTCGTCGAGCGGCAGCATCAGCGACAGCTTCTCGGGTGGGGTAGCGGCGACCAGCGTTGCCCACGAGAAATCCAGCTGCGCGAAGCTCAGCCACGCGACCAGGCACGAGCCGACCAGCAGCACGACCGCCTGCAGCACGTCGGTGTAGACGACAGCGGCAAGGCCGCCGGCCGCGGTGTAGACGCCGGCGACCAGGGCCAGGCCGAGGCATGCCGTGAACAGGTCGAGCTGCGGAAAGAACACCGCCAGCACCATCGCGCCGGCGAACAGCGTGCCGGCGGTGTCGACGACGATGTTCGAGAACAGCGTCAACCCCGAGAAATACAGCCGCGTGCGGCGGTCGAAGCGGCGTTCGAGGAACTCGGGCACCGTGCTGATGCGCGCGTTGAGATAGTAGGGGATGAAGAACACCGCGAAGAACACCAGCACGATGCCGGCCATCCATTCGTAGTTGGAGACCGCGATGCCCCAGGTGTAGGCGGCACCCGAAAGCCCGACCAGGGTCGTGCTCGAGATGTTCGATGCGAACAGGGAAAGGCCGATCGGTGCCCAGCCGAGACGCCGGCCGGCGAGGAACAGGTCGCTACCGCTGTGGGTGCGGCGGGCGACGACGAGGCCGATCGCCACGACCACGACCAGGTAGACGGCGATGACGGCGAGGTCGACGGGGCTCAGCGTTGTCGCGGGCATATCCGTGAGATCTTGCAACCTATCTCGAGATCACTGTGTGGTGTGGACATCCTGTAGTTTCGGCCGTGCGGCGGCTGATCGTCGGATACCCCGCCGATGACCGACGCGTCTGAATCGGTGGCGGCACTTCCGAGCGGCGTACTGTTGTCGCCCCGGCGCTCCTGCCGGTTGGCGTCATGACGATCCATAGGCAGATCGTGGCGGGCCAACGGCAGCTCGTACTCGGCCAGTACGGCCGAGGTCTGCGCCTGGGCATCGACGAGCCGCCGCGGCCCACCAGCGTCGGTCGATGCCGGGCACATCGCGCTGACGAGACCGCGCAGCAAAGGTCTCAACGCCCGGCGGAACGCATTCGCTCGGTCATGCCGTCACGGACGATGGTGACCGGGACGACGGACCGGATCTCGCCCGACCCTGCCGGGATGCTAGCGACCACCCGGCCGAAAGCCGCCGAATGCGGGGCAGTGCAGCCCGCCCAAGTCCCACGGCACGGCTAGTGTCCTGTTCCACAAATAACGTGTCACTCAGCGTTGCCTCAATGACTTGCGGCAAGGCACGCGATCGAGTGCTAGCCGACGCTAACACGAGTGAGCGTAACACCGCCGTAAGTCATTGAGGCAGCGCCCGAAGGGAACGCCACCCACGCGCTGCTGCGGTGTTGCATCCGCTCCGAATAGGTCGACTATTCGCACGCGAACGCGCCTTGCAGCAGCGCGAGGGTGGCGTTCTGAGCGATACGTTATTTGTGGAACAGGACACTAGGACCTGCAAACCAAAAGAGGCCTGCGCCGATCGGCACAGACCTCCAATCCAACCCGGTCGAGCCCGAATCCGGCCGTTACCGGTATCGGTAACCCGGTCTCCAGGCAAGGCCGCGACAGCGACGGCTCAAGGACGTTTCGGTGTCTTGTACTCGGCCTCTTTCTGGAACGATTCCCAGATCGTGTCGTAACCGACATAGCCCTTGTCGTTCGCCTCTTTCTGGCGCGTCAGCAGGTAGCGCGACTTGCCCTCAGGCACTTTCGGACGGGTCTTGCTCGGTTCGCTCATGATTCACCTCTCGTCATAAAATTAGGTCTATCAGATGTTTGTCGATAGGCCTGCAAGTCAATTCTTCAAACAACAGTGGCAACGCCATTACCCGGCGCCCTTTGTAGTAGTCTGCCGCCCCGAGGTAAAGCAGATTTTCATAGTGTACTGATAAAGCTAAATAATAGGAGACCCGATGCGCGGCCGGAAGACCCGGCCATGCGCCCATCACCCACGCTTCACATTCAGGAGTTCCGACCGGTATGCCAAGATTCATCTTCGTCTATCTCGGTGGCGAGTACCCCACCGATCCAGCCCAGGGCAAGGCGCACTTCGACAGGTACCAGCAGTGGCTGCACGCGCTCGGTAACGCGGTCGTGAGCCCTGCGGTGCCGTTCAAGGACACGCATACCGTGCAGCCTGGCAAGTCGCCGGAGGCCGGCAGCACGACCGCCATGTCCGGGCTGAGCATTCTGGATTTCGGGTCGATGGAAGAGGCGCTAGGCGCGGCCCAGTCTTGTCCTTTCCTGGAGATTCAGGGGGTACTGGAGGTATCGGAGATGATCGAACTCACCGGCGACCCCGGCGCCGGTGGCAGCGCGCCGAATTAGGGGCTGTTCACACTACGCGAGGCGCAGCGTTGCCGTCCCAAAATGCGCCAGGCAAGGCGCGAGGAGAGACATTTAGTGGGCCTAAATGAACGACGAGCAATGCCGCATGGCACATTTTGGGGCGCAACCCGGAGGGACGGGGTCGCCCTTTGTTCGAATGATGGGCCGCCCAACGGTGTTGCTGCTCACTCATGTACGGCAGGTACGTCACGCTCGCAGCGCCTTGTTGGCCAAGAAAACGGCCGCCGTCGCTGCGCCTCGCGTAGTACGAACAGGCCCTAGTCAGAGGTCGTCGTCGGCTTCGCCTTGTTGATCGACAGCATCGCCTGGCCGACATCGGGTCCCGCAACGACATTGCCACCGACCTCGATCTCCTCGGGTGTCGCGTCGCGGACCTTCAGGACTTCGAGGCGGAAGACCAACGAGCGGCCGCACAGCGGGTTGTTGCCGTCTATGGTCAGCGTCTTCTCATCGATGCGGGTGACGATGAAGCCCTTGGTGTCCCCCTTGTCGTTCTCCATGACGATCCGCGTGCCGACTTCGCGGTATTCCTCCGGCACGTTTTCGATGTAGTCGGTGATGACGAGCGACTCGTCGCGCGGCCCGTAGAGCGTGTCGCCGTCGATCGGCACCTCGATGATGTCACCGGCGGTCCTGCCTTCGAGCTCGGCGGTCACCCGGGACGACAGCACGGAGTTCTTGCCGTGCACGTAGCCGATCGGGTACTCGACCGACGTCAAGACGTCACCGGTCTTTTCGTCGATGACCTCGTAACTCAGCTCAACGAGCTTGTTTTCCGAGATGGTCTGTTTCGTACTCATCAAAATATCGACGCTGCGAAGATCCGCACCTCGCCCTTTTCGTAGCCCAGGACCATGCGACCCAACCACTCCCCTTCGCGCTTGGTACTGCGCACCCGGTAAAGGACGGTCACATGTTCGCCGCGGCGTATCAGGCCGAGGTAGTCGTAGTCTTCCGACAGGTTCCGGGTCAACTCGCTCTTCGCGAATTGCTTGCCGACTTCCACTTCGTTGAGCCCGAGCAGCAGGTCGTAGGAGAATTTGCGGATGAACTTGCCGTACTGGCCCTTGTTCGAGTACTTGATCAGGTCCTCCCACATGGGATGGGCGACGGCCTGTATCTGCTCGTCTGTGTCGTTGATGATGTTCAATCCATACTCCGCCGATACACCGGTCAGATGATTTCAGTGGGGCTGCATCCCGTCTCAGGGAGGCCCAAAAAAGCAAAAAGCCAGGCAGGGGTCGTCAGGCCCCCGCCTGGCCGGTCAGCCTAGGTCACGCCGCCGCTTCTTCAGCCTCATCAACGATGTGGTAGAGGGGCGCCTTTTCCATCGTGTATTCGCCGGTCTTCGGGTCACGACGCGAAACCGTAAGCACGTGCCAGTTGTCGTCGTCAACCTTCAGCGCGTCGCCGCGATAGTAGTAGCCCGGCCAACGGGTTTCCTTGCGGAACAGGGTGTGCTGCATCACGGCCTCTGACGTGAGGTGGCGATGCTTGACTTCCCATGCACGCAGCAGCTCGTGAACATTCTCGGCTGCGATCTTCTCAAGGTCCTCTTCGAACACCTTGAGCTTCTTCAGGCCGATGTTCAGCAGCTTCTCGTTGGTCATATAGTTCACCGTTACGCCACCGCAGTACTCGTCCATCAGCTTCTGCAGGCGATCGAGAGCCTGACGCGGGTTGATGTAGTTGGGGTTGACGGTGCCTGCAGTGATCTCGTTCCGATAGGTCTTGTAGTGCTCCATCGGCTTGTAGATCTCTTCCCGACGACGCTCGATCTGCGACTCGGAAACACGGATACCTTCCGCCTTGCCATCGTCGATGTACTGGCATGCCGCCTTGGCCGCCAGGCGGCCTTCGGTGAACGAGCCGGACGAAAAGGCGTGCGGCGTGCCGCCGACGGCATCGCCGGCGCCGAACAGACCCTCGACCGTGGTCATCCGGTTGTAACCCCAGTAGTACTCGGGCGGCGACAGGTCTTCGGGGCCGGAGCACCAGGCGCCACAACCGGTCGCATGCGAACCCATGACATAGGGCTCGGACGTCGTCAGCTCCGGGTTTTCATACTTCGGGTCCAGGTCGGTAGCGGCCCAGAGAACGGCCTGGCCGACAGTCATGCCGAGGAAGTTGTGCCAACCGATCTCCTCGAGATGGGGATCCTGGAAGGCCTCCATCGTGACCATGTGGATCGGACCGCGGCCGGCATTCACCTCGTTGATCAGCGCATGGTTGCGCAGGCAGGTCGGGATCGGACGGTGCGTGCGGTGCGAGGCCTCGACGTCGAGGTAACGCTTGCCGACCATCTCTTCCAACGCAGGGAACCACTTGGACTCGTACTCTTCGCCGAAGCCGTTCTGGGTGTAGGTCTTGAGGTGCAGGAAGTAGGCACCGACCGGGCCGTAGCCATCCTTGAAGCGTGCCAGGACGATGCGGTTTTCCATCTGGGTCATCTTCGCACCGGCGCCGATCAGCAGACCATAGGCCGAACCTGACGACCACGGGGCGTACCAGACGCGGCCCGCACCCTCGCCGACCGAACGCGGCTTGTAGATGTTGGAGGCACCACCGGCACCGACGACGACGGTCTTGGACTTGAACACGTGGTAGTTGCCGGTACGGACGTTGAAGCCGACGGCACCGGCGACGCGGTTTTCCTTGGCCTCGTCCATCAGCAGGTGAGTGACACAGATCCGGTTGAAGACCTTGTCGGCCGATTTCTTCGCCGCCTCCGCGACGATCGGCTTGTAGGACTCGCCGTGGATCATGATCTGCCACCGGCCTTCGCGCTGGTAGGCGCCGGTCTTGGGGTTGCGCATCAGAGGCAGGCCCCATTCTTCGAACTGGTGCACCGCCGAGTCGACGTGGCGGGCCATGTCGAACAGCAGATCCTCACGGACCATCCCCATCAGGTCGATGCGTGCGTAGCGGACGTGGTCTTCGGGATTGTTCTCGCCGAAGCGGGTGCCCATGTAGCAGTTGATCGCATACAGGCCCTGCGCCACGGCGCCGGAGCGGTCGATGTTCGCCTTCTCGGCGATGACGATCTTCTTGTCCTGCCCCCAGTAGCGCGCCTCCCAGGCCGCACCGGTACCGCCGAGGCCGGCGCCCGCGACGAGGATGTCGATATCGTCTTCTACGATTGTCTTGTAAGCCATTAGTAACCCTCCACACCTTCAACAAGTTTCAGACCATTGGACTTGAGGGTGTGGATGTCACCATCGTCCATTCGGATGTACTTCGGTTCGTTGAACAGCAGCTGACTGGCACGCTGCTCGGCGGACGGCGCGGGCACATCCTTGAGTTGCGGAATATGCTTGCCCCACGGCTTCGTCGTGATCGGCGCCAGCAGGTTCATGTCTTTCTTACCGTTGCGGAACTTGATCCGCCAGGCGATGACGCCTTTCTCCTCGTCGCGAATCACGCGGACCGAGTGGCCCAGCGGGGCGAAGTCTGCGTAACCGCGAACGTCGATGGCGTGGTGCGGGCACGCCTTGACGCACGAGTAGCACTCCCAGCACATGTTGGGCTCGATGTTGTAGGCGCGGCGGGTGACCTTGTCGATATGCATGATGTCCGAAGGACAAATGTCGACACAGTGCCCGCAACCGTCACAACGGGTCATGTATACGAATGTTGGCATGAGTTTCTCCTAACCTTTTGTGACTGGTTGATCAGTAGTGTTGCGGCTGTTCGCGCTTGATGCCGAGGCCCATGTACTCCGGGTTGTCACCCATGTACTCCGGAATGTCCGGGTAGCGGGTCTTGGTTTCGGTGGCGGACAGCTCGGGAACGTCCGGCAGGTTCTCCTGTGAACCGTCCGCCCGGGTGACCTTCTTCTGGTAAGCGGCGGCCGGTTTGAAGAACATGTGCGCGAACTTAGACCAGAGCACCGTGCTAAACAACGTCGTACTGGAAATGATGAACAGGACAAAGAACAGCGTCGTCAGGCCGCCGCTGCCTGCTGCCTGGAAGAATGACCAGAGCAGGCCGAAGGTGGCGGTGGCCAGCAGCGAGACGATGAAGATGTCGCCCTGTGTGAAGCGGTACCACACCAGGCCCTCGGCCGAGACGTCGACACGGATCTTGAACCAGAACCAGTAGCCCCCGACAGCCAGCGACAGCGCACCCAGGTGCCACAGCAGTGGCCAGATGCCGGCGCTCGCTTCGGTCGGGTAGGCGAATATCAGGACCGCGGTGGCCACGACCATCACGATGAAGCCATACATGGTCATCAGGTGCGAGAGCCGCCGGTGCGTGTTCTGGAACTCCGCCGACAGCAGGACTTCGTTGGTCAGCGTTTGCATCGCCAGTCCGAATTTCTCTCCAGAGCTGACGGTGCGACGGGCGTTCTTTTCGGCTTTCCTTGCGTTTTCGAAGAAGTACTTCGCACTGCCCTTGTGGATCACGTCGAGAAGCGTGCCCCCGATAACCAGGAGCACCATCAGGATGACATACCCCTGCATGGCAGCCACGGGGATGAGCGAGGACAGCTCGGCAAACGGGTTGGTGGTTAGCATGTGAAAAGCCCTTCAGCAGTGTTTAGTGGGCGGGAAGGTATTCATTTTCAACACAGTTTTCCATTCACTGTTTTTTCGCGTCCCATAAAGCAAGCTAATTTTTTTTAGCAAATCCTTATTTTTCAATGCGCTATATTAGAACATCGCGATGTTGCAGGGGTTATGTCCGGCCTGTGCCCTGAACAGTGGCCTGCGCCGGCGGCCGCGAGACGGTAAGGGAATGCTTATCACTCGCAGTTAGGCGCCGATATGCCGTCGGTCCGGGGCTTGGCGGACAGCCGGTACGGGAAGCTCGATCGACCGGGACGTCGGGCCACCCGGCACGCCCCGCCAACCCGGCCTCGTCAGCTGCCGGCCTACCGCTGGTCCGCTGCATCCCGGTGTCCTGATCTGACGTCGATCGCTGGTGAGACGACCGTCGATACCCGGCATTTTTCGCCTGCACGCTGGCAGACGATTCCATGAAAGCGAGAAACGCGGCGGGACGCGGACGAGCCCGCATGTTGCATGAGCCGAACAGCGCCGACTCTGTACGCGTCTGATATTACGGCGGTTTTCTTCGGCTTCTGCGAAAAGCCGGACGCTGCAGTTTGTACGCGGCGCTGTTCTATTCGGATTCCTGCGATTTCTCGCTCGCTGTGGCTTGGCTTTCGCTCAAGCCATAGCTACGGCTATGACTTTCGCTGCAAGCCGGTGCCACAACGGCTGCGAAAGCCGCAGGCTCTCCGAATGCTCATGCAACATGCAGGCTAGCGGCAAACGGGGTGCAGGTGGTCTCGAGCCGGATTCTAGCCTGCATGTTGCATGAGCCGAATGGCGCCAACCCTTCACCTGACTGATATTACGGCGGTTTCCTTCGGCTTTTGCGGACAACCGGACGTTGCGGTTTGTACCCGGCGCCATTCTATTCGGATTGCTGCGATTTCTCGCTCGCTGTGGCTTGGCTTTCACTCAAGCCATATCGATGGCTATGACTTTCGCTCCAAGCGGGCGCCACAACGGCTGCGAAAGCCGCAGGTTCTCCGAATGCTCATCCGACATGCAGGCTAGTTGCGATCGAAGGGGTCGTCTGACAACAGCACCGCGAGGTAGGGGGCATAGGTCAGCACCGCGCCCTGCTGCGCGCCGAGTTCACCGAAGACCTCGGCGACCCTGTTCAAGTTCGCATAGTCCTGAGGCGCCGCGTGCAAGGTCTCCAGCGCATCGATCAGGGTCGCGCACCGCACCGGGTCCACATGGGTCTGCAGCATACGGATCGCCGTTTGCACCTCGGAGACATTCACCTTGCGACGCGCGGGCACTACGCGGCCGTCCGGCGCGTCGAAACCGGGCGGCTCGTCGTAGGAATTACCCGCCAATCCCGCCGCCGAATCAGCCGGACGCAGGCCGGAGAAGGCGTTGTACTCGGCGAGTGCCCGCTGGCTGAGCGTCGTGACGAAGTCGTTGAAAGACTGCGGGTCGGGCTTGGCCAAGCGCAGTGAGACGAGGGGCTCACCATTGACCCGGCTGACGAACGCGAGGCTCGACTTGCCGATCACCGGCTCGGGATTCAGCACGGTCAGCATGATGCTGAGGCTCTCTTCCCTGAACGGCGTCTTGACCCGCACGTTCAATTGCTCGCCGTCGATCTCGTATTCCTGCGTGCCCCGAAAGAGCTGTCGTTGAACCAGTCTGCTTGCCATGGGTACCCCGTGTTTCCGGCGCGTTGCGAATGGCCTCGAGTACGTTGGCCTAGCGATCGCCCAGGTCCTGGTCGCCGGTGAAGGCACCGTATTCCTCGCGAACCTTCGTCTTCAGCGTGTCGACGAAGGCGTCGAACGACGCGGGATCCGGCCTGTCAACGAACAGCGACAGCATCGGACCACACTTCACGCGTCCGTAGAAATCCAGCCGCCCATTGTTGAGGACGGGATCGGGATTCAGTGTCGCGAGCACGAAATCCAGGACCTTTCTGCCCTTGAGCGGCCCGCTGGTCGTCACGCGGAGCAGGTCGTCGACGATCTCGAACTCCTGGGTGCCGTGCAGCCAGTGCTTCTGGATCAGTTTGTCAGCCATTTGCGATCGACGTGGTTATACCCCACTGCATGGTATCGCGTATCCCGGCCGCAGCGTCAAAGGCTGCGTTTTGCCGGGTTATTGCAGAGGTGTCCAGACTCGGGTCGACATTGCGGCGCCGATGCGACGCTGTTGTAATCTCACGAACGCGGTATCGGTACCCGGCATGATCAAAACCTACTCGCAACGTTTGACGCCACCTTTCTCCGGCATGGTGCAGATCGCCGAGTCGGAGCGTGCACGCGCACTGACGATGGATGGCAACACCTGGGAAATCCATTTCCGACACGCGACCGCGGGTGACGGCCGTTCGGGTCCTCACCTGCATTCACACGGCTATCGGCGCGTGGCGCATGTCCGGCAGAGTGACATGGCGACTATCTCCGAACAGGGCACGCAGGACGGCCGCGATATCGACGAGCGGATTCTGGAACTGACCCGCTTCCTGACCCGCGTCGATCTGCCCTTTCCCGCCGCCGACGAGTACGAGTACTGGCTGCTCGACGCAAAAGACGAAGCGCCACTGGCAATGGTGTTCTCGTGTACCGAGGCAGAGCATATGCCCGCTTTCCCGGTGCGGCTCGAGTGGACAGCCCTGCCGGCGGCCGTCATGCCGATCGAAGCGACCGCCGAGGAAAAGGCCCACAGCTCGGCACCGGTCAATTACCGTGTGGAAAGGCTCGTGGCAGAGCGCGCCGGCAATCGTCCCAAGGCCCGCTGGTTTCGGCGTCGACCAAACGAGACCGACACCTTCCCGGGCATGCTGTTGCGCGAGGATTGGGACGACGAGGCCGATCACGCGCTGTGCCAACGCTACCTGTTGCGGCAGTCGACGCGGCTGTTGATGTTGCACGGCCTCGCAGACGACGACCGCTCGCGTCTGGAGCAGGCATCACGACCCCATGTCATGGAAGTGGCCCGCTTCCATGCGATGTACCCGCTGGTCATCGACAACGAACTGATGAGCACCATTCGGGTCGAGGCGCGAATGCGGGGCTTGAGCGTCGATAATGACCCGCTGCACAACCGTCGCGACGGGGTCCTCTACCTGTAGTCCTGTGCGGCCTGGCTGTGGTCCTTTGCGGCCCGGCGGTCGCCGCGCCGACTACGCCTGCCTCGGCCACGGATTGGCGGCCACCAGCAGCGCCAGGTTCATGAAATTGAAAAGCTGATCCGAGAGCCGATCGTATTCCTGCTGGGTCTCTGCGTCATCGAAGCGGAGGTCGTTCCACGATCCCTCGCCACCGAACACCCAGCCCTCGATTACCGCCGTCAGCAGCTGCTGGTAAATCAGCGGAGCGTACTCGGGCGGGTAGATCTTCCTCTCCCAGCGGACGTCCTTCAGGGCGTTGACGCCGCGCTTGAAGGCCTCGGCGAACTGTTCCTGGCCGTGCGCATTTGCGAACTTGCCCGCGTTCGTGAACGCACCCTGCAGCTTGGTCTTGACCATCTCGGGCGGCGGCATGCGTGGCTCCGGTATCTCCGCATCCTTCAGTACCCGTGCATAGGTGACCCGCCATTTACCATCGGCGGCCTCCGGGGCCTCCCAGTGGCCCTCCCAGTAGTCGGACCCCGTTGGCAGCATGGTCTCGATCAGCCAGCGTCCCCCGCCGCCCGGGTAGGCCACTGACAGCCTGTCCGAGGTCCCGGCGTCCTGGCTGGCGATATAGCGAATCCGGTACTGCCGCACGCCGGCGTCTTTCATCTTGCCGAACCAGAACACCGGATCCGACGCGAACGCCTCTTCGGTGAACGAATCGCCGTCTTCATTCAGTTCGACGAACCTGACGGACCCACAAAACGCAAAGGTTTGATGGTGCGGAAAGTAGTCCTCGTCCAACTTTCCGGAGAGGTGGGCGTTACCATGGGCCGCCAGAGAAAGCGTCTGGGCGATCGAACCTTGCATGACTGTCCTCGTCCGGGTGCAGTGTCTCCGCCCGCGGATTATATTAATAAACGCCGTTGAAAATACCCTGACGCGGAATGCGCATTCCGGGCCGGCGCACTGCATTAGAGTCCGAATGCGGTCCAAGGCCGGTTACTCAAGACAGTCCGCCTGCAACGGGAATCTTCAAGCCATGAGCACTCTGATATTCGACATCGACGGCATCAACGATCGGGCCCTGGAGGTTACGAAGGCGATCGTCGATCGCAACGAACGAACCGGCAAGATCGACAGCCCGGACGCGGGCCCCCTCGCGGTTGCCGCTGCGCTGTCGGACTTCTTCGAGCTCGCGACAGCGCTCGATCAGGGCGCCGTTTTCTTCGAGCGCGATGAACTCGCCGAGTTCGCCGCGCACGGGCTCGACCTGTTGGATCGGTTGGCTTACCAACTGCTGGTGCTCGAAGTTATGGAACACCGCGAGGACATGGCGTTGATCTTTGCTTCGATCGGCCTGTGGCTGGCGCGTCGCGAAGCGACGCTGGGAAACCTCGAGGGGATCGCCGACGGCTTCGGGCGCATCACGAACGGCCTCAACGACCCCGACGAGCTCGCGCAAATGTGCCAGCTGATGGAAGAGGTTGCCGATGCCGCGTCGGAAAAGGTCCGCATCGACGAAGATACGAGCAATCCCTACCGTCCCTGGCGCGTGCTCAACCTGAATGCCGGAATCGCCGCGACGCGCTCGCTGGATCCGTCCTTGATGGAACGGACGTTCGACAACCTCGGCCGCCGACTGCCGCAAGACATGCCCGGCTTCCTGGCCGACGGCAAGCGACAGATGATCGTGCAGAACGTCCCGGAGGCGGTAAGCGAGGTGATCGATCGCTATGCAGCACGCTGGCCGACGGCGCCTGCGCACTGATCCGGGGTCGACCCGGCCAAGAAGGCGGCAGCCGACGGCATCGCCAGACCGTATATCCAGCCTCCCGCGAGCCGCCTTAGATCCGCTTGCTTGGCGTCGCACTGGCCGACGAGTAGCGATCTCGTCGCGATATCCCCTTACAATCTCCGGTCCCGGCCGATCCGGCAACTTCTGCAGCACGAGAAACACCCATGCAGCTGACCGTCAACACAGAGAAATTCGATGAACTACAGGCGCTGTTCATCCGCGAGGTTATCGACAAAGTGCGCATCAAACTCGAGGAGGCCGGTATCAAGGGCCTCGACATGGAGGAGATTGCGGGGAGCATCGCCTTCAGCATCGCCAGCACGCTCGACGACACCGCCGGCGTCGAGGTCGATGGCGTCGAGGTGCGTCCGTACCTGACCTTCCGCGACGACGATGACAACCTCATCCACAGCGGCGACAACTCATACATCTACGAGTTCGTCCCCGCCGAGTTGAAGAGGCTGTTCGACGTCTAGAACCAATCTCACGATTGCCGATACACCGTTTGCAACTCGTCCGCGCCAACGCGCGGTTCACTTGGTCATTGAATTGTCTGCCAGCGTACAGACCAGCGGTGCCGAGTTTCTGCGCCGGTCTCATCAACGGTGGATGTTGAGACAGGATCCGCGCGCGTCGTCGCATGCCGACCAAAACGTGGCGCGCGCCCGGACCGTGCAGCGCACACGTGGACCGGGCTGGCCTGCATGTCGCATGGGCCGAACAGCACCAAACCTGCGCGTATCCGCAAATGCGGAGGTTTCCGTCCGCTCGTGCGACGACCGGAAGTTGCCGTCGACGCCCGGCATCATGCTTTTCAGGTCCCAGCGGTTTGTCGCTCGCTTTGGCTTTCGCTCAAGCCCCAGCGACGGCCATGACTTCTGCTCGAGGCCGGCAACACGGCCGCGAAAGCCGCATGCCCTCCGAATGCTCGCGCAACATGCAGGCTAAAGACTCCGCCGGCGCGGACGATGCGGCTGGTATGCGCGCGCTGATCCTGTTCACCGTCCTGATGCTGGCCGCGGCGGCGGTACCCGCCGGCGGCGCGGCGTGCGTGATGGCCAAGTACCAGGGCCAGACCCTCGACTACGCACTGGCCTATGGCAAGTCGCACCCGGTCGAGGCCCAGGAGGCGGCCGAAGACGCGCTGCGCGCAAAGGGTTACGCCGATTACCTGAAGCATCTCGACGTGATCCGGGCGCAGAACCTCAGCCAACTCGAGCATGCCCACGTGATCGTGATCCGCAGCGAATTCAAGGATTTCCGCGGTCGCGAGCGGTCGGCCATGGGATGCGGTTTCGCGGCGGCATCATTTCGCGACGCCGAACTCGACGCGGTGCGCGACCTGCAGGCCTATTTCTGGGGCTGGAAGCCCGACCTCCACGGCTACGAGGTCGTGCGCAAGTTCCGCTATTGACCGCGCCGGGCCGCGGCCGCGCCGGCGGTCGCCGCATGGCGTCATATAAGTCTCTGATCCCAAGATAAAAAGTAATGAGGCCCGTGGTCTGCTGCGCGGCCCAAGCTGGTTCTCAACACGCGCGGTCGCGTTGTGATTGCGCGCGTGAAATATTAGAATGTTAGCGATTAATCATAAAATAGCCCGGCGGGTTCGCGGGCTTGGGGTTGGGGCATGTTGGATCCGGTATTGCAGGTGGAATCCGAGCCGGGCAGGAAAGAGGTCAAGAACACGACCTGCTACATGTGCGCGTGCCGTTGCGGCATCCGTGTCACGCTGCGCGACGGCGAGGTCCGGCATATCGAGGGCAACCCGGACCACCCGCTGAACAAGGGCGTGATCTGCGCCAAGGGCGCATCCGGCATCATGAAGCAGTACTCGCCGGCGCGCCTGACCAGGCCGCTGCTGCGCCGCCCCGGCGGCGAGCGCGGTGCGTCGCAGTTCGACGAGATCTCCTGGGACCAGGCGTTCGAGGTCATGGCGGAGCGCCTGTCGCGGCTGCGCGCCGAGGACCCGAAGAAGTTCGCGCTGTTCACCGGGCGTGACCAGATGCAGGCGCTGACCGGCATGTTCGCGAAGCAGTTCGGCACGCCCAACTACGCCGCGCACGGCGGCTTCTGCTCGGTGAACATGGCCGCCGGCCTGATCTACACGATCGGCGGTTCGTTCTGGGAGTTCGGTGGCCCCGACCTCGATCGCGCCAAGCTGTTCGTCATGATCGGCACCGCCGAGGACCACCACTCGAACCCGCTCAAGGTCGCGATCGCGAAGTTCAAGCGTCGCGGCGGCCGCTTCATCTCGATCAACCCGGTGCGCACCGGCTACTCGGCGATCGCCGACGAATGGGTGCCGATCAAGCCCGGTACCGACGGTGCGCTGATGCTCGCGATCACGCACGAGATCATCAAGCAGGGCCTGTACGACCGCGAGTTCCTGGTGCATTACACGAATGCCGCCGAGCTGATCGATCTCGGCGAGTCGTCGGCCGACTACGGCATGTTCATCCGCACCGACAAGCCGGTCGAGGAGGGCTGCTTCGATCCGCAGAACAAACTGTGGTGGGACCGCAAGACCAATGGCCCGGTTGACGTGCGCTGCGAGGGCTGTGACCCGTTCCTGCTTGGCAGCTACGAGGTCGCCGGCAGGCCGGTCAAGACCGCGTTCCAGATGCTCAAGGAGCGCGTCGAGGAATACACGCCCGCGTGGGCCGCCGGCATCACCGGCATCCCGGTCGAGACGATCGAACGCCTCGCGCACGAGATGGGTGTCACCGCGCGCGACCAGAAGATCGAGCTGCCGATCCAGTGGACCGACGTCTGGGGCAGGGAGCACGAGTCGGTCAGCGGCAGCCCGGTCGCATTCCATGCGATGCGTGGCCTCGCCGCGCACTCGAACGGCTTCCAGACGATCCGCGCGCTCGGCGTGCTGATGACGATACTCGGCACGATCGACCGCCCCGGCGGCTTTCGTCACAAGGCGCCGTTTCCGCGCCCGATCCCGCCATGTCCGAAGCCGCCGAACGGCCCCGACGGTGTGCAGCCGAACACGCCGCTCGACGGCATGCCGCTCGGTTGGCCGGCCGACCCCGACGACCTGTTCGTCGACGACGACGGCAACCCGGTGCGCCTCGACAAGGCGTTCTCGTGGGAGTACCCGCTGTCGGTGCACGGCCTGATGCACAACGTCATCACCAACGCGTGGCGCGGCGACCCGTACAAGATCGACACGCTGCTGCTGTTCATGGCCAACATGGCGTGGAACTCGTCGATGAACACGGTCAAGGTGCGCGAGATGCTCGTCGACAAGGACGACAACGGCGAGTACAAGATCCCGTTCATCATCGTTGCCGACGCGTTCCAGTCGGAGACGGTCGCGTTCGCCGACCTGGTACTGCCGGACACGACCTACCTCGAGCGCCACGACGCGCTGTCGATGCTCGACCGGCCGATCTCCGAGTTCGACGGGCCGTGCGACTCGGTGCGCGTCCCGGTCGTGCCGCCCAAGGGTGACTGCAAACCGTTCCAGGACGTGCTGATCGAACTGGGTACGCGCCTCGGGCTGCCCGCCTTCGTCACCGAGTCCGGCGCCCGCAAGTTCCGCGACTACCCGGACTTCGTCGTCAACTTCGAGACCTCGCCGGGCTCGGGTATCGGCTTCCTGTCCGGCTGGCGCGGCAAGGGTGGCGAGAAGTTCCTCAAGGGCGAGCCGAACCCGCGGCAATGGGAGATGTACGCGAAGAACAACTGCGTGTTCCATTACCAGCTGCCGAAGTCGTACCAGTACATGCGTAACTGGAACAAGGGCTACCTCGAGTGGGCCAGGGCGCACGGCATGACGCGCTACGCCGAGCCGATCAACGTGCACCTGTACTCCGAGGTGCTGCAGAAGTTCCGCCTCGCCGCGCAGGGCCGACGTCCCGGCCGCCGGCCGCCGAGGCACCTGGCGAAGCGCATCGAGACCTACTTCGACCCGCTGCCGTTCTACCACGAGCCGCTCGAGAGCGAACTGGTCGACACCCACGAGTTCCCGCTCAACGCGCTGACCCAGCGGCCGATGGCGATGTACCACTCGTGGGACAGCCAGAACGCCTGGCTGCGCCAGATCCATACCCACAATTTCCTGTTCATGAGCCCGCAGGTCGGTGCGGCCAACGGCTTCGAGGACGGCGACTGGATCTGGGTCGAGTCGCCCCACGGCAAGGTGCGCTGCATGGCGCGCTTCTCCGAGTCGGTCGAGCCGGGCACCGTGTGGACCTGGAACGCGATCGGCAAGGCCGCCGGCGCGTGGGGGCTGCAGCCGAAGGCCAACGAGTCGCAGAAGGGTTTCCTGCTCAACCACGTGATCGCCGAGGAACTGCCGCCGAACGAGGCCGGCGAGCACCTCTCCAACTCCGACCCGGTGACCGGCCAGGCGGCGTGGTTCGACGTCCGCGTCAAGGTCTACAAGGCCGACGACGCTGAACCGCGCACCACGTTCCCGCAGTTCCCAGCACAGCGTCGGGTACCCGGGCAGGAAGGCCGGCGCGGCAGATGGCAGGCTTACTTCGCCGGGCTGTTCCGACGTAAGGCGGGCATTGAATGAACACCGAGTATCGGAACTCAAAGAACGCAAAGACGCGAAGAACGCAAAGATTCTTCTGTCAGGGCGCCCCAAGACTTTGCGGCCTTTGCGCCTTTGAGGCCTTTGCGTTTCCAATGGGATGTACGAAATGACGCAATTGGCATTGGTAATAGATCTGAACGTCTGCGTCGGCTGCCACGCCTGCGTGACGTCGTGCAAGGAATGGAACACGTCCGGCTGGGCCGGGCCGATGGTCGACCAGCGGCCGTACGACGTCGATCCGAGCGGCACCTTCTTCAACCGGGTGCAG
>JAAUYD010037845.1_pt1 | contig 42955 bp, 39 predicted proteins | sample 7278101 | NCBI WGS metagenome assembly JAAUYD01 (sample SAMN14350128, study PRJNA611818) | marine sediment metagenome | isolation source: surface marine sediment (0.6m) | place: French Polynesia: Moorea | collected 2018-08
CGAGTAATAGCAACGCTATTACTCGTCGGCGCGCCTTCATCTCAGAAATGAAGGACTTGCTCAACGCGCCCGAAAGCAGCCGGGATAGGTTACTAGCAGGCCGCTTCGATCGGGCGCGGGAGCGGGTGCGGTGATCCGGCGCTGGGGATCGGCTCAGGGCGACTGCAGCCAGTGCAATACGGCCTCCAGCGTGGCGCCTTCCCATTGCGCCTTCGCTTCGTCGTGCTGCCGTGTGGGGCCGTAGCCCTCGGCCAGACGGATCGCTGCGACACCGGCCGCCTGGGCCGCGCCCACGTCGTAGGTCGAGTCACCCACCATGACCACCCGCTCCGGCGTGAGTTGCAGCTGCTGCATGGCCTGAAGTATCGGATCTGCAGCGGGCTTCTTCCGCCTGACGTCGTCGCCGCACACGATCGCGCCGAAGTGCGCCTGCCAGCCGAGGCTGTCGAGGAGTTGCAGGACGAAGGGTCGCGACTTGTTGGTCACCAGCCCCATGGGCAGTTCCCGGTCGCGTAGCCAGTCGAGCAGCGCCTGCGCGCCGGGCAGGGCCTCGGCCGTGCGACCGTTGGCTTCGGCGTAGTGCCTCCTGAACACACGCATCGCGTTCCCATCGGGTTGGCGGTCGTCGCCGTCGGCCCAGTTCAGGGCCTCGGCGAGCAGGACGTCGATGCCCCGGCCCACCCACTGGCGCACGCGGGCCGCGCCGGCGGGGGCAAACCCCAGTTCCTGCAGCATTCCGTCCGTGGCGAGCACCAGATCGCCCAGGCTGTCGACCAGCGTGCCATCCAGATCGAACAGGACGCCTTCCGGCGCAGGCAGGGAATCGGCAGGCGGCTGGAGTGGCTGCACGGTTGTCCGTCCGGGGGTTTGGGAGAGGCTGCTTCGGGCGCGCGTGAGATCAGCATGGCGTGCTAGACTCCCCGCCCGTTTTCAGCGGATCAGGGCATTATCCATCATGAACATGACTCTTTCGCGAATTATAAGCGCATGTGTTGCCGCGGGTGTCAGCCTCTTCGCCACCGTTGCCGGGGCCGAGGACCTGCTGCGCGGCGAGTTCACCAACCGTGACGGACAACGCCAGGACTTCCTCGTCACCGGCGAGTCCCCGGAGGAAATCGTCGGCGGTCGCATTCACCTGGGCCGTGACCAGTATGTGATTGCCAAGCAGAGCCGTCTCGGTCTGATCGGCGCTGCCCGCTTCGCCAAGGGCGGCGAGCAGGAGTTCGGCGAGTACGCGGTGCTGTCATCGTCCTTCAGTGAGATGACCGCCAGCGGTCAGCCCTGGGTGAAGGCGCAGCAGTACGTGGGTTGCGAGAAGGACTACAACACCTTCGTTGCCATCTACCGCGTGTACGGCGTGGATCGCGTGAACGCCCTCGGCTCCTCGCCCTACGGCAACTTCACCGACGATCCGGAAGCGGCCGACGAGTCCATCGTGTACTGCCTCTACTCCAGCCCGGCCGCCAGCGACGCAGCGGCCAAGACAACGGCACCCTCCAGCACCTGACCTCTTGCGTACGCAGCGGACACGGGCGTGTCCGCTCGCTGTCCGTTGTCCGCTATCGGACGCTTCCTTTGCGCCCAAAGCACTCGTCCCATTCGCTCAACTACCTGATTCGGTAGCAATTGAGATTCTTTCCAAGCCTTTGGCACGAGCGCTGCATCTAACTCCGTAACCACCCACTACGGACGGGATGCGGTCGTGAAAACCTCTCTGCTGGACAAGTCGGTTGCCATCGGTGTCGTCGCTGCCACCTTCGTCGCCCTGATTGCCCTGTGGGCACCGCGCCTCGAGGGCGCTGCCGAGGGGCGGGGCAGCCTGCGGGGGCCGATCACGCTCGAGGCTGAAGCGGGTTGTGTCGTCGAGTTGCCCCAGGTGTCGCCGCTGCCTCCCATGCCCTCGCGACCCGCCTCGCCGTCGCGCCGGGGATTCTGGCTGTGAGCGTCTCGCCCATGAGCAGTCGCGGCGATTCGTCGCCGAGTCGCAGCGCGAGCCTGGAGCGCCTGACCGCACGCAGCGATGGGCAAGCCGTCCGCCCTGAGGAGGCGTCCCCTTCGGGTATCCGCGATACGTCCGGGACGGACTTGCAACTGAAGGGTGCCACCGAGCGCCGCTTCCGCGCCTGGGCCCTGCGCGGCGTCGCCGCGTTGCTCGTATTGATCGCCGTGGGCTGGCTGGTGGCGCCCAGCGTCAGCGCCTGGTTCAGCGCACCGACCAGCATCAGCGAAGGCCGTCTGCGCCTGGCGCAGGTGGAGCGCGGACGCTTCGTGCGCGACGTGGCCGCCGAGGGCGTGGTGGTGGCCGCCGTGAGCCCGACCTTGTTCGCACCGGAGGACGGCACGGTCACCTTCACCGTGCAGGAAGGCGACGTGGTGAGTGCCGGCGATGCGCTGGCCACCGTCGACAGTCCGGAGTTGCGCAGTCAGCTGGAGCAGGAGCAGGCGACCCTGCGCAGTCTGGAGACGGGCATGGCGCGGCGCGAGCTGGAGAACCGCGCCCTGGACCTCGAGAACCAGCAGCAGGTGGACCTGGCCCGGGTCACCGTCACCGCGGCCGAGCGAGAACTGCGGCGTGCCGAGAGTTCGCGTGAATCCCAGGTGATCAGTCAGCAGGACTACGAGAAGGCCATCGACGATCTCGAACGCGCCCGTCTCGAGTACGCCCATGCCCAACAGAACGCTAAGCTCGAAAGCGAGCGCAGCGCTTTCGATCTGCAGACCCTGGGGATCGAACGTGACCGCCAGGCGCTGGTGGTCGCGGAGCTGGAGCGGCGCATCGCCGATCTGGTCGTTCCCTCACCCGTCAACGGCATGGTGGGTACGCTGGCGGTCACGCAGAAGGCCGCCGTGGCGCGCAACGCGCCCGTGCTGACGGTCGTTGATCTGTCCGCCCTGGAGGTGGAGATCCGCGTGCCCCAGAGCTATGGCGACGACCTGCTCATCGGTCTGCCCGCCGAGGTGACCTTCTCGGGTAACCGCTACCCGGCCACGCTTACGGCCGTGTCGCCCCAGGTGCAGGAGAACCAGGTGGTCGGCCGTATCCGATTCGATGGCGAGCTGCCGCCGCGCCTGCGCCAGAACCAGCGGGTTGCCGCGCGCGTCCTGCTAGAGTCCACGGACGATGCGCTCAAGGTGCGTCGTGGCCCCTTCCTGGATACGGGGGGCGGTCGCGTGGCCTATGTGGTGGAGGATCGCATCGTGCGCCGGCGCGTGATCCAGACCGGGTCGAGCAATCTGCGCGAGGTGGAGATCCTGCAGGGTCTCGAACCCGGCGAGACGGTGGTGATCTCCGATATCTCAGTCTTCGATGGGGCCGAGTCGCTCATGCTGGCCCGTTGAGCGTCACATCAAGTATTCGTTTCTGCCCAATTATTTTATTAGTAAATGACTCTGCGCGGCTGCGGGCTGCGTCGGAGTCGAGCGCCAAGGAGTCATTCATGTTCAAGATGGAGCACATCACCAAGGTGTACCGCACGGAGCTGGTGGAGACCCATGCGCTGCGTGACTTCAGCCTGACCGTGGAGTCGGGGGAGTTCGTCGCGGTCACCGGCCCCAGCGGCTCCGGTAAGACCACCTTCCTCAACATCGCAGGCCTGCTCGAGTCACCGAGCAGCGGACGCTACATGCTGGACGACCTCGATGTGAGCGAACTGGATGACAACGCCCGCTCGCGCATCCGCAATCAGAAGATCGGCTTCATCTTCCAGAGCTTCAATCTGATTCCGGACCTGGACGTGTCCGACAATGTCGAGGTGCCCCTGCGCTACCGCGGCATGAAGGGCAGCGAACGACGCGAGCGCATCGAGGCCGCCCTCGACCTCGTGGGCCTCGCTTCGCGCAAGCGCCACCTGCCGGCGCAGCTCTCCGGCGGTCAGCAGCAGCGCGTGGCGATCGCGCGGGCCCTGGCCGGTAACCCCAGCTGTCTGCTGGCGGATGAGCCGACGGGGAATCTCGACTCGCTGATGGCGCGCCAGGTCATGGAGTTGCTGGAGGAGATCAACGGTCGCGGCACCACCATCATCATGGTGACCCACGATCCGGAGCTGGCGCGACGGGCGCAGCGCAACGTGCACGTGCTCGACGGCTGCGTCTCGGACCTCGAAGGCGAGCTCGTGGGCTCGGCTGCAATCGCCTGAGGGACCAAGCGATGTTTGCCTATCACCTGCGCCTGGCCTGGAAGAGCCTGTGGTCCCATCGGGCCCTGAGCCTGCTGATGATCGCTGCCATCGCCGTGGGCATCGGTGTGTCGATGACCACGCTGACGATCTACTACCTGATGTCCTCCAACCCCATCGCCCATCGCAGCGACGTGCTCTACGCGGTACAGCTGGACGGTTGGGACCCGGAAGATCCCTACAACGAGGACCCTGTGGGACCGCCCTGGGAGCTCACCTGGCGTGATGCCACCGCCCTGCGCAGTAGCGATATACCCACCCGTCAGGCGGCCATGTACAAGTCGACCTTCGTGGTGCAGCCGGAACGTGAGGACGTCAATCCCTTCCTCTCCATCGCCCGCGTGACCGACGGCGATTTCTTCGCCATGTTCGATGTGCCATTTATCTACGGCGGCCCCTGGGATCAGGCGGCGGATGATGCGGCCGAACAGGTGGTGGTGCTGAGTCGCAGCGTCAACGAGCAGGTGTTCGGTGGCGAGAACAGCGTGGGTCGGACGCTGATGATGGGAGACCGGCCCTTCCGCGTCTCCGGGGTGATCGACGACTGGAATCCCACACCCAAGTTCTACGATCCGAACAACGGTGCCTACGATGACGCGGAGGATATCTACGTGCCGCTCACCCTGACCTATCCGCTGCAGCTTGACTCCGCTGGCAACACCAACTGCTGGAAGGCCGAGGCGATGGACTCCTACGACGGCTTTATGAATTCCGAGTGCGTGTGGATCCAGTACTGGGTGGAGCTGCGCTCGTCCGATCAACGCGGCGAGTATCAGCGCTATCTGGATGCCTACGTCGGCGAGCAGAAGAGCCTGGGGCGTTTCGAGCGCCCCCTGGACAACCGCCTCACCAATGTGGGGGACTGGCTGGACGTGCGCCGCGTGGTGGCGGACGACAACAAGGTGCTGGTCGGCCTCTCCTTCATGTTCCTCGCCGTCTGCCTGTTCAACACGGTAGGACTGCTGCTATCGAAGTTTGTAGGCAAGGCGTCTCAGATCAGCATCCGCCGGGCCCTCGGTGCCACCCGTGGGGAGCTGTTCCGCCAGCACCTGGTGGAGGTGTCGGTGATCGGTCTGCTGGGCGGTGCCTTGGGTCTGGCTCTTTCCTACCTTGGCCTGCTGGGGGTACGCGCGCTCTACGCTGGCGCCGATCGCACCACCTACCTGGACCTGAATATGGTGTTGCTGGGGGTGGTGTTGGCCTTGCTGTCGAGCGTGGCCGCCGGTCTGTATCCCACCTGGCGGGCTGCTAACGTCGATCCAGCCCCCTTCCTGCGCGCGCAGTAGCTTTCGGACACGAGGAGACAAGACGATGCTAGAGATGCGACCCATCCTCAGCGCGCTGACCCGCAACAAGACCGGCGCCATCCTGATTGCGCTGCAGATCGCCTTCACCCTGGCCGTGTTGATCAATGCAGCCTTCATCGTGTCCCAGCGCGTAGCGCACATTTCCCGCGATACGGGCATGGATGTAGATCACATCGTCACCGCTCAGTCCTGGGCCGTGGCAGATGATGCTGACATCGAGAACATGATCGATCTCGACGTTGCTGCCCTGCGCGAGTTGCCCGGTGTCATCGCTGTCACCGCCAGCAACCAGGTGCCCCTGTCCGGGGGTGGCTGGGGCGATACGATCTTCAACGCCGTGGACGGTGAAGAGGGGCGGGTGAGTTCCAACGCGGCCCGTTACACGCTCAACGAGCAGGCCCTCGACGCGCTCGGCCTCACGCTGGTGGAGGGACGAGGCTTCAACCGCGAGGAGATCAGCTGGCGTGCCCCGAACAGTTCTGCGTCCGTGCCGAGCCTGATCGTGACCCTGCCCCTGGCAAAGGAACTGTTCCCGGACGCTGACAGCTACGTCGGACAGACAGTCTACGACGACCTCGATCAGCCGATGACCGTCGTCGGTGTGGTGGAACAGATGCACGGCGCCTGGGTGGGTTGGGACCGTCTGGACATGGTGATGCTGTCGCCGGAGAAGCCCCCAGGGCCGCTCGTGCGCTACCTGGTGCGGGTTGAGCCCGGCACCACCGATGCCATGCTCGAGCAGGTCGAGACCGTGCTCACGGAGCGCGATCGGACCCGCGTGGTCCGCGCCGTAGAACCGATGTCCCACTTCCGCGACAACAGCTACACGCGCGATCGGGCCATGGCCATCCTGATGGTGGTGGTGGTGGCGATGCTCACGCTCATCACCTCCCTCGGCATCATCGGTCTGGCCAGCTTCTCGGTGGCTCAGCGCACGCGTCAGATCGGCACCCGTCGAGCGGTCGGCGCGCGGCGCATGCACATCGTGCGCTACTTCCTGGTGGAGAACTGGCTGATCACCACCGGCGGCGTGGTCTTCGGTACCATCCTCGGCGTCGCCTTCAACATCTGGCTGGCGCAGGCTTATGAAATTGATCGCTTGAATCCCGTGTACGTGCCGGTGGCGATTCTGGCGATCTGGGCCATCGGCCTGTTGTCCGTGCTGGGCCCCGCGCGGCGCGCCTCGAGGATTCAGCCGGCGATTGCTACACGTACGGTCTGAGGCAGGCGATGGTTGACCGATCGACACGGGGCGGGGGCGGCCTCGGCTCACGCTCCGAAGGAGGACCTGCCCCGTCATGAGTCGGGTGCTGATCATCGACGACAACGACGCCGTGCGCACGGCGCTCAGCGTCCTGTTCACGCTGCACGGGCTCGAGTCGATCACTGCCGACAGCCCTGAGGCGGGCCTCGCCGCGCTCGAGGAACACGCCGTGGACCTGGTAGTGCAGGACATGAACTTCACCCGCGACACCACGTCCGGCGAGGAGGGCATCGCCCTGTTCCAGGCCCTGCGCGAGCGCGACCCCGATCTGCCCGTGGTGCTGCTGACGGCCTGGACCCATCTGGAGACGGCCGTGAGCCTCGTGCGCGCGGGGGCGGCGGACTACCTGGGCAAGCCGTGGGACGACGAGAAGCTCATCACCACGGTGACCAATCTGCTGGAACTTCGGGCCGTGTCCAGCGAGCACCGGGAACTGTTGAATGCGCGCCGTCTCGCGCGTCAACGCCTTGCCGAGCGCCAGGATCTGTGCGGGCTGGTATACGAGAGCGACAGCATGCACGAGCTGGTCACGGTGGCCACGCGCATTGCGCCGGCCAACGTGCCGGTGCTGATCACCGGCGCCAATGGGGCGGGCAAGGAGAAGCTGGCGGAGATCGTCCAGGCCAACTCCAGCGTACGCGACGGCCCCTTCGTCAAGGTCAACGTCGGGGCCCTGCCAGCGGAGTTGATCGAAAGCGAACTGTTCGGTGCCGAGGAGGGCGCCTACACAGGATCGGGCGCGGCCCGCGCAGGCCGCTTCGAGGCCGCCGACGGCGGTACCTTGTTCCTCGATGAGATCGGCAACCTGTCCATGGCCGGCCAGGCCAAGCTGCTGCGCGTGCTGCAGACCGGGGAGTTCGAACGTCTGGGCAGCACGGTGACCCGGCGGGTGGACGTCCGGGTGATCTCCGCGACCAATGCGGACCTGCCGGAGGCAATCGCTCGCGGGGAGTTTCGTGAGGATCTGTTCTATCGCCTGAACGTGATCGAACTGCAGGTGCCTCCGCTGGCCGAGCGCATGGATGATGTGCTGCCCCTTGCCGATCATCTGCTGGAGGGAAAGGCGCGTATCAGTGCGGCTGCGCGCGATGCCATGCTTCGCTATCACTGGCCGGGCAACGTACGTGAGCTGCGCAATCGCCTGCAGCGCGCGCAGCTCCTCTGCCAGGACGGCAATATCTCGCCAACGGATCTGGGGTTGGAGTCTCAGGCCGATGGCCGCTCCCTCCCCCAGGGCAGGGTTGGTCAGGCACCGATGAACGCGCTCACCGCGCAGGCGATCACCGATGCGCTCGAGCGCTACGAAGGTAACGTGACCCAGGCGGCCCGGGAGCTGGGCATGTCACGGCAGGCGCTGTACCGGCGTATGGAGAAGTTCGGTATTCCGCGGAGCCGTTGAGCTGACGTGTGACGGCCGGGCCAAGGCTGCCTGCCACGCGTCCAGCTGTCATCATCCAGGCCCGTGAAAGCGTTGAAGACATCTTTCGAGGGGCGCGTGGCGCTGGGCGTTGCGCTCGCCTGCGCGGCGGCGGTCGCCGTCACGGCCCTGGTCGGCATCCGTGCGCAGGCGCCGCTGCTGGGCGTGGTGCTGGGGCTGGCCACCGGGGTCGCTGGCGCCGTGCTCAGCACCTACTGGCTGTGGCGAGGTCATCGCCGTGCCCTCGCCGCCCTGGCCGATGGTCTCGAGCGCCTGGCCGACCGCGACTTCTCCGCGGGCGTGGGGACGCCCTCGAGTCTGCGTGAACTCAACGATATCGCCAGCGCCTTCAACACGCTGACGGAGGTGATGCGCGAGGAGCGTCTGACGCTCTTTCAGCGCGAACTGCTGCTGGACACGGTGCTGCAGGCAAGTCCCCTGGCACTGTTGTTGACCGCAGGCGGCGGTCGCGTGATCTACAGCAATCCGGCGGCGCGACAGATTTTCCGCAGCGACGGCAAGCTCGAGGGGCTGATGTTCGACGAACTGCGGGCCCAGGCGCCGGAGGGCCTGCGTGAAGCCCTGGAGCGCGGTCGTGACGGGCTGGTCACCGTGGAACTCGACGACGAGCCCGAAGTGTTCCATCTGAGCTTTCGCCGCTTCACGCTCAACGCGCGCCACCACCAGCTCTACCAAATCAAGCAGCTGACCGCGGAGATCACCCGTCAGGAGGTGACTACTTGGAAACGGGTGATCCGGGTGATCTCCCACGAGCTGAACAACTCCCTGGCCCCCATGCGCTCGCTGGCCAATTCGGGGCGGCGTCTGGTGCAGGGACCGACACCGTCGGCGGAGGCGCTGGCACTGGTCTTCGACACTATCGTCGATCGTGCCGAGCACCTCAGCGGCTTCATCCAGGGCTACGCGCGCTTTGCCAAGCTGCCGGCGCCGCGTCCCGCCGCCATCGACGGCGAGGAGTTCCTGCGTCGCCTGGACAGTGTGGTGACCTTCCGCTCGGCCGGTCCGCCGCCGCAACGCCCCCTGTGGGCGGACCCGGCCCAGCTGGAGCAGGTGATGATCAACCTGCTGAAGAACGCCCACGAGTCGGGTTCGGCGGCCGAGGAGGTGGAACTGGAGATCATCGAGGATCCGGGCCGCGTTCGCCTGCTGGTGCGCGACCGCGGCCAGGGCATGTCGGAGGAAACGCTGCGCAGCGCCCTGCTGCCCTTCTACTCCACCAAGCGCACGGGTACGGGGCTGGGCCTGCCCCTGTGCCGTGAAATAGTCGAGGCGCACGACGGGCGACTACGATTTCCCAACCGTATCGAACGCGTCGTCGAAGTCATGGTTGAGTTGCCGTATACGGCATCAGCTACGGAGCCCTAATCGCGACTAACTTCCGGATTACGATGGCGACAATACGTATCCAGGAGAGAGTAGCGATGTTTTGGTTCGGTTTTGTCTAGGTTTTGTCGACATGAATGTTCGTCATTGCATTGACATTGCCGATTGTGGTGACTAGGGTTTCGTGTGTTCCCCGAATTCAATCACTGGAGTACCCCGACATGCAGGAATCCTCTAGCCGGAAGTCGAACTGGGCATATCTGAGCAACCACGGCCACGTGCTGGTGTGCCTGGCCCGCGATCCCAACGCCCGTCTTCGCGACGTCGCCGCCGCCGTCGGTATCACCGAGCGCGCTGTGCAGCGCATCGTGGCCGAGCTGGAAGCGGGCGGTGTGCTCATCCGTGAGCGCGAAGGCCGTCGCAACCACTACACGCTGAATCGCGACTGCTCCCTGCGTCACTCGGTCGAGGGCGGCGCCACGGTGGGTGATCTGCTCGAGGCTGTACTTGGCCCGCGCAAGGTGGCCCAGCCCGCAGCAACCACCTCGGTCACCGAGTTCGCTCGCGTCGGCTGATAACGCTCTCGGGGGCCACTGCTGCCGGATCCCCGGGCGGTGTACGCCAGTCGTGCACTGCCCGGTATCTCCGGTCAGCAGATGGTCACCGGCCGGGCGGGCTCAAGGTACACTTCGCCGCTATCGCGGCAGCAAGGTACATGAGCCGGCCCATGGATCCAGAGCAATACGCTAACGACTACCCCTCCCTGGACTTCTCACAGCCGCACCCTGGCGTGTTGCTGATCGAGTTGCCTCCCGCTCCCGGTCGGGAGATCGCCGTCGCAGACGGCGACATGCATGGCGACCTGGCTGACGTATGGACCACCGTTGACGGTGACGCGAGCGTGCGCTGCGCGCTGATTGCGGGCGCCGGTGAAGACGGTTTCTGTGCCGGCGGCGGTTACGAGCTGATCGAAGAGATGATCGGCGACGATCGCACGCTGCAGCGGGTCTGGCGCGAGGCCCGGGACCTCGTCTACAACATCATCAACTGCTCCAAACCCATCGTCTCGGCGATCCACGGGCCTGCCGTGGGGGCCGGCCTGGCGGTGGCGCTGCTCGCCGATGTCTCCATCGCAGCGCGCGACGCTCGCCTGCTTGATGGCCACGTCCAGCTCGGTGTCGCCGCGGGCGATCATGCGGTGATGATCTGGCCCCTGCTGTGCGGTCTCGCCAAGGCGCGCTACCACCTGTTGACCAACACACCTGTCTCCGGTGAAGAGGCTGAACGCATGGGCCTGGTTTCCCTGTGCGTCGAGCGTGACGAACTCCTCGACCGGGCCCTCGACGTAGCGGCCAATCTGGCCGATGGCAGCCCCTCCGCCATCCGCTGGACCAAGTACGCCCTGAACAACTGGCTGCGCCAGGCCGGTCCGGCCTTCGACGCATCGCTGGCCATGGAGTTCATGGGGTTCCGTCAGCCCGACGTGCAGGAGGGCGTGGCGGCGCGCCGCGAGAAACGCCAGCCGCAGTTCGACGATGACGCGTGGTAGCTGATCTCCGTGGGCGGGAGCCCTTCCGGTACCTGATTCCCGCGCAGGAACTCAGGTGGTCTGCTCGCTTTCCGTCTCGATGCGACCGCTGGGCGGTGAGGCGTCCACGAGGTTGGCGTAGAAGCGGCGGCTCGCCTGCTGCCAGGAGCGTTGCAGGGCGGCGTCGCGGCATTCCGAGGGTTTGAGCTCCAGGGCGCCCATGATGGCCTTTTTCAGGTCTTCATCGAGGATGCCCGTGACGCCGTTGTCCACCACATCGATGGGCCCCATGACCGGATAGGCGGCTACGGGAACAGCGCAGGCCATCGCCTCCAGCAGAACCAAGCCCAAGGTATCAGTTCGGCTAGGGAAGACGAAAACATCAGCGGACGCCAGATAGCGGGTGAGCTCTTCGCCGAAGCGGTAGCCCGTGTAGACCGCATCCGGGAAGTCGCGACGCAACTGCTTCAGCGCCGGGCCGTCGCCGACTACGTACTTGGTGCCCGGCGTGTCCAGCTTGAGGAAGTCCTCGAGGCTCTTCTCCACTGCCACGCGGCCCACGTACATCTGGATCGGTCGTTCGTCCTGCAGGAAGCTCTTGTCGCTCGGGTGGAACGCCGTGGTGTCGACTCCCCGCGGCCACAGCACCACGTTGCGGAAGTCGTTTGAAAGCAGATCCTCACGCTGCGTCTCCGTGCCCACCATGGTGTGTTCGGCAGCACTGTGGAACCAGCGCATGTAGCCGTAGGACCAGCTGAGGGGGATCGGGAAGCGAGCCCGTACGTACTGCGGGAAGCGCGTGTGGTACGAGGTGGTGAAGAACAGCTTGCGCTTGATGCAGTACTTGCGCGCCGCCAGTCCCAGGGGGCCCTCGGTGGCCACGTGGATGCGATCGGGCTGCAGCTCATCCAGCATGCGCGCCACCTTGCGACCCGGGAACAGGCTCAAGCGAATCTCCGGGTAGGTGGGGCAAGGGGTGCGAAGGAAGTCCTGTGGCGTGATGAAGTGAACGTCGTGGCCGTCTTCCGTCAGGCACTCGCCCGTGTTCACAAGTGTCGTGATGACTCCGTTGACCTGCGGCTTCCACGCATCGGTCACTATGGCGATCTTCATGCTGTCGTCGCGGCCCCGTGAGTTGCTGCGGATGTGGGCTCGGGTGAGCGTGGTGGGAGCGCTGGAGGGGTGGGCGGAATTGTGCAGAGCACCCCCAGGCGAATGACCGCGCACGATAAACGATCGTCCTGCGTTTTGGTAGGGAAAATGCCGCCGCAAGCGCGTATCGCGCGCGGACCCTTCAGGTGGGCGGCAGAAGCCGGCGCAGCTCGTCGAGCGTGGTGGCCTGTTGTGGTTGCTTGTCGTCGCGGCGCCGACGGTAACGGGCGAAGCGCAGGGCCAGGCCACCGGGGTACTGAGGGCTCGTCTGCACGCCGTCGAAGGCGATTTCGTACACGATTCGGGGGGGCAGTTGCACACCCAGGCTGTCTTCGTCGACGGCCAGGGGGGGCAGGTGCTCGGTCTGCCAACGCAGCACCTCGTCGGTCAGGCCCTTGAAGGTCTTGCCGACCATGACATAAGCATCGGCGCCGTCGCGCGCCGCCAGGCGCAGGTTGCTCATCATCCCCTGGCGCCTGCCGCTGCCCCACTCGCAACCGATCAGCACCAGGTCCGCCGTGTGAGTGGGCTTGAGCTTGAGCCATGCGCCGCCGCGTCGCCCGGCCGCGTAGGCCGCATCCAGGTCCTTGGCCATGACACCCTCGTGGCCGTCCGCCAGCACCTGATCGACGAAGCGTTCCACCGCCTGTGGATCCGCACTCTCCAGGCGTGCCACCTGATGCGTGTCCGGTACCAGGTCCTGCAGGGCGGCCAGGCGCTCCTGCAACGGTTGGTCGATCAGGTCCGTGCCGTCCAGGTGCAGACAGTCGAATACGCGCAGGCTGAGGGGGATCTGCTCACGCATTGCGTCCACGTCCAGCCGTCGACCAAAGCGCTTCATGGTGACCTGGAAAGGCAGGGGGCGCTCGGTCTGCGGATGCAGGGCGATGGCTTCACCCTCCAGAATGAATGCCTGGGCGCCGAGCGCACCGGCCCACTCGACGACTTCCGGCACGGCGCCCGTCACATCGTGCAGCTGACGGGTAAACACGCGCGTGTGCTCACCCTGGCGATGGATCTGCACGCGGGCGCCGTCGAGCTTGCTCTCGAACACGGGCCGCGTGCAGCGTGCCAGGGCGTCCGCAAGGTCACTCGCGGTCTGTGCGAGCATCGGTTGCAGCGGGTGCATCAGGCGCATGCGTGCTGCTGCCAGGGTGTCGCGATCACCGCGACTTGCCAGCCGTGCCACGGCGGGCAGGTCGCCGCCTAGCATGGCGGCCCGGCGCACGAGGTCGAGCTCCAACTGATAGGCTTGCGCGATCGCATCTGCCAGTACGCCTTCCAGAGCGCCGTGGCGTACCTCGCCCACGAGCAGGCGACCGAGATAGTCACGCTGGTCGTCCCTGAGGCGGGCACCGAGCGTGCGCAGCACTTCGCCGCGGGCAGCCTGGGAGCCCGCACCGCGCAGGGCGGCGAGGTGGTCCAGGGTCTCGTGCAGGTCGGCCAGGGTCAGCAGCGCATCCTCGGTGCGCTTGTCGGCGTCGCCGTGAAGGTGAGCCTGAACCGTGCGATAGCCGATGCCGATGCGGCCCTGGGCCAGGGTGCCCGTGAGGTAGCAGGCAGCGAGATAGGCGTCGTGGTCGTTCAGGGGTGCGAGCAGCTCGGCGACGATCGCCGTCTTGCGCTTCCGGCTGCGCGTCTGCGCCAGGGCCGCCGACGCGTCGACGAGTTGGGCAAAGGGAAGTGAAGACAAGGGCGCTCCTGTCTGAAGGAGGAGTCGAGGTGCCGGAGTTTCCGGATGTCGAAGTGTACATCGAGGCACTGCGTGCACGGATCGGTGACAGCACGCTGCAGCGCCTGGAGATCACCAATCCCTTCGTGCTGCGTACGGTCGAGCCGGGCGTGGGCGAGTTCGCCGGGCGCAAGGTGCAGGGCGTCTCGCGTCTGGGCAAGCGCATCGTCATGCACTTCGAGGAGCAGTTGCATGCGGTGATACACCTGATGGTTGCCGGGCGCCTGCACTGGTCCACCAGCGCGCCCAAGCGCAAGGGCCTGTTTCGCGCTCATTTCGACAACGGCTGCCTGCTGCTGACGGAGGCCGGAACGAAGCGCCGCGCGTCCCTGCATCTGGTACGCGGCAGCGAGGCCCTGGCGGCGCTGGATCCCGGTGGTCTTGAAGTCATGGGCATCGGCTTCGAGCGTTTCCGGCAGTTGGTTGATGAGCACAACCACACCCTCAAGCGCTTTCTCACCGACCCGCGCCTGTTGAGCGGTATCGGCAACGCCTACTCCGATGAAATCCTGCACGAGGCGCAGCTCTCTCCCGTGCGCCTCACCTCACGTCTCGACGCGGCCCAGTGCGAACGCCTCTATCAGGCGATGCAGCGGGTGCTGTTCGACTGGCGCGATCGCCTGCGAGCTCACTACGGCGAGCGCTTTCCGCAGAAGGTCACGGCGTTTCGTGAAGGCATGGCCGTGCACGGGCGCTATGGCGAGCCTTGTCCGCGCTGTGGCACGGCCGTTCAGCGGATTCGGTACGCGGAGAACGAAACCAATTACTGCCCGCGCTGCCAGACAGACGGCAAGCTGCTGGCGGACCGTTCATTGTCGCGTCTGCTCAAGCAGGACTGGCCCCGGACCATCGACGAGTTGGAGCGTCAGAAGCCGCCATAGGCGTGGTCGCAGAGGTTGCCCGCCAGCGCGACTCAGGCGACGAAGGCTAGCCACCAGTTCAGGCCGAGCAGGGCCGGGGCGGCTGCCGCCATCAACCACTGGCTGCGCACGCTCGGTGGACCGCGCCGCTGCAGAAAGCCGCCCCACAGCCAACCACCGCCAAGGCCACACAGAAAGCCCGTCAGGTGTGCGCCCACGTCCGTACGCTCATCGCCCACGCCGAGAAAGGCGAGCAGCGCCACGCCGGCGCCGAGGGGGCCCAAGCGACGCAACCAGCGTTCGCCCGGCTGCAGCTGCACACGCCATTGAAAGGCGGCAATCAGACCCAGGGCTGCGAACACGCCGGTCGACGCGCCCACGGCCGAGTGCTCCAGTGGCTGCAGCCACGCGTTGAGCAGGTTGCCCATGGCGCCGCAGAGCAGAATCGTGAGCCACGCGGCGCCGCTGCCCAGGGACAGGCTGGCGATGAAGCCGAACATCACGCCGAACAGCATGTTGCCCACCAGGTGCGCCATGTCCAGATGCAGCGTGAGGGCGGTGAAGACGCGCCACCATTCCCCGCCGCGCACCAGGGCGGCCTGCAGGCGACCTGCGTCCAGCCAGTCGCGACTGCCAAGGTAGGTGGTCTGGGCGAAGGCGAAGAACACCAGCAACAACACCAGACCAAGAGCGCCGAAGCGAGCGCCGATGGCTGCCTGGCGCGGCCGCGCGAGCACATCGGGCAGGGTGCGCCAGCGATCGCGCCCGTCATCGTGCTCGCTCTCGTAGCGGACGATCTGTTGCAGCGCGTCGGCAGCCACCTCCTGCGGCACCAGCAGCAGCAGGGCGCCGTGCTCCCCGCGCGCCCATTCGCAGGGCAGATCGAGCGCCGTCAGCACGAATGCACGGTCGGCGAGGCGCTGGTAGTCACGACCGCGCATGACCACGTGCCAGCCAGGCCACAGCTGGTCACTCATTCAACGTCGTCCATGTCGCCGAAACACCCTTCCTTGCCTGCCGCCAGAGTGGCCGTTACTGTCGGCATTCTCTTACTCAGGAGTGGAAAACTTAATCCGCCGGAACCGGTCAGAGGTGAACATGAACACTCGTAAAGCCTGGTCATTTCCCTCCGCTCTCGCCTTGCTTGGCGCTCTGCTCGTACCGCTTCAGCTGGCGGCGATGACCGAAGAGGAAGAGATTCTCATCGGTCGACAGGCGCACGCCCAGATCCTGCAACAGTATCGCGTCTACAAGGACGAAAAGCTGCACGAGTACGTCCGTTCGGTGGGTTCGCGTCTGGCCGCCGTGGGCGAGCGGCCCGAGCTCACGTACACCTTTACGGTGCTCGATTCGCCGGAGGTGAACGCCTTCGCCGCTCCCGGGGGCTATATCTACGTCACCCGCGGCCTGATGAGTTATCTCAACAATGAGGCGGAACTGGCCGCGGTGCTCGGCCACGAGGTCGGCCACGTGGCCCTGCGCCATGCGTCACGTACGGAGCGCAGCCAACAGATGTCCAACGTACTCGGCACCCTGCTGGCCGTGGCTACTGGCATCCCGGGCGCGTTTCTTGCCGGTGACTTTGCCGGATCCGTGTTTACGGCCGGTTACGGCCGCGGTCTCGAGCTGGAGGCCGACGAGGCTGGTGCGCGCTACCTGGCCGCCACCGGCTACGCCCCGGAAGCGATGATCGACGTGATCGGGGTGTTGAAGGATCAGGAGATCTTCGAAGTGAAGCGGGCCGAGGTGGAGGGCCGAGAGCCCAACGTCTATCACGGCGTGTTCGCCTCGCACCCCTCGGCCGACACGCGCCTGAAGGAAGTGGTGCAGAAGGCGGGCAAGGCCAAGGAGGACGCCAAGGGCGAGGTGCTGAACGAGTTCACCTTCCTCAACTTCAGCGACGGCATGATGTTCGGCATGTCGCCGGCAGAACCGCGCCGGGCGCGCGGCGAACAGCACAACCCGGACATGGGCGTGGGCTTGCGCGTGCCGTTGGGCTGGATCGTGCAGATGGGTAAGAACCAGATCGTCGCCGAATCGACGGATAACGAAGCGATTCTGCAGGTGAAGGCCTACAAGAACACCCGTATACGCGAACCGAAGGACGTCCTCGTGCGTCGCGTGGGCCGTGATACGGAACTGCTCGATGCTTACCCGCTGAACGTCAACGGGTTCACTGCCTACACGGCCATCGCCACCCGCAGCGCCTCGCCCTTCGGTCAGCGCAACGTGCGCTACGGCGTGGTCCTGGTCGGCGACCAGGCCTACATCTTCGCCGGCGCCACGCAGAGCACTACCGATCAGCTCGCTTTCGATGCAGAGTTCAAGCGGGCGATCAGCAGCCTGCGCCTGCTCACCTCCAAGGAGAGGGACCTGGCGCGGCCGCGCATCATCCGGCTGGAGCGCGTTCAGCCAGGCATGACCTTCGCCTATCTTGCCGCCACGTCGCGGTTGCCAAATTTCGCCGAGGAGCAGCTGCGGCTGATCAACGGCATGTTCCCGGACGGGGAGCCGGAGCCGGGGAGCTACGTGAAGATTCTGGAGTGATCGCGTGGGAGTGAGCTTTCTAAGGGGCAGAGTTACCGTCGCTGGGCGGTGTGCAGTATCGGGGATCGCCGTCGGCCTCTCGGTGCTGCTGCTGTTGGCGACCGGCGCAGCGAGCGCCCAGGAGGGGGAAGAGGCCCCGCTGCCGCAGGAGGAGCAGGTGCCCGCCGTTGCCTCCGAGGAGGCTCCCGCGGTCGTCGCGCCGGAAGCGGCTACGGAGTCGATCGCCGATCTCAGTGCCGAGACCATCGAAGCGCTGGTCCGCGCTCACGCCACCTACGTGGAGGCAGGTGACTCCGGTGCCGCCCTGCAGGCGGCAGCCCTGTTGCGCGAGTTTCACGAGGAGCGTTTCGGCGTGGACAGCTTCGAGGCCTTGCCCTGGGTGAAGCTGCATGCGTATTCCTACGCTCGCATAAAAGACCACAACAACGCCCGCCGCGTCTTCGATCGGGCGATCGCCCTGACCGAACGCTATGAAGGCCTGTACAGCTTCAACCTGGTCTACCTGCTGAGTTCCTTCGCGGATCAGATGGAAGCGCTGGGCGAGGACGAGGCTGCGGAGAGTGCTCTGCTACGGGCCAAGTTCATCACCCATCGACGGCTGGGCATCAACAATCTCGATCAGGTGGAAGTGTTGCGCGAGCTTTCGGACTTCTACCGTCGCAACTACAGCGTGGAGAAGGCCCAGCGCGAGCAGGACTTCATGCTGCGCATACACGAACGCAAGTACGGCGAATCATCGCCGGAGCTGGTCCCCGCCCTGTACGAGTACGCCAACTACTACATCGACATCGGTGACTTCCAGAGCGCACTCCCCGTGTACCGCCGCGCGCTGGAGATTCTCGAAGACGCCTATGGCGAGGACGATCTGCGTCTGGTCGAACCCCTGCGCGGCATCGCCCTGACCTACATCAAGCGCAACTACTTCCGTGGCGAGGGGAAACGATCACTGGAACGGGCCGTGCGCCTGTTCGAGGCCGACGAGCTGGCGGACGTGAACGACTACGCCGAGAACCTGCTTACGCTCGGTGACTGGCACCTGCAGAGCAACAGCCCCGGCGATGCCGTGGACACCTACAGGCAGGCCTGGCAGGTGATCTCGGAGACGGACGGCAACCAGGCGCGTGCCGAGGCACTGCTGGGCAAGCCGGTACAGGTGGAGTACGTGAGGCCCTACAACGTGTATCCGGACTGGCGCGTCCGTTCCTTCCTCACGGCGGACAACTACCTGGAGATCACCTTCCTGGTGAGTGCCGAGGGCAGGGTGACGAAAGCGCGGATCACCGACAGTACGGCTTCGCGGCGAACGGAAAACGAGACCCTCTCGGCGATTCGTGCGGCGCGCTTCCGCCCGGCCTTCGTCAACGGTCAGCCGGTGCAGAGCGAGCTGACGATGCGTCAGTACTTCAGGCCGCGCAAGGGCGGGAAGTAGCGACCGGGAGCGGGCAGCGCTTCAGCCCTCGAGGGCCAGGAATTCCACCAGACGATCGGCCAGGCCCCTGCAGGCGGTTACGCGGGTGCGGGCGATGATCGGGATGGGCACCACGATGGCGGGCAGGTACGAGGTGCCGCGGGCCGAGCTGGTCATGACGCCGGCGTCGGTGGACGTCTCCAGATCCCAGATGGACGCTTCGTAGCTGCTGTCGTTCTCCCACCATTGAAAGCCCAGGCAGCCGACGCCGGCGCCGATTTCGCAGGTGATACTGCCACCGCCGTCGACCGTTTCCGTCTCGCCGTCGAGCCAGACGATGTAGCGAACGCCCGTGTCCTCCAGACGCTCGGTCACGCCCGGTTGCGACAGCAGTTTCGGCAGGTCATCCACCGTGGTGGGCGCGTAACGCGGCTCGAACCAGGGGAACAAGCCGTCGAGAAACTCCTGCTCCGTGCGCAGTTCCATGCCGGGGTTGCCGCTCAGCAAGGCGTCGGCCACGCAGTTGGTGAAGCCCGCTTCGGCCTCCCGCTGGTTGTTGAAGCGGCGCGTGAGCAGCACCACGGCGTCGCCGGTGCTCATGCCGCCGGTGGTGACCGACTGGCGGGCTTCTTCCACGCGTGCGGTCACGCAGCCCGTCTGCGACAGGGCGATCATCAGGGCCGGCACGGTGGCCAGCAGGGCCCGGTTGCGTGCTCGGGCGGCGGGCGTGTTCATCATGGACCCTCGCTTAGGCTGAGGACTGACGGACGTTTCTGCAGGTCCAGCGCCAGCACCGCAGCTGCGTCGCGTAGCGCCTCTTCGTTCGCCTGGGAGAGAGAATTCGTGCCCGTGAGGCCGGTGGATCTTGTCCGGCCGTAGCTGTCCACCTTCCAGCTGTCGAGCAGGTCACCTGATGGCGACAGTAGGTCCACCTTGTAGCGGATGGACACGGAGTAGAAATTCACCCCCGACTGGTCCGGCGTGAGGAACGCATACTCGTCCACCGTGGGGGCGATGATGGCGTCCACGCTCGTGCCGTCCGCGCGCGGCTGTTTCAAAGGCACGGTAGCGCTGAAGACGGAAGAGACCATGCGATCGAACATATTCACGTTCGCCTCGCCCAGCTCCACGTTGATCTCAGGGCCATAGAGCAGCTTCTCGATATAGAGGAACTTGCTGAAGTCGGCCTCTTCGTAATACACGCCGATGGTGACGGGCAGTGCGGCCATCAAGGGAGTCGGGACGCTTGCGGGTACTTCGATGTTGCGGGCACAGCCGCCCATCACCAGTACGCCCAGGGCAAGCGCGCAGAAGGCCCTTCGATCGCGCCAGATCTTGCGAATCATTGACAAGTCTTTCCCCGCTCCTCCGGTCAGATCCCCATCCTGCCCCGAGCCTTGCCTCGGTGGCAATGTCATCGACGTTTCGGGATCCGCGTTGTATCTTTCTCCGGAGGAGCCGATCGACGCTTCGAAGGCCTATCGTCCGCACGTGCGTGTCACCCTCCCGCGTCGGGCCGAACCATCTGCTTTTTCTTCACTCTAAACCCGGCGGGGCCCGACTCCGGCTATCGCTCCCGCCGGCCAGTCGACATGAGTGGAGCGACAGGGGACACGCCATGCGTACCGCCAGACAGCTCATCTTGGTCGCCGCCGCTTCGGGGGCGCTGCTCACGGGCACGGCCTGCAACGATCAGCAGCAGACCTCGTCTCCACCGCCTGCCAGTCAGCCGCCGGCATCGTCCGGGGGTGCGCCGTCGACGCCGCCGGCCGGTCAGCAGAGCCGATCCCAGTCGTCCTCGTCCAGCAGCAGCCGTTCGCAGCAGACGCCGTCGCGCTCATCCCAAAGTTCGTCGTCCAGCAGCAGCTCGTCCTCGTCGAGCAGTTCCTCCTCGTCGTCCAACGGGCCCAGCTCGCCGAGTGCATCGCCGTCGATCCCCGGGTCCACGCCCGTGAACACGGCCAGCCTGCCCCAGGGTGGTCTGCCGAATCCGAATGCTTCGCCCGGCGATCAGCGGCCCATGGGGCTGCCGAAAAAGCCCAGCTCCGGCGGCGGCGAGGAAACGTCCGCCTCCGCGTCCACCGACGCGCAGGGTCAGAGCAGCGCCGATGCCAGTGCGAATGCCTCCACCAGCCCGGCTGGCGAGAGTGCCGGTGGCGGGGAAGAATCGGCCCTGCCCCCCGATCCCAACGCGGAAGCGGGCCCTCAGGGCAACGACGATCCCGATCTGTTCGCAGATCCCACGGAGTCGAGCAGCGCGGCGGAGGCAGCCGTGGCCGCCGCGGAGGCCGCCGCCGAGGCCGTGGAAGAGGCGCAGGAGTCCCTGGACGAGGCGGTGGCCGATGCCAGCGACGCCAGCGAGTCGGCCAGCGACGCCGAGCCGACGGATCCCAGTGAGACCGAACTCGATGACCTGTTCGCCGAGGAACAGGCGGCGAGCGAGTCACAGGCGAACAACGCCAGCTCGCCGAGCAGCAGCAGCGCCAGCAGCGCCTCGGCCAGCGCCAGTGCCTCCTCCAGCCAGTCACGGGCGTCGGACAGCTCCTCGGGCGCCGAGGCATCCAGTGCCTCGTCCAGCTCCGCCGCGGACTCGGCGGCGTCGAGTTCCAGCCCCGCTCAGGCGGCCGCGGCCGCCCAGGCAGATGCCGCTCAACAGGCGGCGCAACAGGCCGTGGACGCCGCCCGTGCCGCCGTGTCGTCCGCCTCCAGCGCGGCCAGCGACGCATCGACTCGACAGAATCAGGCAGACGGCGGCGGCGCTCAGGCATCCGCCTCGTCAGCGCCCAGCACGGCCGGCGGTGATGCGTCGGCCCAGCGGCAGCAGAGTGCGTCCACCGACGTGGCCGAGACCAACGACGCGGAGCGCCTGTATCAGGCGTCGATCGAGTTGCAGCGCGCCGCCGAGCAGATGCGGGCGGCGGGCGAGGCGATCGCCGAGGCCAATCGCGAGGCGCAGGCCGCCGCCGAGGAGGCGGCGTCCAGCGACGCGGCCGCTGCAGCCGGCGGCAGCGCATCGCCGGCCGGTTCGGAGCAGCAGGGCGAGCGCACCGCGCAGACGGCCGGTGGCGGTGAACCCGGTCAGGCCGAGGACGGGGAGCCCAGCGGCGGCGGTGCCCCGGCCGCGGGCGACCCGGCGGACTTCGAGCGCGCTGCGCAGGAACTCGAACGCGCGAGTGCGCGCATGGCCGAGGCCGCCCGCGAGGCGGCCGGTGCCCGCGTGGCGGGCGAGGCCGGCGAGCCGGGTGGCCGTCAGGATGATGTGGGCTACCAGCGTCCGCCGCCGCGGGTGGCCGTGGCCATACCGATCCCCACGCGCGGCGGCGGCATCGCCTTGCCCTTGCCACGCCGCCAGTCCCAGGGTGGCCAGCCGGGTGGTCAGCCGCCCGCGGGCCAGTCCGGCGGCGGCCAGCCCGGGGCGCAGAACCCCAGCGGCGGTCAACCGGGAGGCTCCGGGCCCAACGCGCCGAGCAGCAGCGGCGGCGGCGTGCCCGGCGGCGGCGCGATTCCTGACGTGGGCGCGAGTGCCGGCGGCAACGCTGCGGGCTCGCAGGGCGGCCAGGGGGCCGACTGGGCTGAGGATGACCTCGGCATCGACGGCGGCCAGACCGTCGAGGAACGCGTGGCCCAGCTGGAAGAGGAACTGCAGGGCAGCCTCTCCAGCTACGATGGTGAGCTCGCCGATGCCCGCGAGGCGGCCGCCGCAGCAGGACAGGTGGCCTACGCCGATGTGATCGGCGGGGCCGGCGGCGGCGGCGAAGGTGAACCCGGCGGGCCCCAGGGCGGGCAGTCCGGCAGCGGTGGCGTGGCCACGGCCTCCACGCAGACCGGGCCTTCACCGATACCTGCGGTACTGAATGGCGGTGGCACGGGCCAGGGCGGCGTCAGGGCGCCCAGTTCCAACACGCGGGTCGACGTGCCCGAGGATATTCCCGATCCGCAGGGCGATGACGTGGTGGCGCGGCAGATCCGCGAAGCGGCGATGAAGGAGACGGACCCGGAGCTGCGCGAGCGGCTGTGGGATGAGTACCGCCGGTACAAGGAAAGTATCTCCGGCGGCTGAGGACCTGGCGAGGCATGGGCCGAGGGTGGGGCGCGTGGATGTTCCCCGGCCCTCGAGCAACAGATGAGGAGAGCAATGGTGCGCTGGACCGATTTGCAGGTCACGCTGATGGCCCGGTTCGTTGCGTTGGCAGCGATCGCGGGCGCTACGGGTTGTGTCAGCACGACGGTGATACAAACCGGAGCCGTGGCCGCCGTTCAGGCGGAGGAAGAGTTGCCCGAGGAGCAGCTGCTCGATGTGGGTATCACCGTGTTCGACCCGGGCCTGCCGACGCCTGAGGAGGAGGCGAAGGCAAAGAAGAACGCCGTTTCGATCTCCAAGAGTGTGCGTAACGCCGAGGCCCGCTACATCCCCTACGTGCTGAGCGAGACCCTGCAGCAGACGGGGCACTGGGGTGCCGTGCGTGTGATTCCAGGTGCCTCCAACAGCGTGGACCTCACGGTCTCCGGCACGATTCTGCACTCGGATGGCGAGCGCCTTCGCCTGCACGTGGTGGCCAGGGATGCCACCGGACGCCAGTGGCTGGACAAGGAGTACGATCACCTGACGGGGCAGCTTTCCTATCGGGATTCTTTGCCGCTGAACTACACACGCCTGGATCCGTTCCAGGACGTCTACAACATCATCGCCAACGATCTGGCGCAGGCGATGGAGCAGGTGACGCCTAAGCAGCGCGTGGCCATCCGTCAGGTGGCGGAATTGCGTTTCGCCGGCGATCTGTCACCGGAGGCCTTCGGTGATTTCCTCGCCGAGTCCGATGGGCGTTATCAGGCACGGCGCCTGCCGGCCTACTCCGACCCGATGGTGGCGCGCATGCGGCGCATCCGCGAGCGCGAGTACCTGTTCTTCGACACGCTGGATCAGCACTTCCAGACCTTCGCCCAGGAAATGGATGTGCCCTACGACGAGTGGCGCAAGTACACCTACGAAGAGGTCATCACCCTGCGCGAGATCCAGCGTCAGGCCCTTGCGCACAAGCTGATCGGCGGCGCCGCGATCGCCGGTGGCCTGTTCGCCAACACGGACAGTACGGCCGGCAGCATCGCCGAGTGGACCGCCATCACCGGCGGTATCGCCGCCCTCAAGGTCGGTATCGACAAGAAGCGCCAGTCCAAGCTGCACGCCGCCGCCCTGGCGGAGCTCAACGGCTCCTTCGAGGCCGAGGTGGCCCCCATGGTGGTGGAGATCGAAGGGCAGACGGTCACCCTCCAGGGCTCTCTGGACAGCCAGTTCGACGAGTGGCGCGGCATCCTGCGCGACATCTACTCGCTCGAGACCGGCGAGATCGTAAGCACCGGTAGTACCGGTTCGACGGCCAGTTCCGCTTCCGGTGAACGCACCGGAGAAAGCGCGCCGCGTTGAGGCCGCACAGCGTGGGCGCTTGCGGGTTGCTGCTCGCGGAGCTGCAGGCATGCTGAGCGAAGGGCGAGAGCTGGCGGGGCGTTTCCTGTTGCGCCAGCGCCTGGGAGGCGACTCCCAGGGCTCCGTCGTCTGGTTGGCGGAGGATGCGCAGGGAGCGCGGCCCGTTGCCCTGAAGTTCCTCGCACATCCGCCAGATCCGGATCAGCGTCGCGCCCTGCTCGCGCACGAGTTGGCTTGCATGGGGCGCGTACAACACGCCGCCGTGGCCAGGGCCCTGGACGTCTTCGAGGCGGACGGCGAGCCGTTCCTGGCGATGGAAGCGGTGCTCGGCGGCCAGGGTCCGCTGGAGGCCGCTGCCGGTGCCCGCCCGCGTGAGCTGGCCAGCTTGCGTGGGGCGCCTGGCGAGGACTGGATCCGGCCGGTCCTACAACTCGCTTCGGCCCTCCAGGCCGTGCACGCGGCCGGTGTCGTTCACCGCGACGTCAAGGCCTCCAACGTCCTCATCGACACGCAGGGGAACGCCCTGTTGATCGACTTCGGCGTCGCCGCCATGGTGCGCGATGCCCCCGCCGAATACGCCCTGCGCAGCGGCGGATCACCGCTTTCCATGAGCCCCCAGCAGCGCGCCGGCGAGGCGCCGACCGTAGGCGATGACGTGTACGCCTTCGGCGCCCTGTTGCATGAGCTGGCCCTGGGTCGCGCACCGGTGGAAGGCGCGGCCCTGGATGCTCAGGCCGTGAGTCCGGGCCTGCGCGATCTGATCGGTCGTTGCCTGCAAGCGGACCCTGCGGCACGGCCGGCGGACATGACGCAGGTGGCCCGCACCCTCGCCCAGGTGGCTGCCGCGGAGCTCAACAGCACGCGAGCACCGCTCGCCCTGAGCGCCGTGAAGGCTACGGAGTTCATTCGTCCGGCGCCGGTGCGAACGGCTGCCAGTGTCACGGCGACGGCGGCGACCTCCGCCACCGGTCGACGGCGAACCGGGGGCACGCCCTGGCGCCTGCTAGGTGCCGTATCGGCCGTGTGGCTGCTGGTCCTGTCCGGGGTGGTCCTGAGCCTGCTGCCGCCGCGCGACGACGCCCCCGTGGCCGTGCGCGTGGCGCCGCCTGCCAGCGAGTCGGCGCCTGAGGATGTGCGCGAGGAGTCGAAGATCGCGGCACCGATGGAGTTTGCCCGCCTGCGTCGCGAGCGCGCTGCCATGCTCGACGATGTCAATCGCGTACTCGATCTGCAGAGTGCCCTGGAGGCGCGCGCCGTGGCCGACTGGGGAGCGGAGCGCTACGCCGAGGCGGTCGCCCTTGGTGAACAGGGCGACGAGCTCTTTCGTGCCAACGATTTCCTTGCCTCCTCCGAAGCCTATTCGCAGGCCGAAGCGCTGCTGCAGGCGCTGGAGGTGGACGCGCCTGCGGTCGCTGCCAGCCTGGTGAGCGAGGGATGGGCAGCCTATGAAGCAGGTAAGGCGGCCGAGGCGGCGCTCGCCTTCGAGCAGGCGCTCGCCATCGACAGTTCCCTGGCCGAGGCGCGCGATGGTCTCCAGCGCGCTCAGCAGCTCGACGATGTCCTCTCACTCACGGCCAAGGCGCAGGAGCTGGAACGAGCCGGCGCGCTCAGCGAGGCCGCCGGCGCGTACCAACAGGTACTGGCGCTGGACAGCGATCGCCAGGACGCGCGCACAGCGTTGGCGGATCTGCGGGCGCGCCTCGATCGTTCGAGTTTCGACCAACGCATGTCCGAAGGCTTCGCCGCCCTCTCTGGCGGGGACTTCGCCGCTGCCCGGCGTGCTTTCGAGGCCGCCGGCCGGCTCGACCCCAATGCCTCGGCCGTACGCGACGCCCTGGCCCAGGTGGAGGTGGACCAGCGCGGCCAGCGCCTGGCCGTGCTCGGTGAGCAGGCGGAGCGTCTGGCCGGCGAGGAGCGCTGGCGCGAAGCGGTGGAGGCCTATGACGAGGCCCTCGCCATCGACGCCAGCCTGCGCTTCGCTCGCGAAGGACGTGCCCTGGCGCAGCGCATGGGTGAGCTCAACGAGCAGCTTTCCTTTTACGCCGATGACCCCCAGCGCCTCACGGACAATTCGATCCTGCAGCGTGCTGCGCGCGTGCTGGAGACGGCCCGCCAGACCTCGCCACGGGGGCCGAAGCTGGAGCAGCGCCAGGCCCGGCTGCAGCAGGCGATCGAGCAGGTGCGCGAGCCCGTGCTGGTCCGGTTGGCTTCGGACAATCGCACCAGCGTACGCATCCTGCGGGCGGCTGATCTGGGCCGCTTCCAGCAGACGGAGATCCAGCTGCGACCCGGCCGCTATACGGTGGTCGGCACGCGCGATGGATACCGCGACGTGCGCGAGGACTTCACGGTGAGCGTGGGTGGGCAGAGCACGGTGATCGACGTGCGCTGCGTGGAAGAGATCTGAGATGAAGCAGGCGCAGATGAGGCAGGCATCTTGAGCAGCAGCGTGCTGATCGGCCGCGGTGGCGCGGAGGCATCCTACGAACTGCCGGTGACCCTTGGCGGCTCCGGTGCGCAGCAGGTGCCGATCGGTCAGGCGGCCGGTCCCGTGGCCACGCTGAAGGAGATGGCGGGCGGCGAGGTCTGGTTGGTGCCAGCGGCCGGTGCGAACGTCTTGCTGAACGATCGTGCCTTGGGGGCCGACGGCAGGGCCCTGCACGTGGGCGATCGCGTACGACTTGGCGATGAACTTTATCAGGTGGGCCGTCCCGCGCCCGGGGTCTGCTCGTTGACGCTCGCCAGCGCCTCCCTGGAGCAGACCCTGCCGCCGGACGAGCAGGAAGTGGTGGCACTGACGCGCGTGCGCAGCACACCCCCTGTGGCGGCGCCCACGCCGGAGGCGACGCAGACGGGGGCCACGGGCGACGCCGCCATTGCGCCAGCGGCATTCTCGCGCACGGCGCCAGTGGTGGAGCGGTCCAGGGGAATTCCCTGGCAGGTGCCCGCGGGCCTGGTGGCTGCCGTGTTTGCGGCGGTCCTGTGGTTCGTGTTCACCGCAAGATCCGTCACCCTGGACATCACGCCGCCCCCGGAGCACGTCAGCGTGAGCGGCGGGCCCTGGAAGATCGCCCTGGCCGAGCGTCGCCTCATGCGCTCCGGCGAGTACCGGGTGCTGGCCGAGCGTGAAGGCTACCATCCGCTGGAGGAGACCTTCACCGTGGGTTCCGCGGCGGCGCAGGTCTTTACCTATGAAATGGCGAAGCTGCCTGGACGCATCACGGTACGCACGGAACCGGCCCAGGGGGCCACCGTGAGCGTTGATGGGGAGGTGCAGGGCGAGACCCCGCTGGAGGTGTTGCAGGTGGAGCCCGGCGAGCGACTGTTTGCGGTCAGCGCGCCCCGCTACCAGCCGGCCACGGCCACCCTGGAGGTGGAAGGTCTCGATCGCGAACAGACCCTGCGCATCGCTCTGCAGCCGGATTGGGCCGAGGTGACCGTTGCCAGCGCGCCTCCCGGGGCGGAGATCCGCGTCGACGATGAGGTGCTGGGTACCACGCCATCCACCGTGGAGGTGCTGAGCGGTACGCGCCAGCTGGAACTGAAGCTGCCGGGCCACAAGCGCCATCGTCAGTTTCTGCAGGTGCGAGCAGGTCAGGCGCAAACGCTGGATCCGGTCACCCTGGCCGCCGCCGACGGCCTGGTGAATCTGCGTTCCTCGCCGAGCGGTGCCCTGGTGACCGTCGACGGTCGCTTCGCCGGGCAGACGCCGGTGGAGCTGGAGTTGCAGCCCGATCGCAGTCATCGCATCCAGTTGAGCAAGGCCGGCTATCGACCCTTGACCCAGCGGGTCACCGTGCCCAGCGGTCAGGAACGCAGCCTGCAGCTTGCACTGGAGGCGATCACCGGTACCGTGGTGATCGAGGTGGAGCCGGCCGATGCGGAGCTGTTCGTGAACGGCGAGTCCGTGGGCCGCGGCGCCCAGCGCGTGAGCCTGCCGGCGATCGAGCAACGCATCGAGGCGCGTCGCGCGGGCTACGCGCCGGCGACGGCCCGGGTCACGCCGCAGGCGGGCTTCGAACAGCAGGTCAGCCTGGCCCTGCTCACGCAAGCTGACGCTGCCTACGCGGCGATTCCGAAGCAACCGGTGGTGGGGCCGGGCGTCGCCCTGCAGTTCATCGATCCAGCCACCAGTGCGGGCCAGCAGGACGGCGTCCTGCGCTTCACCATGGGTTCTTCACGGCGCGATCCCGATCGTCTGGCCAACGAAGTGCAGTACGAGGTCGAACTCACGCGGCCGTTCTACGTCTCAACACGAGAGGTCACCAACGGGCAGTTCTCCGCCTTCCGCCGCGGCCATCGATCCGGGTCTCTGGCCCAGTATGGCCTGAGCGAACCGCAGCAGCCCGTGGTGCAGGTGAGCTGGCAGGACGCCGCCGCCTTCTGCAACTGGTTGAGTCGCCAGGAGGGGCTGTCGCCGGCCTACGTGGACCAGGGCGGGCAGCTCGTAGCGGCCTCGCCCATGACCACCGGTTATCGCCTGCCCACGGAAGCCGAGTGGGCCTGGCTGGCGCGTTTTGCTGGTGGCGAGGCGCTGAAGTTCCCCTGGGGCGATCGCCTGCCGCCCACGGAGAATTCCGGCAACTATGCGGGGGCGGAGGCGCGCTCGGTGGTCGGTGCGCAGCTGCGCACCTATGAAGATGCTTTTGTGGTGACTGCGCCCGTGGGGTCCTTTGCGGCCGGTCGACTGGGCTTCTACGACCTCGGCGGCAACGTGGCGGAGTGGATCCACGACTGGTTCGGCATCAACGTCGAGCCGGGCCCGCTGGTCGACCCCCTGGGACCGGAGTTCGGCCGCCAGCGGGTGGTGCGCGGGGCGAGCTATCTCAGCAGCGGTGCCACGGAGCTGCGCCTGACCTATCGGGACTTCGATGACAAGGCGCGCGAGGATCTCGGCTTCCGTGTGGCTCGCTACTATCGCTAGGCGCTAAGGAGTACGTGATGGTTCGACAAACAGTGACCTTGGCGGCAGCATCCTGGCGGCGCTGGTTCGCGCTCGTCGCGCTGTTGGGCCTCGGCATGCTCGGGGCCGCTGTCGTGATGGCCCAGGGCGCCGATGAGGACGGCGCCGAGGCGGTCGAGGACGAGGACTTCGGCGCCGGCGACTTCTCTGCCCCAACGCCGGCTGAGGAGGAGGCGCCGCAACGGATCGATCTTGGCAACAGCGGCAGCGGCACCATCATCACGCCGGAACAGGCAGCGGAGGCGGCCAGTCCGCGCACGACCAGCGACGGCGATGAGGCAGGGGACGACGAGGCGGGCGAAGGCGGCGACGACAGCGTCTTCGTGCCCACGGAAGAGATTCGCGTGGATACGGCCATCGCCTTCCCGGTAGACATCTGAGAGAGCAAAGAGTTAACGCGCATGACAGGCACCAGCCGACGCTACGGGTTCGAGTTCTTCTTCCAGCTGACCGCGCTGGTGATCGTGGTCATCGCCGTGCATGCGGTGTACGTGACCACCGTGCGTCCCCTGGCGGATGCGATCATGGAACAGCAGGCGCAGAACATCGAGGCGGATCCGAACTACGTCCCGGAGCGTTCCGTATACATCGTGATCCGCGACTTCGAGCAGGAGACCTGTTTCGTACTGCTGCTGTGGGCCATGGCGATCATCGGCCTGAAGGGTTGGGAAGCGCTGCGCGAGCGCGGCATGCTCGACGGTGAACTGATACCGCTCGCTGAGGGGCTCAGTATCCTGCCGGAAGACACGCGCGAGTACGCGCGACCGGTGCAGGCCCTGCCCGACGGCCAGCGCCAGATGCTGTTGCCGCGTGCGTTGTTGACGGCCCTGCACAGATTTTCCTCCACCCGCAACGTACAGGACACGTCCACGGCCGTGCGCGCCGTGTGCGACGCGGAGTCCGATCGACTCGATTCAGAGCTGGCCTTGGTGCGCTACATCGCCTGGGCCATCCCGTCCGTGGGCTTCATCGGCACCGTGCGCGGTATCGGTGCGGCGCTGGGTGAGGCGCACAAGGCGGTGGAGGGTGACATCACCGGGGTGACCGCCAATCTGGGCGTAGCTTTCAACTCCACCTTCGTCGCCCTGTTGCTCAGCATCGTGCTGATGTTCGTGCTCTACCAGTTGCAGCAGTTTCAGGAACGTCTGGTGCTCGATACGCAGAGCTACTGCGATGAGCATCTGATCGCCCGCCTGCAGGTGCGTGGCGCATGAGTACGCTGGTGCTGGAGTTGGCGGACACGGGGCTCTCCGCCTGGGACGCGGACGCTTCTTCGCTGGTGTCCAGCCCCGGCTACGCGCTGCTGTCGGCCGGTATTGTGGACGCGGTCGGCGAAGACGCATTTTCCCGGGCGCGGCTGGAACCGCGGGCGATCTATGATCGCTTCTGGGACGAGCTGAGCCTCGAGCCCCTGGCCAGTGCCGGGGCCAGCGGGCAGACCGCCGCAGACCTTGCCTGCGAGCACCTCACGCGCGTGTGGACCAAGTTGCAGGTGCATCGGCCGCAGGAGGTCTTCCTGGCCGTGCCGGGCACCTATGATCGCGATCAGCTGGCACTGGTGCTTGGCATCGCCCGAGAGGCGGGCCTGCCGGTGAAGGGCCTGGTGGATGCGGCGCTGGCCGCCGTGCACGCCAGCGAGCCCGGGCGCACGCTCATGCATCTCGACGTGCACCTGCATCGTGCCCTGGTCACCCGCTTCACGCAGGGAGAACAGTTGTCCCGTGCGGGTGTGGAAAGCACGCGAGGCAGCGGCCTGCGCGAGTTGCGTGAGCGCTGGCTGGGCGCTATCGCCAATGCCTTCGTCGAGCGCACGCGCTTCGATCCCTTGCACCAGGCGGAACACGAGCAGCAGCTGTATCAGCAACTCAATCAGCTCTCACAGCTGCTCGGTGAGGACGGACAGCTGGCGCTCGAGATCAGTACGAGTGCTGCCACCCACAGCGCGGTGGTCGATGCGCAGACCCTGCGCGAGGCAGCCAGCCAGGAGTACCAGCGCCTGGTGGAACTGGTGGCCGCCGCCAGTACGCCCGGCGAGCCGCTCCTGCTGCAGCTATCCCATCGCGCCGGCGCACTTCCGGGCCTGGCCGATCTGTTGATGGAACTGCCAGGCGTGGAAGTACAGGTGCTGGCACCGGATGCGGTGGCGCGCGGTGCCCTGGCGATGGCCGAGGCCCTGCGCCAGCGCGACGGCGGTGACGGCGTGCCCTACCTCACGCAGGTGGCCTGGCAGAGCGCAGGGTCCAAGGCGTCGGCGTCGGCGCCGCCGCGCCTGACGCCCGCTGCCGATCAGGTGCCGACGCACGTGGTCTATGAAGGCCTGGCCCAGGCCCTGTCCACGGCACCGTTGCATATCGGCGCCCAGGTCGGCGCTGGCGCGGCCGCGGCCATTCAGCTCGGTGCGCCCCTGCGCGGCGTATCGCGCCAGCACTGTGCCATCGCCATTGGCAGTGACGGCCAGGTCACGGTGCGTGACAGCAGCACCCACGGCACCTGGCTCAACGGTCATCGCATCGAGGGCGAGGCCACCTTGCGCATGGGCGACCGCCTGCGCGTCGGTACGCCCGGCCATGAGCTGCAGCTCGTGCGGGTCGTGAGCTAGTGGGCCGCTAGTCACCATGGCGCGGCGCAGCCGACTCAACGCCTTCAGCCTGTCGTTCCTCGACATCATGTCGTGCGGCTTCGGCGCGGTGGTCCTGTTCTTCATGATCATCAACAACGAGTCGCGCGTGCGCGCGGACGATGCGGAAGCCGAACGGCTGAGTGAGGTGACGCGTCTGGAACTGGCCCTGGACACGCAGCAGGAGCGCCTGGCGGAAGCGCGCAACACGCTCGCCCAGGTCGTCGACGAACTCGACGCCACGCAGGGCCGCAGCGCCCAGCTCATCTCGCGTCTGGAGCTGACCCGCGAGGAACTGGCGGATCTGGAGCAGAAGACGCGCGCCAGTCGCGAGAACGTCAACCAACTCACCTCCGATCTGCAATCGGTGGACGAGGACACGGAACGGCTGCGGGTGGAAAACGAGGGCGCCGCCTTCGGCAACGCGCGGCGTGCCTTCGAGGGTGAGGGCCAGCGACAATACCTCACGGGCCTGCGTCTGGACGGCGAGCGCGTGCTGGTGCTGCTGGATACATCCGCCAGCATGCTGGACGAGACCATCGTCAACGTCATCCGCCGCCGTAACATGCGGGACGAGGACCGTAAGTCGGCGCCGAAGTGGCAGCGTGCCGTACGCACGGTGGAGTGGCTGATCGCTCAGCTGCCGCCGGACGCGACCTTTCAGCTCTACGCCTTCAACACCAGCGCCCAGGCAGCGTTGCAGGGCACCGGCGGCACCTGGCTGGGTCTGGACCAGGCCACTCGCCTCGAGGAGGTGGTGAACGGGCTCAAGGGGCTGCTGCCCAACGGCGGCACCAGCCTGTACAACGCCTTCGTAGTGGCGCAGCAGTTCGAGGATCCGCCGGACAACATCGTGCTGATCACCGACGGCTTGCCCACGCAGGGTCGTGACCCACCGCGCAGGGCCACCGTGAGTGCGCGCCAGCGCCTGCGCCACTTCGAGGATGCGATCGATCAGCTGCCCGATGGTGTTCCCGTGAACATCATCCTGTTTCCCTTCGAGGGTGATCCGCGGGCCTCCAGTGCCTTCTGGCAGCTGGCCCAGTACAGCGCGGGCTCCGTGATGAGTCCGTCGAGGGATTGGCCATGAGCGATACGCCGTCTTCCTCTCGTCGTAAGTCACGGCGCGAGATGGAGCAGGTCAGCATGTCCTTCCTGGACGTGATCTCCTGCGGCTTCGGTGCGGTGATCCTGCTGCTGGTGATCTCCAAGTTCTTCGAGCCCGTGAACCTCGAGCGACGCGGGGAAGAACTCGATGGCGTCATCCAGGCCCTGGAAGCGCAGCTGCAGGAGATACGCGGCCAGGCAACGATCCTCAATCGCGAGTTGATGGGCAGGGAGCTGCAGCTCTCGGAGCAGCGCGAACTGCTGGCACGGCTGCAGGGCGACTTCTCCAAGGTGCAGGGAGAGTTCGAGTCGACGCAGCGTGAGTCGGAAGTCACCGCCATCATCGAGGAGCGCCTGGCCGTGGCGCGGCAGGAGCTGACCGATGAGATGGAGCGTCTGATCGGCCTCAACTACCGGCGTTCCCTGGAGGACACGATCGGCGGTATCCCGGTGGACTCGGAGTACATCATCTTCATCGTGGATACCTCGGGGAGTATGCAGAACTTCGCCTGGGATCGGGTCATGCGCACGCTTGAGGAAACCCTGGATGTCTACCCCACCGTGAAGGGCATGCAGGTGATGAACGACATGGGCGATTACATGTTCCCGCGCTACGCCAACGATTGGATCCCGGACACGCCGCAGCGGCGCAAGGCCGTGATCGATCGCATGCGCACCTGGGCCCCTTTCAGTAACTCGAGTCCGGTGGAGGGCATTCAGAAGGCCATTTCCACCTTCTACGCACGCGACAAGCGCATCAGCCTTTACGTGCTGGGCGATGAGTTCGCCAGCGGCGGCTCCATGGAGAATGTGCTGGATACGGTGGACCGGTTGAATCGCCTGGACGCGGAAGGGACGCGCCGCGTGCGGATCCACGCCGTGGGTTTTCCCACGCAGTTTCTGGTCAACTCCAGCCGGCGGGTCACGGGCGTTCGCTTTGCCACGCTGATGCGCGCCATGTGTGAGCGGAACGGTGGCACCTTCGTCGGCCTCATCAACTAGCGACCTGCTGAGGCACCCCAGGCGGCACGATCCCGCGTTGCCCATCGGCAAAAAATGCTCATGTACTGCCGTGTACACTGCGCTTTTTTGCCGATGGGCGCCTTGTCTCGCACTCGCCTGGGGCGCCTCAGCAGGCCGCTAGTCCTCGCGGTCGTTCGGACCGGCATCAGGCGCTGGAACGCTCAGGCGCTCGCCAGGATTCGTCATTTTCGATCTTTGCCTTGCCTTCTCCCGCCCCGGGAGGGGGGACTCCCATTCGCTTCAATGGCTCCCAAGCGACGGCGGCCGGTGCCCTCACACCGACGCTTGCCGCGATCTGCAACGAGCCAACACGGGAGAAGACAAATGCAGAAGACAAACGCGATCGCCGCCGGCCTTGCCCTCGGTGCCATGGTGCTCGGTGCCACGCCGAGCTTTGCCGACCAGATTCCGCATCCGGCGGAGCAGCCCCAGAAGGGCAAGCGCCTGGCCGAAGGCGCCGGCGTGGGTGGCGGCATGGTGGTCGGCGGCTTGCTGGGTGGCCCCATCGGCATGATGGTAGGTGCCGGCCTTGGCACCTGGCTGGGATCTAGAGTCGTTGAAGCGGGCCAGTCTGAGGAGGCCAAGGCTCAGCTGGCGGAAACGGAACGAACCCTGGATCAGACCCGGCGCGACCTGGACGAGAGCTATGCCAGGACCAAGGCCCTGGAGCTGGATCTGGCCGATCGCAGCGAGCACCTGGCACAGTTGCAGGCGCTTGCCGGCGAGGCGCGCCGGGCCAACCAGGAACTGCGAACAGCGCTTGCCTCGGGCCTGGAGATGCAGGTGATGTTTCGCACCGGGCAGAGCGACCTGACCGCCGCGTCGGCGCAGCAGGTGTCGCGCCTGGCGAGTGTGCTCGCGGGCGTCGACGGGCTCACGGTACAGCTCGACGGTTACGCCGATCCGCGCGGTGACGAAGGCTACAACGAGTCCCTGACGGCGGCGCGTGTGGCCAGCGTCGAGCAGGCCCTGAAGGCCGGTGGACTGGAGGATGCGCAGCTAGCGGGCTTCGCTCACGGTGAGCGTGCCTACGCCTTCGAGGAAGGTGACTACGACGCCTACGCCCTCGAGCGACGCGTGGACATCTCCCTGCTGGCCGTGGAAGCGCCATCGCTCAGTGATCTCGATGCGGGCGCATCGGTCACGGGCGGCGACCCCCTGGACCTTGCCGAGCTGGAGGAGCGATAAGGTCTTCGCAGACGGCTGCGGCAGGTCGGGTCTATGTCCCCGCTTGCCGCAGCCTGTCTCGACTGGGTCACACATTAGGCTCTATACCGGACCAACGCGGTACCGGTTCCGCGCGTCCCCTTCATCACCGTTGTTACAGTTGAGCGAAATAGCCACCGTTGAATGCGCAGCAGCAGAGGGGCGCCGTCGCCGATGAGTACCGCCACCGACCATGTCGATCAGCTCACGAAGCTGCAGGAAGAGAAGAAGCGGTTCCGGATCTGGTTCGAGTCCGCCATGATGATGGTGGACAACACGCCAGCGCCCCTCATGTGGGCGAATGCGGAGCAGGACTTCACCATTTCCTACATGAACACAGCCGGTCGCAAGAGCCTCGAGCGGCTCAGCGAGCACACGGGTGTGTCGCCCAAGGACATGGACGGAGCACCCCTGTCGCGCCTGTTCGGCGCTGACGCTAGGCAGCTCCCCGATCTTCGCGACGCCAGCCAATTGCCCTGGCGCTCACGCATCACCCTGGGCTCCCAGTTCGTGGACTTCAACATCCGTGCGATCTTCGATCGCAAGGACAACTACTGCGGTGCCATGATTACCTGGTCCATCGTGACCGGTCGCGTGCAGCTCATCCAGACCTTCGAAGAAGATGTCTACGGGGTGGCCAACGAGATCAGTCGCTCGGCCGATCAGCTGCTCTCCAGTGCCGACATCGTGCGCAACGACTCCGCGGAGTCGGCTCGCGGTGCGGAAGAGGTCTCCGGCGGCATCGTAGCGGTGAGCAACAACCTCGACCAACTGGCCGCGGCCGGTGATTCGCTCATCTCCGCGATCAACCAGATCGGTGCCCGTGGGCGCGAGTCCAGTGAAGCCTCACGTCTGATCGCCCAGCAAGCCGGCAATGCCGATGAGAAGGTGCGCGTGCTGGCCGAGGGAACCTCGCAGATCGGTGAAGTGCTTCGCCTGATCAACGAGATCGCCAACCAGACCAATCTGCTTGCCCTGAACGCCACGATCGAAGCGGCGCGCGCCGGCGAGGCCGGTCGCGGTTTTGCCGTGGTGGCGAAAGAGGTGAAGTCTCTGTCCAACAAGACCGCAGAGGCCATCTCCAACATCGAACATCAGATTCGTGGCATCGAGACGGCCACCGCCGGGGCCGTGAGCGCTCTCGGTGAGATCCGTGAGTCGATCGGCTCGGTCACCGATACGGGCGAGCAGATCGGCACGGCCGTGGAAGCGCAGTCCGAGTCGACGGATCGTATCCAGGGCCTGATCGACGAGATTCGCCGGCGCATGCAGGACGTGTCACGTCACACGCAGGGTGCCTCGCAGAAGATCGCCGGTGCCGGTGAAGCCTCCCAGTATCTGCACGATGAGGTGGGTGAACTGCGCGATGTCTCGAACCGCCTGCGCTCGCAGGTTGAGGGTTTCCTGGACGCGATCCGCGGCGGCCGCTAGTACCGGTCGCCTGCTCTCCCGGAGGGGCGTGAAGTACGTCTTCGCGCCATCGTTCGGTGGTGTGCCTGTCGGAGCCGACAGGACGGAGGAGCGGGGGAGGGGAGTAGAAAAGGGGGCGGTCGGCGCCGAGGTCCCCGACGGCCCTCGGCGCTGACCAGTCAGCCGCAGATCAGCTGACGAAGAAGGACACGTTGCCCATGCCGTAGCGCGGCACGTCCACCTTCAGGTGAGCGGCGCTGGCGTTGTCGACGATCTCCTTCAGGCCCTCGTCCTTGGCCTCGCCCGGTGCGTGCACACCGGCGAGCTTCAGGTGCGGGGTCTTCTCGTTCATCAGCAGGCGCGTGCAGATGTTCATGACCTCGTAGAGGTTATCCATCATCGGCTTGCTGAGGCTGCCGTCCTTGATCGCGTCCTGGGCGCCGGCCTTGGGGATCAGCGAGAGGGCCGAGCCGGCATAGGCGCCGAACTCCGTGTCGCAGGCGCTGACCGCGACCAGCTTGCCCTCGTCGTCGACGAAGGTGGCCAGGTAGCCGATGCTGGGATCGACGGGGGAGCCGTCGAAGATCTCCGTGTCCTCGCCGAAGATCATGCCGAGCATCTCGGTGGTGGAATCACTGGTGGGCACTAGAAAGTTTGTCACTTTATGTATCCTCAGTTAGCAATCAGATAAAGCCGAGCTCAGGCGATGATCCCGGTCAGGGCGTCTTTGAAGCTGTCGGGCGTGAAGGGCTTGGCGATGAGGAAGGTGGCGCCGGCCTCGCTGGCGCGGGCGCGCATCTCCGTGCTCGCTTCGGTGGTGACGAAGCCGAAGGTCATGTCCTCCGTGTGCCCTTCCTCCTTGAGCTTCTCCAGCAGTTCGATGCCGTTCATGTTCGGCATGTTCCAGTCCGACAGGACCACGTCGGGCTTGTCCTCGCCGATCGCATCGAAAGCCTTCTGCCCATCCTCGGCCTGGGCGATGTCATGTCCACCAAAGCCTGCCTGGCGCAGGCAACGAACGACCATAAGACGCATCGCGATGCTGTCGTCCACCACCAGAATCTTCATCGTCTCTTTACTCCTGTCGGGGAAAGGTACCGGCGGTTGTCCGCGGCACTCGCTTATGTGCGGCAACGGCATTCCCTGAGAGCGTGGGACTGCCGTCGCTCCGTCAGCGATAACTGTCGGCCTGCCGGGGGGCAACTTGAGTCGAGATAGTCGATCGGTTCGAGGATCCGCGGGGGTCCAAGGCTCATCAGTTCGGGAATGCCGATCAGCGCACAGATTCCCTACGCGTCACGGGATTCCATACGCACGTGCCTCGATTTCCGCGCTGACGGGTCGATAAGCAACGCAACGATACGAAGACGCGCGGCCCCGCTTGCGACCAGTGCGGCGAGTGCCCCCGACACCTACCCAGGAATGAGGACTGATGGCCATCACCAACGAAACTGCGACGGCGTCTGCCACCGAGTCGACCACCAATCAGTACCTGACCTTCATGCTCGACGGCGCCGAGTACGGCGTTGACATCCTGCGTGTACAGGAAATCAAGGGCTGGGACACGGCGACCCGGATTCCCAACACGCCTGAGTTCGTCATGGGGGTGATCAACCTCCGTGGCACGGTGGTTCCGGTCATCGACCTGCGTCGCCGCTTCGAACTGGATCCCCTCGAGTACAGCAGCACCACCGTGGTGGTGATCGTGAAGGTGCAGTCGGAGCAGAAGCGCGAGGCCACCTTCGGCTTCGTGGTGGATGCGGTCTCCGAGGTGTACTCCGTGCCCCAGGAGAACATCAAGCCACCGCCCGAGGTGGGAACGTCCGTGAACATCGACTTCGTCAAGGGCCTGGTGACCGTGGACGAAAAGATGCTGATCCTGCTGGACATCGACAACCTGGTCGATACGCACATGCAGGTGGAAGATTCGGAGACCGTGCACTAGGCACGGTCACCGAGTGCTGGCGTTGGGTGAGAAGGTCCAGCGCACGCCGGCCGGTAATCAGCTTGTAGACAGTGGGTGGCTATCGTCTCGACGACGCGCCAGATGCTGACAGGCAGCCCCCAAGTAAAGAACACACGCAGGTATAGGAACCAGACGACGTGGCAAAGATTCTTGCGGTAGACGATTCACCTTCCATTCGTCAGATGGTGTCGTTGGTGCTGAAGTCCGGCGGCCACGAGGTGGTTACGGCGGAGAACGGCGTGGAGGCGCTGGAATTCGCCCAGGACGAGGAGGTGAGCCTCGTCGTGACCGACGTGCACATGCCGGAGATGAATGGCATCACACTCATCTCCAGACTACGTGAGCTCGGTACCTATCGCTTCACGCCGATCCTCGTGCTGACCACCGAGTCGAGTGCCGAGATGAAAGCCAAGGGCAAGTCAGCCGGTGCCACCGGCTGGATCGTCAAGCCCTTCAGCCCCGACTCGTTGCTCGCAACGGTCGACAAAGTGCTGTCCTGAGCCCCTAGGAGATACGACGCATGTCCGACTTCGACATGTCCGAGATCACGGACATCTTTTTCGAAGAAAGTGTGGAAGGGCTCGAGGTACTCGAAGCCGGACTGTTACGCCTCGAGCCAGGTGAGCCCGACGCTGACACGGTGAACGAGGTGTTCCGCGCGGCGCACTCGATCAAGGGCGGCGCCGGCACCTTCGGCTTCGAGGCCGTGGCCGAATTCACCCACCACATGGAAACGCTGCTCGATCAGATGCGCGCCGGTGAACGCAAGGTCACCGAGCCGGTGGTGGCGCTGCTGCTGAAGTCCGTGGACTGCCTGCGAGATATGCTGGGTGCGGCCAAGGAGGGGACTGCGCACGACACGGGCCGCGTGGCCGACCTCCAGGGCAAGCTCGAGGCCGAGGTTGCTGCCCTCGGACAAGAGGGCAATGGATCGGCGGCTGCCGGCGCAGGCGAAGCTGCTGCCGGCGCGGACGGCGCAAGTGCTGATCCGTCGCCCGGCTCAGGCGGTGAGACGTCTGCCGGTGACGGTGAGACCGACGCCGCCGATGCGCCAGGCACTGCAACTGCCGCGCCCGGCGCTGACCAGGCGCAGGCGGCCAGCGGTACTGCCGAAGCGTCTTCCACAGCGCCGGGTACCGATCCGGCCGCGCGCGATGTGACCGTCCAGTTCTCGCCCCATCCGAACATGATGTCGACGGGCAACTGCGTGCTCAGCCTGACCCGCGACCTTGCCGCCCTCGGCGACGTCACGCCGTCTGTAGCGCTGGACAAGCTGCCTGCCTTCGCCGAGATGAACCCTGAGGTGTGCTACCTCGACTGGACCTTCGCCCTGCGTACGGGCGCAAGCCTGCAGCAGGTGCGCGATGTGTTCGATTGGGTGGAGCTGAGTGCCGACATCAGCATCACCGAGGACGCTGCCGCGGCGGGGGCCGATGCGCCTGCGCCCGTGTCTTCCCCGGCTGCCGCGTCGCCGGCAGCGGCGAGCGATAGCGCCCCGGCGGCCAGCGCTGCTGCGCCTGCAGCCACCGCGCAAGCCGCCACGCCCCCATCCAGCGCGGCCGCGCAGCCTGCCACGCCCTCGGCAAACGCCAAGACGAGTGCACCGGCACCGGCTCCAGAAGCGCCGGCGAAGAGCGCTGACGGTGGAAACGGGGTCAGCAATCCACCGAAGAAGGCTGCCAGCGGCGGCGGCGGCGGCGGCGGCGGTGGCGGTGCTGGCGGTGGCGAATCGACGTCCATTCGCGTGAGCATCGACAAGATCGACAACCTGCTCAACCTGGTCGGTGAGCTGGTCATCACCCAGTCCATGCTGCGTCGCTACGGTGCCGATGCGGAAGACTCCATCGGCGGCCTGAAAGACAGTCTGGCGCAGCTCGAGCGACACACGCGTGAGCTGCAGGAAAGCGTCATGCAGATCCGCATGCTGCCCATCCGCTTCTGCTTCAGCCGCTTCCCGCGCCTGGTGCGCGACCTGAGCGCGCAGCTGGGCAAGAAGATCGAGCTTAAGCTGACGGGCCAGCAGACAGAACTGGACAAGACCGTCCTGGAGAAGATCGGCGACCCCCTCGTGCATCTGGTCCGCAACTCCCTGGACCATGGTATCGAGTCGGTGGAGAAGCGTCGTGAGGCGGGTAAGCCTGAGACCGGTACGATCGAGCTGAGCGCCTTCCACGAGGGCGGCAACATCGTGATCCGCATCTCCGACGACGGCCAGGGTCTGAACCCGGAGCGGATACTCGCCAAGGCCCGTTCGCGCGGCCTGGTGGGGCCCGACGAGCAGATGACCGACGATCGTATCCAGCAGCTGATCTTCCAGCCGGGATTCTCCACCGCCGAGACCGTGAGCGATGTCTCCGGCCGTGGCGTCGGCATGGACGTAGTGCGACGGAACATCAAGGACCTCGGCGGTCGCGTGGAAGTGCAGTCGGAGGTGGGTGTCGGCACCGTCTTCACCATTCGCCTGCCGCTGACCCTGGCGATCCTCGATGGTCAGCTCGTGCGTATCGGCGACGAGACCTTCGTCCTCTCCCTGCTCTCGATCGTCGAGACCGTGCAGGTGCGGGCGGAGGAGATCAACGAGTTCGCCGGCAAGCGCCGCGTGTACCAGACCCGGGGCGAGTTCATTCCCGTCACCAGCTTCGACGACGCCTTCTATCGAACGCGTTCGGACGTGCCCGATCAGGGCCTGCTGGTCATCGTCGAGGCGGACGGACAGCGCGTGGGCCTGTTCGTGGACGAACTGCTGGAGCAGCAGCAGGTGGTGATCAAGAGCCTGGAGGAGAACTACCGCCAGGTGGAGGGACTGTCGGGCGCCACGATTCTGGGCGACGGCACCGTGGCCCTGATCCTCGACGTGCCAGGCTTCGTGCATCGCTTCTACAACCGCGGCGAGCAGCGCGGCGGACGTGCGGCGGCCTGAGCACCTCGTTTCAGCTATCCACGATGACGACCGGTCAAGAGTAAGGCGAAGGAATTCAGTTCGATGGCAAATGAAGCAGCGGCAGTCGAGAAGCTCGAAGGCGATGTCATTCAGGTGACGCTACCGGGTCAGATCACCATCGCCGGCAGCTCCGCCCTGCACGAGTCGCTCTCTCGCATCGTCGAGAGCACCGACGTGGTAGTGCTCAATGCAAGCAATGTGGAGAAGGTCGATACGGCTGGGCTGCAGCTACTGGCAGCGTTCGCCCATGAGCGCAGCGATCAGTCCCTGATCACCGAGCTGCGCCATCGATCTGACCGGGTCAACTCAGCGCTGGCAATGCTGGGTCTCTCGGCCGCCTTCTCCTGATAGGCCTCGGGGGTGCCTGAGCAGGTGAACCACCCAGGGGAAGCTGGGGCCGGCCATACTGCCGGTCACCAGCGCAGTCTGCATGAGCTGTTGGAGCTGCAGCGTGCTCAGTTGAGCTCTCTGCGCGCCGTCGGGCAACAGCGCATGGACGATCTGGCCGAGGCCTTCAAGGTCATGTCCGCAGCCCTCGAGGACCTGCGTACGGAGGAAGACGACGCCACCGTCAAGCTCAGCGCCGATGCCATCGTGCGCACACTGCAGTTCGCCGACAACCAGGCCCAGCGCCTGGAGCATCTGATTCGTGCCCTGGATCAGATAGGCAATCTTGCTGCCTCGCCGATGGTTGATGATGAGGATTCCTGGGCCGCGCTGAGGGCCGGGATACGCTCCAGCTACACCATGGCCAGGGAGTGTGAGGTCTTTGACGGGTTGTTCGGCCCACCTGCGGAGCCGGCACCGTACGCGCAGCAGACCGGCGCGAGCGACACCGGCATTGAGCTGTTCTAGTGGCCCACTAGCAGGATGACTGCGTCGGGATGAGTCCCGCGTATCGCCATCGGCTCGCATCGTTCTGGAGGGGGAAGGCTTGAGCGCCAACAGCAGCATGAAGGCATCGGATCGTTCCGCGGTTCGACGCCACTACTCGCACAAGCATGATCGCGAAGTGGTCAACATCCAGGCGGGCGATTGCTACGTCACGGATGAGGATGAGGGTATCACCACCGTGCTCGGCTCCTGCATTGCTGCGTGCATTCGCTCGCCCGATCTGCAGATCGGCGGCATGAACCACTTCATGCTGCCGGCATCGCGCGGCTCCGGCGGCTCGGGCGATGCGGGGTATGCGATGCGCTACGGCGCCTTCGCCATGGAGTACCTGATCAACGAGATCATTCGGCGCGGTGCTGATCGGGGCAGCCTGGAAGTGAAGCTCTTCGGCGGCGCCAGCATCATGGCGTCCCTGTCCGACGTCGGCGAGAGAAACATCGCCTTCGTCCGGGACTTTCTGGTGACGGAAGGATACAAGGTGTCGTCCGAGGATCTCGGCGACGTCAACCCTCGGCGGGTGATGTACTTCCCCCGCACCGGTAAGGCGATGGTCAAGCGCCTGCAGGAGGTCTCCACCTCCGACATCGTCTCGCGCGAGCAGGAACACCTGCGGTCGATCGCGAGTGCACCCAAGCAGGCGTCGACGCCTGACATCGAATTGTTCTGAGGGTA